>Ga0082212_10004684_pt1 | contig 18878 bp, 4 predicted proteins | sample TergutNt197P3_FD_71548 | JGI IMG/M metagenome (GOLD analysis project Ga0082212, IMG submission 71548) | Neocapritermes taracua P3 segment gut microbial communities from Petit-Saut dam, French Guiana - Nt197 P3 | ecosystem: Host-associated > Arthropoda: Insects > Digestive system > Gut ...
AGCTCTAATGTATCATGGATATTTGCCTGTAGGGGCGCGCATTGCGCGTCCGCGGACGACCAATGGCCGCCCCTACAATGGGCAATGCGTTCTTTGTAAACCCCAGAAAATGTGATGCACCCTTTTCCAGTTTATCTGGGGTAGGGGTTAACTCTCGAAAATCTGCGCAAAATGACAAAATTCTCGTGCTGTCGTGCTCCTGTTCCCACTCAACACTCAACACTCAACACTCCGGCTTGTCCGGGTTAGGGGGTAGGGAGTAAAGAATCTTCTTTTTTATTGACACTTTGCGTCCTGAGGTGCTAAGCGGAAGCTAGCTACATTTTTAGCGCAGATATTTTTGGGGGTCAACGACTTTATCATCGATGTGCAGCTCGAAATGAAGATGGGCGCCGGTGGTATTGCCTGTGGCCCCTACCTCGGCAATAGCCTGCCCTGCCCGTACCTGGGCGCCGTTTTTAACCAATACCTTGCTGGCATGGGCATAAAGGGTCTTCTGATTGTTGCCGTGGTCAATTATTACACAGCGGCCATAAACATTATTGCGCCAGCCCGCATGGATCACCTTGCCGGCCTTGGCCGCGCCTATTGTGGTACCGCTTTTGGCTGCAATATCCAAGCCATGATGATAGCGGTTCTTGCGCTGGCCGAAAGCCGAGGTGATAATCCCTTTTAAAGGCCAGATAAAACCAGTGTTTGCAGCGCTTCTGGAGGCTGCGCCTACTCTCTGGCCGCCGCCTCCGGCTACTGCCGGAACCGCAACTGCCTCATCACCGGAAACAGGGATATTTATCACCTGACCTATTTTAAGCTTGCCCGGCTCGCTGATTTTATTATAGCTAACCAGTTCAGAAAGTCTGACCCCATGATCCCGGGCAATTTGCCAGAGAGTATCTCCCTTCGTAATAACCACCTGCCGGCTGGGATCCTGGGGGATCCACAGCTGTTGGCCAATAGATAAAATGGCTTTGGGGTTAAGATCATTAAAGTCAGCCAATTGATCTGTTTTCAAATGATACTGGCGGGCAATGCTATAAAGGGTGTCGCCTTTGACGACAATATATTCCTGGCGATCTTGAGGGGATGGGGCTGCAGCCTGGACCGAGAAAAACGACAGGCCAGGCAGAAGCAGCAGACAAAGAAAGAGGCACATCCGCTTTACTGACAAAACATTCAACTCCTTTGGTTAGGGATTAGTAACTAAGCTCTCAAATTCGAACAAAAAAAAGTCACAATATATACCTTATCATTGGGTTTACCTGTATGGATGCAAATTTTAAAGGGTGCATGAAATAATTAGACACGGATTTTAAGGATTTTAACGGATTTTCGCTGTTGTCTGATGATATGAGGAACTTTGGTGTTGTTGTTTGAGGAAAAAACAAAAATTAATTCAATACTTTTTATAATAAAAAAAATCCGTGCTAATCCGTTTTTAATCTGTGTAAATCCGCGTCTAATTTTTTAAATTCTTTTCCAGTTTATCTGGGGTAGGGATTAGGGGTTAGGAACTGTTAATGGCTAATACCAGAAATTGTTCCCCAATATTTACCATTATATACATGAAGGCGATTATAAAAAGAGCGCAGCTGCTCAAGCTACGCCCTTTCGATCAATATTTCAAATCATATTTGTTACTTCATAACCCACTTTCAGCCCTATGAAGAAAACCAGTTAGCAGCCGGATACTCCTGCCCGGCAAAAGCATCCGGCAACTGCACTTAATAATTATCCTTTATCCTTTATCCTTTATCAATTTATCACCCTCCGACGATCATGCGGAGGATCAGGGAAGCATCTACGGGATCAATGAAGCCGTCTTGATTAACATCACCCAAGAGTAGGGCTCTGGGGGTCCAGGGGACCAGGCCAACATACATTTGCAGCAGCAGCATGGCGTCTTCAGGGGTAATTTTGCCATCGCCGTCAATATCACCCAAGATACCAATGACCAAGGTTCCGGGTTTTACTATAAAGGCCAGATCAACTATTTGATCTTTTATGGGTTCAATTTTGATTGACTTTATATTAACATCCAGTAGTTCATCAAAAACAGGAAGAACCGCGGCAGGTACTTGATAGGTTACGGTGAAGAGAAGCCCGTCGCCGCTAATATTATCAGCAGAGGCAAAAACAACTTTTACCACATCGCCGACAACATTGGAGACAAAGAACCGGTCGCCTTTGCTTGCTATTTTGTCGGCCGGGGTGACAGTGAGAGGAATAAAGCGCTCATTGAAAGGCAACTCCAGATCAAAGGTGGTAAAGCCAAAACTATTATCTTTGATGGTATAGGCGACATCTACCGTACCGCCGGGAGAAGCCCAGGCATCGGCTGCCTCGATGGTCACAGGCTTGCCGTACCACTGAGCAAATAAGGTCATGTCGCCCATTTCGGCATCCGCTATCCGCTCGCCGGGCGCATAAGCCGTACCGCTGCCGTCCGCCTCGGTGTTCCAACCCCTGAAGGTCCAGCCTGCCGGCGCTACTAATTTGTTTACAGAGGCGTTGCCTACAGCTGTGCCGGGGATGCGGTAGCCGCCCTCCCAGGCCTTTGCACTTTGCCCTGCTTTGGGATAGCTGTCGGAATAGCCGCCCAGATCATCATATTGACTGGCAGCTCCATTGGCATCATAGAAGATGCTGTAGGTGGGCACGATGGGCAGTTCCACAAATGTATTCTCGCCCGCGTAAAGGGTAAAGGTGGGCGGGTTTTCGGGTATGATCGTGGTGCGGTAGTCGGTGGAATATACATAAAGCGCCAAACGGGTCCCTGCCTTAAAGGTATAGTCCATAGGCTCAAATTCAAAGTAATACTTGTTTTTCTCTCCCGGTGTTATTGCCTGAGTCTGATAATAATAAGCCGGGATATAACCGTGATCCTTCGGTGCATTCAAATAAGTTTCCCTGGCCGGATTGGGGTTCTGAATATCCCCGTAGCCGCGGGTGACTATCAAGTACTGGCTGGGGGTATTGCTGATGGTATAATTATTGAGGTTGATATTGCTGGCGCCAAAACCGCTGTTGAGTGTTTCCAGGGTAGCGGAAGTGCCAAAGGCGCGGTAATTGGGGCCGACCTCCAAGAGCACGGCGGAAATGGATCCCCAAGGCGTGTCGGAAGCAAGCTCCAGCCCCACCCTGACCGTGCCGTTGATGCGCAGCGGCGCCGTCAGGGGATCGGTGGCAAAGGCCAAACGTTCGCTGCTGAGTTTATTGAGATCAGCCGGGTTGAAAAGACGGTTCTCCCAGGTGTTCAGATTACCGTTTACTACCGAGGTCTTGGCGGCATTAAGTATACTAGCATTAGCCACAAGATCGTCCTTGATAGTACCGATAGCGGCGGAGGCCGGTGCAGCCGTAAGCAAGCCGCCGGCTTTGTTTGCGGTGGGGGCGCCCAGGAAATATTTGGTATCTGTAGAACCGGCTATGGGCCATTTGTCGTGGAATTCCCAGTTGACATTGTTGTGATTGGGCATGGATATCTCGGGTATATTATCCGGAGCCCCATTATCCAAACCATAAACGAAGTGATCCAGCCAGGCATGGTAATATTTAAAGTAATTGGAATCTACTTTATCCCAAACCGTGGCATGCGTTCCCAAGTGCCAGATTTCCTTGACGGTCTTGCCGGCATCTTTCAGGGCCCGGTAGAATTGATCCGGCTGCTTGGTTTTGACATTCCAGTCTCTCAAACCGTGCATGATCATGACGCCGCAGTCATCCGGCACGCTGTCGATGGTCGTCAGATAGTTGCGGTCATCCCAGAACCAATTGTAGTCGCCGGTTTTGCGGTCCTGATCGATATGCATTTTATTAAGGTATTCTTCATACAGTTTGGCCACACCTGTTTTGGGTATGGCATTATAGTGGACCTGGAATGCCGCCGTAGAGCCGAAGCCGAAGCTGTTGTCGGCCAGCATATCGGCATCTTCACCCTGGTAGTTGTAGGGGGCTACTACCGCCCCGTTGCCGCGGTAATAGTCATACCAGCTGCTGATAGCAGCGCTGGGCAGGATAGCTTTGATCCCGTCTACACCGGAGCAGGCAGTAGCCTCAGGCAGAGTGCCTACATAGGATTGACCGGTCATGGCTACATTACCGTTGCACCAGGTAGCTACTACTTCTTTAGTAGCGGAGCGGTCGGTATAACCCTTGATCCTGCCATTGAGCCAATTGATAATGGCCATAGGTACCAGCGTCTCTTCCACATCTGCGCAGTTACTGAAACCCTCGGATTCCAATTCATTAAAGTTATTAGCCAAAGAGGCGCTGATGATTATGGCATAGCCCCTGGTATAGTAGTACTGGTAATTGGCGCCTACGCTTGCCATGCTGCCGGAGAGCCAATTGCCCTGGTATACCACCTCTTTATCCCCGCGGGATTCCGGAATAAACCAGGCGCTACCATCTGCGCCGGCCCGGGGGGTTATATACCAGGAGGGGTTACCGCCGCTTTTGTCCTCGGTCCATTCCTTGGTATTGTAGTCCCAATACTGAGCCTCGGAACCCCAATACCAGTTATTGGCCCGCGGTTTCTTGGTTTTGATATCCGTTAAGTATTGATAGGCTGCCGTGGAGGGATTGGCCAGCTGATCATGAACCACAGGCCAGTTAGGAGTACGGCTGTAAATATCGCTGTTATGCGAATTCCGGTAAGGGCTGTGTTCCATCAGTACGGAAAGCGAAACCTTGGTTTCCCCGGTCAGCGGGTCGATTATCTCGCCGCTTTCCTTGGGACGGGCGATCTGGATCCTGATCAAATCCCTCTTGCCATCTTCATCGGTATCACAAGGCACCTCTATCCAGACTTCTTCAAAAATGGTCGAGGTATTGGTATCTTTATTATTGGTGGCGCTGAACTGGAAGGTCGGCTGGGTTTTTCCGTCCAACAGATAATCGGGGTTGATTTTCTTGATCTTTTCTATACTTTTGGCCGGGGTATCTTTAATTGCAACTATCCATTGGGCATAGATGGTCCGGCTGGCAGCCATGGTATAGATGGTTTCCTCCGTTATCTTGGCGCCGCCGGTAATATCGGTGAACCAGCCGGCAAAGCGGTAGCCGCTGCGGACCGGTTCGGGCAATTTGCCATATGGCGTATTATAGGTAACGGTTTTGGTCTGCTGCCTGACTGTACCGCCATTGGCGTCGAAACTGACGACATAATCGCTGACCTCCCATTGGGCAATCAGGGTGATATTAGCGGTCACACTGGCAATGACAGTACCCGGCAGGTAGTCAATGCCGGCGCCATCCTTCCAGCCGCTGAAGGTATAGCCGGTGCGGTAGAACCAATTGGCGGGAACAAGATAAGCGGCGCCGCCGGCCACATTGACAGCACTCATCTCGCCTGTGGTGGCCCCGTTTCTGTCAAAGTTGATGCTATAGGTATAAAACAGCGCTCCCTCGGTTGCGGCGTTTTTAAGAGTATTGGTTTCCGAAGAGGCTCTGACTGTCAGTTTATCAGCGGGGAAAGCAGTCAAATCGCCGTCCTCGGCTTTTATGTATACCGCAAATTTGATGCTGCCGTCCGGTTCAATAGCGTAGAGGTTATTTAATACCGCAGCATTACCCGCCAATGCGCCATAGAGGGTGATTCTGATAATATCCCTGACATCGGCGCCGGTGTCTTTAAGGGTAAACCACTGCACTGCATATCTGCCTTTTGTAGCCGGCTCGAATTCCGCCGCTGTCAAGGACAGGGTACCGCCGGCCCGGTGGGCAGCCGCGTCTGTGCTTCTTACCGCGATTTGATATGACAAATACTCACCGTTTTTGGCTGGATTGGTAATTTTTTCCAGAATATAGAAATGCAGTTTGTTACTTTCATCTACGTATTCATTTACGGTGTTGCCGGCAGCCTTGGTTATGATAGGCTCGGCAAGGGTAGCATAATCGCTGTCTGCAAAAATCGGCCCGTACATGGCATTTCCGGTAAAGACATCGGCATAGTCCGGGTCATTATGCACGCCGGCATGGAATAAGGCAGCAACGAGCTGGAGCTGGTCGCCATTGGTCATAGCCGCCGGGTCCCCGCTGGGTCTGACGAAATCGACTATGCCGAGGGGCCCGGGATGGGCGTCGACAATGAATTGATTGGGCTGATAATTTACCTTGCGCGAAGCATTTTTCAGGATCAATACCCCATGGTCATTGGTAAAGGAGTCATAGCCTGTCCTATCCACAACTTCGATAGAGTAGGAATCATGGACCACGCCGCTGTTGAAGGTTCCCCAATTCCATTTATTGGGGTTGATGATGGTGCGCAGGGCATCCGGGAAGTTCATCAGGTTTCCCGAAGTATTGTTAGTGGGGTCTAAAGTATTATTATCCCTTGCTGTTGCATCGGTAAAACCGGTCAGCTTCAAAGCGCGTTTGCCGTTAACGCCGTAATCAATAACGCTGTTGTTGGTGGGGATGTTCCGCGCCACGATCTCCGCAACTGCGGGCCCGCCGGCTATCAGGCCGCTGACCGTTACATTGACAATATCTTCCTCAGCCGTAAATTGGTTTATGATCCTGGCATCCAGAACCTGATTGGGCGGTGAGGCGCCCCCCATGGTCGCGGGGATCTGATATCTTTGATGGTTGCCCCCGGGGCCGCCGAAGGAGCCGCGGCTCATCAGCTCCCAAGGGCCGGTATAGGAGCGGGTCATGGGCAGGGTATAGGGCGCGTTGTAATTATCTGGCAAGCTTCGGATGTGGCCGAATTCATGGGCAAAGGTCGCCATGCCATCGCTTTCGGCTTGGGTCGAGACATCAAAGGTATAGTTATACTCAGCATCCCTGACGGTGCCTTCCGTTGTCCAGAAATTCATGGAAGCAAGCCAGGTCGTCCAGGGCACATAGCGCGTAGCTGCCCATCTCATCCAGAGATTGCCATCCGTATTATAGGCCGCCTGCTTCGCCCGCAGGATATTACCCAGCAATATATCCGGCGCCATAGCCTTGTACGCGGCATCATCCGCAAATTTCCCGTTAAATGCCGGTCTGAAGGTAGCAGTTTCAAAAACGGATTCGCTTAAAGCCGGATCAACCGCTTTTGCCGCTGCATATTCCGAGGCAAAGAAAACCTCTTTGTAGGAGAGATATGCTTGCTCTACCTGAGTACCGGTAGGTTTGGTAAAGAGATAGAATCCCGGATATTCTTTGGCCAGATCAAAACCGGGGGCTGTTATCATTTCTTCGATTGTTTCCAATCTGGCCAAGCCGGAAAACTCTTCCGTAATATCGCCCCGGGTCAAAAACATCATTTCCCCGACTTCCTGCCACAATCCGGAGGGGTCATAGCCGGCATGGATAAAAAAGATAAAATCATAAAGCGGCTGACCCGCAGCATCAAAGAATTTAACACCGTCGGCTTTGGCCAGGTTATAAGCTTCCGTAGCCATACCGGTACCCCGCGGGAAGAAAGTGTCAAACCTTTGCACGGTAGTGATGCCCAAGCTGCTGTATTGGAATTCAAAGCGGCTCAGGGTATAGGGGCCATGAGCGCTCAGCTCGATATCCTGCCTGCCATAGGTATTTTCCCGCCAATACGAATTGACCGTAACATAATTATTTTGCTCACTTGGCACGATAAGATAGTCGTGCCAGAAATCCGCCAAATCTTCTGTGGCTATCCCGCCGATCACGGGGTTTCCTAATATATCAGAACCTTCTTTTTCTGTAACCAGAAACTTTCTGTCCGGGAAATCGACCAAAACCAGGACGCCTTTTAAAACCCTTGCCGGTTTGACCGTGGTATCATTGACCCAGTCAATGACCGGATTGGGCTTCCATTCTTTCCAATCCATACTTCTTTGCAGCTTCCAGCTTTGGGGGTCGATAGGGTCAGGCAAGGTTTCCAACCCGTCTTCAGCAACTGTAATTTCTCCAGGTTCAGCAACTTCTGCCGGATCAGTTTCGGGATCGGGTAATAGTGCTGTCTCCGGATCCAAGACAAGTTCATCACTTTCTTCCATAATTTGCCATTCATCCTCCAGTACAGGAGCGGCGGACAAGAACAAGGCGCTGGAAAATGCCGCAAAACCAAGGATAAACACCAGGACAAGAATGGCATTGACCGGCAATAAGTACTTTTTAGACTTCATAATAATATTCCCTCCCTAAATAAATTCATTTCCCGTTTGCTACATAGAAACTAAATATACCCGTTCCCTAAATCATAAGCATCACCCCTAAGGCGGTCTTCGACCGCAGTGCTGAATTATGAGTGCTGAATGCTGAGTTGTTGTTGGTTTTCGCTTTGCAAAAACGCTTAAGGCCTTGTTTTTAGTTCGGGTCGCTAGTCAATTAGTTACTATTGTTATATTTTAGCATAATTTTCATATAATGTAAATACATGTAGAATATCCCCGAATCAGGAAATTTTGATAAAACACTTGTTGAAAGGCTTGATAGTGTGTGATACAATAACTTTGAAGAGTTGATTGGGATCGATCCCCAGGTATGAATGAAGGCCATCGATCCCAATAATAAAAAAGCCCTCAGTAATTGCTCTTAAAGCAATGTGAAGGAGTGAATTATGATGGTGCAAAAACCACCGTACAGCATAACGGAAAAAGCTGCAGATTACCTGGCAAAAATAGTTGAAGCTGCGACCCGGCTTGAGTTCGGGACGGGATTCAAGCATGATTTGAAGCTGCACAGGGAAAACCGGGTGCGGACCATCTATTCCTCCCTTGCTATCGAAGGCAACACCCTTTCCCTTGATGAAGTAAGCGCCGTGCTAGAGGGAAAAATAGTAGCCGGCAAGCAATCAGAAATCAAAGAAGTAAAAAACGCCTACGAAGCTTATGACAAGATAATGACCTTCGACCCTTATTCCGGCGCTGATTTTCTCAAAGCGCATAAACTGATGACAGAAGGTCTGGTTAAGGAATCCGGCAGCTATCGTAGCGGTGGAGTGGGTGTATTTGATGGTGATAAGATAATCCATATCGGCGCAAGCGCCCGGTTTGTTCCCCATCTGATGGAAGAATTGTTGGGCTGGGCCAAAGAATCGGAGCTGCATCCGGTACTCAAAAGCGCGATCCTCCATTATGAGATCGAGATCATCCATCCTTTTGCGGACGGCAACGGGCGGATGGGACGATTGTGGCAAACCCTTTTGCTTGCCAAATGGAATGAGATTTTCGCCTGGATCCCAATGGAGTCGGTCTTATATCAAAATAGACCTCAATACTATCAGGCGATAGAGAATGCAAACCAAGCAAATGACTCCGGAGTTTTTGTTGAATTTGCTCTTTCTGCGATTATTGATAGTATACCGTCACAAGGTAAGCACCAAGATAAGCACCAAGATAAGCACCAAGATAAGTTGAGTAGCACCCAAATTGCTATATTAAAAACTCTTAATGAAAAGCATCTTTCGCGCAGGGAGATTTTTGCCGCAATAAATATGAGCGGCGATTCACGTTCTTGCAAACGCAACATCGAACCGCTCCTAATCAATGGTTTAGTAGAAATGACTTTGCCGGAAAAGCCGAACAGCAAATTGCAAAAATACCGGTTGACCGGCAGTGGAAAAGCATTCATCGGAGATTAATAACAGACTTTGGTATGAGTAAAAAGAACAGAAAGAGATGGCAAAAAACCACCTCTTTCTGTTCTTTATCTGTTACAACTGATTGCTCAACTATTTGATATTTACAAGAAAACGATGGAGCATTGCCGCAAATTCGCCGCGGGTGGCAAAAGCGGCGGGATCAAAGATTTTGCCGGGCCGGCCTTCGATAATCCCGTTTTTGGCGCAGAAAGCAACGCCTTCTTTGGCCCAATCGCCAATTTTAGCCGCGTCAACAAAGTCCAAATCGTCACCTAAGCCGGCAGTGATAGGTACGATGCCCAGGGTTTCATCATCTGCCTCCTCCTCATCGCCGTCTTCTATGACCGGATCATCCGGGCTGGAGCTGATTTGTTCTTTGCCGATAAACTTGGCATAGCGCAGAAGCACGGTAGCCAATTCCTGGCGGGAAACATTCTGATTGGGCTTGAAGGTACCGTCAGGATAACCTTCAACGATCCCCTCAGCTTCCGCCCAGGCTACCGCATCGGTATACCAGGTACCGGCCGAGACATCGCTAAAGCTGGCAGGTTCTTCCACTTCCGGCGTATCTTCCATCCGATGCAGCACAGTCACCAGCATACCGCGGGTCACTGACAGATTGGGGGAGAAGGTGGTATCGCCGGTGCCGTTCATCAGGCCCAAATCATAGACAGACTTGATATACTCATAGTACCAGGCGCTCTCGGCAACATCGGTGAAGGGGAATTCATTGCCTTCCTCCCCGCCATCACCATCTTCTGTCCATTTGGCATAGAGGGTGAAGTTCCTGGTTACGAGAGCGTCAAAGTTATAGGCAGTAGTCAGATCAGCATCGGTATACCAGCCGGCAAAAGTATAGCCTTCACGAGTAGGATCAGCGGGCTTAAGAACCCTGGTGTTGAGCACTACCAGCTTGCTGGTAACCGTACTGCCGCCATTGGAGTTGAAGGTGACAGTAAAGGTAGTAGTACTACTGCCGCTGCTACCGGTACCAACACTTTTCCAAACGGCGTACAGTGTCATATCCTGCTCTTCGATGGCTAGGGTACCATTAGGATGTTTCGGATCCGGGGTAGTTGCAGCCCGGTCCTCCGACCAGCCCAAGAATTCAAAGCCGCCTCTATAAAAGGTATTGCCTTCATTTGTAGCAGGTATAAAGTGGGTAAAGTTCTGATATGGGCCTTGATCTGCAGGTACTACACCTCTCCCGCCGTTCAGATCATATTTGGCCCAATATTCAGTCTCTTCCGGTTCCCGTTCCCATACGGAATATAATACCACGTCAGAATCGCCTATTATGAACTTATCCTCTTTGTGATACACTATTGCATCCGAATCAACATCCCAGTTATTATCCTCTGTCCAGCCCACGAAATTATGTCCTACAAGATGGAGGCCAAATTGAGGCTCATCACATCTGCCGGCAATAATAACTTCATCGCCATACTCAAGATCAGAAACCGCAGCAGGAGGCGTCCCATGGATATGGTAAGGTGCTACATAATCCTTGATCGTCGGATCGGCAGGCTCTCCGGAATACCTAAGTGAGAAGATTTTGATTTCAAAGCGGGCTTCTAACGTTCTTGCCGCCGTTGCCGGGAAGCTATATTCTGCACCGGCACCGGCTATTTTGATATCACCTTCATACCAACCCTCAAAAACAAAACCTGGATCCGGTATGGCTTTTAAGGTAACAGTGACATCTTGAGCATAGACTTTGCCACCTGTTACTGTGCCGCCTGTGCCGGATACGGTACTGATGTTTACGAGAATGAACTCATCCTTGTATGTATATTCGAGAAGGTACGGGTTATAGTTTGGTCCATATACTTCCCTGCCTGGATAATCCGGATTTGGCACGCCAACTTCATAGCGAAGTCCACTACCGGGAAGTGTAGCCATCGCACCGGGTGGGCCATTAATATCCCACATATTGGGGGAGCCCCAGGAAGTCCATCTGAATTGATTGGTTATTCCCCAATCCGCCCTATCCTCATTCATTGTTCCCGGATTTGTTACGCCCCACTTGATGATATCATCGTTGATAGATTTACCATCGCCGTCCCAACCGGGTATCTTTGTATTTCCGGTCCATGGTTCCGGTAATTTGGTAGGATCAAGATATGTTTCTCCGTTGTAATAAGTTTTCTTCATAAACTCATAACCGGCCGGATCATATGTAAATAACTCTTCGCGAGTACTTATGCCTGTCCAGACACCGGTAACAGAACCATCAACTGATTCGCGCATGGTGCCTAACCAATACGTTGAGAGGGTCGCAAACCATTCAGCCGGTGATCCTCCTGCATAGGTTTGGCTACCCATCCAAGTATCCTTACCGACGCTATCCCAGATATCATGCATCTCGAAGTTGAGATCGGTGAAGTAGAGCATACCGGGATATTCCACAGAGTGGGCGCCCTCATGATGCATAATGGATTCATGCTTATAACGGGTAGCCGTATAATCCCTCAGCAGAGAGTATTCACCGGTTGAGCATACACCGTAACCTAGTCCCTCGGCATAAAGTGTGGTACCGCTGTAGCTATATTGGCTGCGCCTGTTAGAGGCCATGAACATATGATTATGGTAGCCCATGATTTCCAAACCGCCCAAGCCATATTCGCCGGTCTTGACATTTTGATGATAAAAGAAGAAGTTGAAGCCGTCAGCCATGCGCTGTCCCAGATTATCATAGGTACCGGCAAACATTTGATCCCAGTAGTCACAGCCCACCAGAAGAGAATTCTTTTGGGTTTCTTTATCAGCATAAACATAAACACCGGTTTTTTCACTACGCATTATCTGTTTTTCCCAGGGATTCATCTTTACGGCATAGGTTTTTGCCTCCAGAGCGTTGCCTGCCCAGTCCTTTACCTCTGAGCCAGCCTTAAGCTTAACATCCAATGTGCCGTTGATAGCAGCAGGAAAGCGGACAGCGCCGCCATTAAGCGGTTTATTCTGCTTATCATAAGAAATATAGCCGCCCTTTTCCGCATCAAATCTCACATATTCGCCCTTTTCTAAGGCGCTTGGTTTACCATAGAAAGCTTCCCTGGGTATCTTCATTGCCTCTTCCAATTTCATAGCCGCGATTTTTTCCGGTGTCTGGGCTGCCAGAACCTTGGGGCTAACAGCATAGAATGTGCGGGCGCTTCCTGTGTCCGTATCGGCTTGCCAGCCGCTGATATCACCCATATCTCCCATAAACGTTCTGCCAATGGGGTTTAAATCGCGGTAGTAACCGTCTTCTGTGAACCAAGGTTTATAACCCTCTTCAATGCTGAGCGTGTCATCGAAGGCTTTTTCTATTTCTTCCTCGGTAAAGCCGCCGATCTCATAGTCCATATAACCGGTATGGAACTTGTGAGCTGTCACTTTCAGGGTCAGTGTTTTCCACATATAGAACTCCATAACCAGCTTGGGATCAGTGCCGGCGCTAAAGGTATAGGTCTCCCCGGCTGTATAGGTTTTATCGACAAAGGTACCACTCGTCCCGGGCAGGGAAACGGTGACGTTTTCAGCAGGAGTCCAGGTGATTTCCCAGTTGTCGAGAGTACGCAGATCATCCAAGTCTTTTACCTCGCGATTGAATATCAGCTCGACCTGGTTGGGAGAGATCAGGTTGGTTTCTACTACTTTCAGAGGCTCGTACTCTTGGACAACACCATCGACTACAGTATAGTTATCAGTCTGGCTATGTTTGTACCAGGGGCTGGTCCACCTTCTGGCAGAATCCAAGAGCTGGTTGGCGGCCCCGCCGGTGTGATACTCCCATTCCCCATGGATCTCGGCCAGGGATTTATAAAGCCCCGGGTCGTATTCCAGCATTTCCCTGCGCGTATTGATGGGGAAAGCTTCTGCTCCCCAAGCGGAGGATTCAGGTATACATTCAAAATAGATCATGACGCCCAAAACATAGTAATCTTTCAGGCTGTTCAGCATATTAGTACCGGGCCACAGGTTTTCTGCCTTAGAATTTTCAAAGGCTGCTCCCAGGCGCTTCAGGCAATCGTAGCTATCAGTTTGGTCATAAGGACCAAGTGGGAAATTTTTCCAACCATCGATTACGCCCAAATCCAGAAATAGTTCAGCAAATACACGCATAAACTCATAAGTATTGTCATTGGGACTCTTTACACGATAGACATCTTCAGCGGTAGTAACGATGATGGGGATATCCCGGCTACCGCCGATGGTAACGCGGCTGAATGTATCTGTGGTCTTACCATGTTCATATAGCTGGCGGAACTCCGGTACAGCATAAACACTTTTGCCATTGCCCACCACTACAACATGCATGCCCGAATTAATAGCAGTCTGAACCAGCAGTTCGGAACGTCCGACTGTCCTATCAATGCCTGCGGTCATTTGGGCAATAGCATTAGGAACCCCCGCAGCCGTTTTCCCGGCATAAGTATTTCTATTAGTCATGGGAATGTCATCAAAAATGCCACCAGCAGCTAAGGGGCCTGGCAGGCAGTGCGAATCTTCGTTGCCCCAAACCCACATCAAACCTCTGGAACCGCGATTTCCCCACTGACCGGTGGATCCGGCGCCGCCGGAGCTCAGTGCATCATAATAGGTATAGAAAGGCTTCCATTCGGCTGTTACCACTTCGGCAGGATCGTCCTTTAATTCAACTGTTACTCTGGCAGCCGCCGCATCACCCATATCGTTTTGAATAAAGGAACGCGATCTGATTTGGAGCGCCTCTTTAAGGCGGATATTGACAACAGGGTCATCTGCATAATCACCGAAATCAAAGTAGGAAAGATATTCCCACTCAACTTCTTTGCCGTCAACAAGAACCGTAAAGATTTCCTGGGCCTCCTCGTCGCTTTCGACCGGCTCGCAGTAAATGATTTCGATTTCTTTATCTGTAATCAAGTTGACGTCACCAAGAGGTGAGGCAGCAGTTTCAGAAGAAACTGTCACTTCTAATCCTTCAGGGAAGGACTCCAACACACTATCGATAGCTTTGATATATACACTAAAGCGGATTTCCCCACCCGGTTCAATTGCGAATAAGTTATTGAGAATTACGGTATTATCTTTCAAATCACCTTCAAGTCCGACCCTGACAATATCAGTGCCTATTGCATCATCCGATAGCTCAAGTATATACTCCTGAACAGCATAGTTGCCTTCAGAAGCCTCGGAAAAATCACCTTTTGTCAAAGTCAATTCTCCGCCGGCTTCCGGACCGTCATCATGGCGCATGGCTACGGAATAGCTAAGGAACTCACGGCCTGCCTTACCTGGGGTCAAATGCTTGTCCAGTATATAGAAGTGCAACTTGTTGGCTTCATCATAGAATTCGTTAACCGTATTACCGGATACTATGGCCCTGCCGTCGCGAGGTTCCCACTGAACAATGCTGCCTGGCTTTATCACTTCCCAGTCTGCCGGATTATTACCCACTTTAGTGCCATATTCAGTTGCATAATAACCTGTATCGACAAACGACACACCGGCATGGAAAGCAGCATCAGCCAGCTGTGTGGTATGAGCTAGAGGATATGGGGCAAATTCGCCATTTAGTTCAAAGTCAATCATGGCAATATCGCCAAGGTGAGAGTCTATTATCGCTTGGTAAGGATTGCCGGTATTGGTGTGAACGCGGGAGAGTAGGACGCCATGGTCATGATTGAAAGAATCATAGCCATTGCGATCCACTACTTCCACAGCTATGCTGGAGGCAGCTTTGCGCGTCCAAGTAAAACCTGTGGTCACAAGTGTGGCCTTGTCTGCCCAGTCATCGGCGCCAAATCTTAATTTTATAGCCTTGTAGTAATCAGGGCTAATCAGGCCGTAGTCATCTTCCAGATCCTGATAGAACTCATTGGCCAACGGGATATTTCTTGCTACAACCTCGGCTACTATCGGAGTATTGCCGGCCAATTCCTGTACGCTAAGTTCCAACATTTCACCTTCACCATAAAAATTAATAAACTCTTTGTTACGCTGCATAAAATGCGTTGGTATGGAACCGGCTTCAATGCCTGGTACTGTCCAGCGGGCATGGTCACCAAAGGGACCGGCGAAGGAACCGCGACTCATCAGTTCCCAAGGCTCAGTGGCCGCACTAGCTGCGTCAAGCCAGGGATTGCCATAGTTATCGGCAATACCTGAGATATGACCGAATTCATGAGCAAATGTGGCCATACCGTCATTTTCACCTTGAGTAGAGCGGGGAATGCTTCTGCCCTTATAATTGTAGCTACCTGCATGTGACCACTCACCTACAGCAGCTTCCCAGGATGTGAAGGACACATAGCGGGTATTTTTTGTTTCAATATCATTATAACTGTCTGCCCAATCCCAGTCCTCATCGGAAAGCCTGAACTCAAACTCAGCCTCTTTGCCTTCTTCTACAAGCTCATTGTATTCATCCCAGGCATCCCTAAAAGTAGCTTCACCCAGGTGCCCTTTATACCTATCTGCGTATATTTCCAGGTACTCCGGGTTTTCTGTAAAGAATTCTTCTACTTTTTCCATTCTCGGTCCAGGGCCTAATTCATAGGGGACATCTTGCCGGGTTTTGAATTGAGCTTGACCGAATTCCTGCCAGACACCGGACTCATCATAACCGGCGTGGAGAAGGAAGAAAAAGTCAAAATCTTCAAAGGGTACCCCTTCGTCAACAGCCATTTGATGGGCTATGTTGTCAAATCTTCTGCCAAAAATGTTGTCGGGGTAAAGAGTAGGGTTGTTGGTGCAATTCCAGCCTTTCATTTCAGCTTCGGTCATGGTACCCGGATCACCAAAGCGAAAAGAAGGCGGTATGTCGCGGTAAGTTTGAAAGTCAGAGTTTGTGTCGTATCCCATAGTCTCAAATTCGAAATAGGGTATGGTGAAAGTTCCATATGGGCGCAACTCTGTAGCCCATTTGCCGTAACTGTTCTCGCGCCAGAATTCATCAATGCCGGAGAAGTTATTGATCGCTTGCGGTGTATTGAGATAATCAGCCCACCAGTTAATGAAGTCATCATCTGTAACCTCAGTGCGGTCTCCAGCGTACTTCTCATCGGCAATCAGTTTATAGACATCAAGAACAGGGTTGTTAGAAACTTCCTCTTGCAATCCGGAGCCATCTGTATTATATAGGTAATAACCAAGCGGGTCACTACCCATATCCCCGCGGCTGATGAATTTGCGATCCAGGTACTCGTACATCAGTAAGCCACCAATTATTTTTCTGTTGCGTTCCGGGTTATCTTCATAAGCAAATTTATTATCCAGGCTGTCGGGATTCAGTTCATCCATCCAGTCAATAACCGGGTTTGGTTTGTAGTCATCCCAAGTCATCTCTCTTTGCAGTTGCCAGCTTTGCGGGTCGATAGCCATCGCTGCCAATTCTTCTTGTGTGACCCCATCTTCTTCCAGTGTGATGCTATGCACCTCATCTACTGTTGGAGCTGCAAATACTGCTGCCAGACCTACGGATACTGATGCAATTAGGCATAAGGACAGCAACAAGATCATTGCAGCTATGGGTATGCGTTTTTTTTGCTTCATTAGTAAATTCCTCCAATTCTGTTAAAAACTATTGTTCTACTGCCATGCTCTAAAGTACCTCCAAAACCATATGCACCCCTCCTATTCTCATTATTATCAAAAAACAATATTATTTAATATATTTTAGCATATTTATCATATAATGTAAATACTTGTCGAATATTCCAGAATAAAGGTTATATGGGTTTGCACAAAAAAAATAGAGGCAGCCAAAATTCCACCTCTAGCGGTCTTTGACCGCAAGTATTCAGGATCCAAAATGGATGTAGGGTTTTGCTTATGCGAAAACCGTTGAGGCAAATAACTTGTTTTTGATTGATGTTGCGTGGGAGTAAGTGACCAATAAAATACCCCGCCGCAGAGCGGTGGGGTATTGATTGATGCCGGGTTACTGGGGTTAGCCCCAGAGGAATGGGGGATTATGCCCTGTTGAGATTAGATATTTTGGAGGAAACGATGAAGCATAGCTGCAAGCTCGCCGCGGGTGGCGGAGGCAGCAGGATCAAAGATATTGCCGGGCCGGCCTTGGATAATGCCATTTTTCACACAGAATGCAACGCCTTCTTTAGCCCAATCGCCAATTCTAGCCGCGTCAAGAAATTCCAGATCATCATCAAAGCCCTCAGTGCCAGACAAGTTATCCAGAGTTTCATCATCTGCATTCTCGTCATCATCGTCTTCAATAACCGGATCATCCGGGTCGGCGCTGATTTGATCTTTGCCGATAAACTTGGCATAGCGCAGAAGCACGGTAGCCAATTCCTGGCGGGAAACATTCTGATTCGGCTTAAAGGTTCCATCAGGATAACCTTCAACGATCCCCTCAGCCTCCGCCCAGGCCACCGCATTGCTATACCAGGTACCGGCCGGGACATCACTAAAGCCGGCAGGCTCATCCACTTCCGGCGACTTTTCCATCCGATAAAGCACAGTAACCAGCATAGCACGGGTCACCGATATACCGGGAGAGAATTTGTTATCACCGGTTCCATCCATCAGACCTGCTTCAAAGACATACTTAACATCCTCATAGTACCAGACACTCTCCGGAACATCGGTAAAGAATCCATTGCCTTCCTCTTCTTCTTCCCCATCGTCCTCCTCATCTGTCCATTTGGCATAGAGAGTGAAGCTCTTGGTCACGAGAGCATCAAAGTTATAGGCTGTAGTCAAAGCAGCATCCGTATACCAACCGGCAAAAAACAAATCTTCTTTGGTAGGATCGGCAGGTTTAGCAACCTTGGTATTTTCTGTTACTGTTTTGCTGGTAACAGCGCTGCCGCCATTAGAATTGAAGGTAACAATGTAACTGACAGTGCTACCACCACCGGTAGGACGATTATTTACTGTGACGCTAAAGGTGGCTTTTTCAGTTTTACCACCTTCGGTATAGCTGACTTCGATTATCTGTGTACCGGCAGTGCTTAAAACCAGCGGGGTTATTTTATAGCCTACAACCGGGTATCCCTCTTCCTTTCCATCATCATAGAATGCTATCACAACTATATCATCCGGACCAAGACTCTCGCCTACATAGTATGTTTTGGAAGGCGGTGTTACTTTGATTTCATTCAGGGTTGCATCAGGGTTTGACACCGTAATCTCAAAGCTTGTTACTTTAGTTACACCTTTTTCAGTATAGCTGACTGTGACTGTCTGTATACCAACTGCACCCAAAACCGTGTCTGCTTTAGGGGTAGTAGTATAGGCAACCGGGTTCTTGCTTTCATCACTATAGGTCGCTTCCACAACTAAACCTGTTATATTCAGTTTGTCGCCCACATTATATTCGGTATTATCCGGCTCT
>Ga0082212_10004685_pt1 | contig 18878 bp, 17 predicted proteins | sample TergutNt197P3_FD_71548 | JGI IMG/M metagenome (GOLD analysis project Ga0082212, IMG submission 71548) | Neocapritermes taracua P3 segment gut microbial communities from Petit-Saut dam, French Guiana - Nt197 P3 | ecosystem: Host-associated > Arthropoda: Insects > Digestive system > Gut ...
TGCCGCACGGAACACATGTTCTTTGAAGGCGACAAAATTATCCCGATGCGCGAAATGATTCTTGCCGACGACGAAGCCGGACGCCGCAAAGCGCTCGAAAAACTTCTTCCGTTGCAACGCATCGACTTTGAAGGTATTTTCGAGGCCATGCAGGGATTACCGGTTACCGTACGCCTGCTCGACCCGCCGCTGCACGAATTTGTTCCGCACGACGAAAAAGGACAGACAGAAATGGCACAGGTAATGGGCATTTCGGTGAAAACGGTAAAAGAAAAAGTAGATTCGCTGCACGAATTTAACCCGATGCTCGGTCACCGCGGTTGCCGTTTGGGTAACACCTATCCCGAAATTACCGAAATGCAGACCCGCGCTATCATCGAGGCTGCTTTGAACCTGAAAAAACGCGGCGTCGAAGCCATACCCGAAATCATGGTTCCGCTGATCGGTACCCTTAACGAATTGAAATTGCAGGAAACGATTATTCGCGAAACCGTTCAGAAAGTATTCGCCGAATACAACGACAGCATTGATTTCAAAGTAGGTACGATGATTGAAATTCCCCGCGCGGCGCTCACGGCAGACCTTATCGCCGAGTCGGCGGAGTTCTTCTCGTTCGGCACCAACGACCTCACGCAAATGGCCTTTGGTTATTCGCGCGACGACGCCGGAAAATTCCTGCCCGTGTACATCGAAAAAGGTCTCCTGAAACATGACCCGTTCCAGATACTCGATCAGGAAGGCGTCGGGCAATTGGTCGAAATGGCTACCGTCAAAGGCCGTTCTGTCCGTCCCGACCTGAAAGTAGGCATCTGCGGCGAACATGGCGGCGAACCAAATTCCGTAGAATTTTGTCACCGCACCGGTCTGAACTACGTGAGTTGCTCGCCTTTCCGCGTGCCTATCGCACGTCTGGCAGCTGCACATGCAGCCATCAAGGAGAAAAAATAAAAAATTGGAAATGAATGTTTGTGAAAGGAGGCTGTCTGAAGAATCAGGCAGCCTCTTTTCGTGAGGATGTTCAATTTCATCCCGAATAGAATCATCCCGGTAGGTCGTGTAAAACATTTACTGTTTTTTTTGGGTACATATAAAATAATGTATATCTTTGCAGTCATAAAAAAAGTAGAATTTTATATTTAATAATCAGATAATCAGCAATGAAGAAGGATATTCATCCAAAGAATTACCGTTTGGTTGCCTTTAAAGACATGTCAAACGACCATACCTTTATCACACGGTCGACAGCAAATTCGCGCGAAACCTTAGAAATAGACGGAACACAATATCCGTTAATTAAGTTGGAAATTTCCAATACATCGCACCCGTTTTATACCGGCAAGATGAAATTAGTGGATACTGCCGGACGTATCGATAAATACATGAACCGATATAAAGATCATTACAAAAAGAAATAAGTGTGTTCTTATGGTTAGTAACTTCGGATTTCATCAACATGATATTCGAAGTTTTTTTATTGTATTTTTATCTATTATCTTTACCTTTGTCCCGTTACATATTTTTCAGATCAAAGGAGTAAGATAGAAGTGAATATGGGAAAAATTATATACGGAATACAACAAATAGGCGTTGGAGTGCGTGACGCGATTGAAGGATTTCATTGGTACGGGCGGGTGCTTGGCGCTGATGTCAAAGTGTTCGACGACAGTAATACCGCCACCTACATGGCGCGGTACATGGGTGGCAGTCCACATCAAAAGCGGGCGCTTTTAGCGGCTAATATGCAAGGCGGAAGTTGCTATGAGATATGGCAATTCATGGACAGAACGCCGCAACCCGCAAAAGAAGAAATATCCATTGGCGACCTGGGTATTTTTTCTGCCAAAATTAAAGCAAAGAATATCCATGAAGCACACAGGGAAATCAAAAGTAAAGGCGGCGTTGCGAGTGACATCCTGCAAGGCCCCGACCGGCAATTGTTCTTTTTTATGGACGACTTACACGGCAACAAATTACAAGTGGTTAAGGCGCACGAATGGTTCAAACAAAACAAACGTCATGCCACTGGCGGCGTTTACGGATGCGTCATCGGGGTGAGCGACATCGAACGTTCGCGAAAACTATACACCGACGTACTGGGCTACGACAAGGTGATATACGATGAAACAGGCGTATTCGCAGATTTTGCCCCTCTGAAAGGCGGCGACAGAAAATTCCGGCGCGTACTGCTTACCCACTCAAAGGAGCGGCGCGGCGGTATGTCGCCATTGTTTGGACGGAGCCAAATAGAATTAATTCAATCCCTGTCGGTAACGCCAAGCAAAATTTTTGAAGATCGTTATTGGGGGGATATTGGTTTTATCCACCTTTGCTTCGACATACATGGCATGGAGGCGTTGAAAGCAGAATGTGCCGCAGCCGGTTTCCCGTTCACGGTTGAAAGCGATACCGCTTTTCAAATGGGTGAAGCGGCAGGGCATTGGAGTTATCTCGAAGACCCTGACGGCACTTTGATAGAATTTGTCGAAACCAAGAAAATACCCTTGATGAAGAAGTGGAATTGGTATCTCAACCTCGAAAAACGCGACCCGAACAAACCGTTGCCACGATGGATGATTAACGCCTTGGGGATGAATAGGGTAAAGATGTAAGAAATTATATTTAGTGTCTGCATTCCAGGTGCAAGGGTTTTGAGTACATTTGATATTTTTGAAAAAATAGTATTTTTGCAAGCAAATATTTAATAAAGTAATCATGGATAAAAATAAAGTATGTATCGTAGTATTAGCATTGTTGACAATGACAGCAATTCATTCATGTACAACAGAAAAGAAAGCGAAATTTACCGGCGCAGAAGGCGAGGTAAAGTTGATAACGCTTGATCCCGGACATTTCCACGCGGCGTTGGTACAGAAAAACATGTATCCGCAAGTTCATCCGGAGGTGGTGGTATACGCGCCCGACGGCGACGACCTGAACGAACACCTCAAAAGAATTGAGGCGTACAACACACGGCTTGAAGATCCGACGAAATGGAACGAACACCTGTATCGCGGCGAAGACTTTTTCTCGAGGATGCTTTCCGAAAAGAAAGGTAATGTGATGGTAACCGCCGGTAACAACGGTAAGAAAACCGAATACATCAAGGCTGCGCTTGACGCCGGAATCAACGTGCTTGCCGATAAACCAATGACCATCAACGCTGTAAACTTTGAAATTCTCAAACAGGCATTTGAATCGGCACGGCAGAACGATGTCCTGCTTTATGACATTATGACCGAACGATTTGAAATCACTACCATGTTACAACGCGAATTTTCGATGCTGCCTGAAGTGTTCGGCGTCCTCGAAAAGGGAACGCTCGAAAATCCGGCTGTTACCAAGGAAAGCGTACACCACTTCTGTAAATATGTGTCGGGTGTGCCCTTGAAACGTCCGGCGTGGTTCTACGATGTGGAACAGCAGGGTGAGGGAATCGTGGATGTAACTACGCATTTGGTTGACCTTGTGCAATGGGAATGTTTTCCCGAACTTATCTTGAATACAGGTGATGTGAATATTGTATCGGCCAAACGCTGGACAACCGATCTGAGTACGGAACAATTCGCGCTATCAACCGCCTTGCCGGTATTTCCCAATTACTTGAGGAAGGACGTTCGTAATGATACGTTGCGCGTGTATTCCAACGGCGAAATCAACTATACCCTGAAAGGCGTTCATGCCAAAGTGGTAGTCATCTGGAATTTCATGCCGCCCGAAGGAGCCGGCGATACGCACTATTCGATCATGCGCGGATCCAACGCCAACCTGATTATCCGTCAAGGCGCCGAACAGGGCTATCAACCCACTTTGTACATCGAACCGACAGGAAATGTTGAAGCAGCCGTTTTTGAAAAAACACTGAACGACAACCTGTCGAAAGTACAAGCCAAATTCTCCGGCGTGGAACTGAAAAAACTCGAAACAGGCTGGGAAGTACTTGTACCGCAAAAGTACCACAACGGCCACGAAGCACATTTCGGACAGGTAACAGAACGTTTTCTGCAATACTTGGTAGACGGTAAACTGCCTGACTGGGAAGTACCCAATATGATTACCAAATACTACACCACCACCAAAGCGTTGGAAGTGGCGAAAGGGAATAGTAAGTAATTATCAATTACGTCAATAATCTGTCAGGTTTCTGGAATTCCGGCGTGTCGTTGAAAGTCAGTGCAAACCGGTGCATGCCGCCGGCAAAGCCGTAAAAGATTTCCCAGCCGTAAAGCGAGCATATTTGCTGTACGATAGCCAATCCTAATCCACTGCCTTTTGCTGCGCGGTTCATTCGTCCGAAACGGCGGAACAGCACGGCATTATCCAACGGTTGTTCGATGCCGGTGTTGATGATATCTAACCGATTGCCATGAAGCGTCGCAAGGATTCTGCCATTGGATGTATTGTGTTTAATCGCATTGGTTGTCAGATTTTCAATTAGGCTTTCCACTAATTTTCTGTTGGCATTCAGAGTTAACGTCCTGTCGATGAGATATGTTTCAATCGTTATGTTTGCAGTTTCAGCCTGTTTAGAAAGAGAAGATAACGAATCAGCCACTATATCCGCGATATTCAGCAGTTGCGTATCCGTGAACTGCCGGTTGTCCATCTGGGTAAGCAACAGCAGATTATTACTCATGTGTACCAATTGTGAGCTTTCGTCATGAACTGTTCGGATAAAACCCTTTTGTTCATCAGCCAAACCTGGTAGTTGCAGCAACATGTCAAGAGTGGAATGGAACATGGCCACCGGTGATTGTATTTCGCTCGAAGCATTTTCGGAAAAATCTTTCAGGATTTTGTATGCTTGCAGATGGTTTCCAATTAATGTTTCCAATGCGTGGTTCAATTGAGTGAACTCCTGAATATCGGACGACGGAAAATGTGGCGCCTCGTTCTGCTGAATATCAAAATATTCGGTCATCGAAAGGGTTTGATAAAAAGGTTGCCATAGTTTTCCCTGTATCAGGTGGGTGATGATGATGATGCCCGCCATCAGGCCGACAAACAACAACAGTTGTGTTAATACCGACCATAAAAGTATTTTCTTTGCTTCGTAAATACTCGACCGTATAGTCAGTATGTATTTTTCACCTTCAATTTCAACCCGTGAATAAAGTACCCGATGAGGTTCGTATCCTCTTATGCGTTCACTGAAAATATCTTCGGTTGTGAAAATATTCTCCAGCATTTGTCCCATATCTGATAAAATTGATTCTTCGACATTGAATTGATTCCATGCAGGGATTTCGCTGATCTGAAGTGTCCGAATGCTCTTTTCGACAAGCTTTTCACGTTGTATCCATAGAAATTTATCCGTCTCTCGGATATGATACCTTCTTACGAGTAAGTAAAACACCGGTACTGTGAGCAATGTCACCAACAATCCGTAACCCAGATAATAACGCAGGGGTTGGTTCAATAATTTATGCTGTTTCATCATCTACATATTTTATTGCAAAAATAGTAAAAAATCACGAAGTTGCACAGAGAATCTTAAAATAAGATGTAATCTGAATTACATTTTTTTTACACTATATAAATTTTTTCTATTTTTGCGTTTCAATAATTGATATATTATATAATATGAGAAAGCAAATGATAAAAAGTATGACATGCCTTTCTATGGTGGCATGGATGATTACAGTAAGTTTAGTTTCGTGTGGCGGAGGCGGACAAAGTAAAACAAAATCTCAAGCCGGCATTGTAAAAGAAGCATTCGGGCAATTTAAGGGACAACCGGTAGAGCTTTATACGCTCACCAACAACAATGGCGTAGTGATGAAAATATCCACGTATGGCGGCACCATTACCGAATTGCAAGCGCCCGACAGGAACGGGCAAATGGGAGATGTGGTGCTCGGATTCGACAAACACGACGGTTATATAAGCCCTGAATACGAAAAAAGCAACCCCAACTTCGGGGCGATCATCGGGCGTTACGGCAACCGCATCGCCAAGGGTAAATTCACCTTAGACGGCGTGGAATACACTCTGGCCACCAACAATGGCGAAAACCACCTGCATGGCGGCAACATCGGTTTTAACCGCGTGATGTGGGCGGCCAAACCGCTTGAGAACGCTCTCGAATTGACCTATACCGTCAAGGATATGGAAGAAGGCTATCCGGGAAACATGCAGGTAACCGTTATTTACACGCTGACCGACGATAACGAGTTGAAAATAGACTATCGTGCCGTTACCGACAAGGCTACGCCGTGTAACCTCACTAATCACAGCTATTTCAACCTTTCGGCAGGCAAGCAGCCCACCATTGCCAATCACGAGTTGGTCATCCTTGCCGACCGGTACACCGAAGTAGACGACGGCCTGATACCAACAGGCAACCTTCCCGATGTGGCCGGAACTCCGATGGATTTCACAACGCCGCATCCCATAGGTGAACGCATTGACGTCGATTTTGAGCAATTGGCGATTGGCGGCGGCTACGACCACAACTGGGTATTACGCAACAGTAACGGCTCGCTGGCATTAGCGGCCACAGTATATGAACCCGAAAGCGGCCGCTACATGGAAGTGTTCACCACCGAACCCGGAGTGCAGTTCTATGCAGGCAATTTCTTAGATGCTACCCTGACGGGAAAAAACAATATCAAATATGTGCGTCGCGCCGGCTTGTGCCTCGAAACGCAACATTTCCCCGATTCGCCAAATCAGCCGGCCTTCCCGTCAACCATTCTGCAACCGGGGCAAACCTATCAGACACAAACGATTTATAAGTTTTCCACAAAATAGTTTCAGGTTTCAGGTTTCAAGTTGGGCAAAGCCATGTATTCGAATAACTTGAAACCTGAAACCTGAAACCCGAAACCCGAAACCCGAAACCTGTTGAAATCCATTTGCATAGACGCAGGCAATACCTTCATAAAGATTGCTTTGATGGAAGATGGCGCTATATTGTCGCTCGCTTCGTTTCCCCTTGCCGATACCGTTGGTTTATTGCATCATGCAACATCGCTGCCTCAGGTGAATGCATGTATCATGTCGAGTGTCAGTTCCGTTGATCAAACGATAATTGATGTCCTCTCGCAGAAGTCGGCACATTTCATGGAATTGACGGCTGTTACTCCTGTTCCGGTACGCAATCTTTATAAAACGCCCGAAACTTTGGGCAAGGATCGTTTAGCCGCTATTGTCGGGGCATACAGCCTTTTTCCCGGCAGGGATATTCTGGTAATGGATACCGGGACGGCATTAACCATTGATTTTATCGACAAGGAAGGAAATTATCGCGGAGGCAATATTTCACCGGGACTGAACATGCGATTCCGGGCATTGCACGATTATACACAAAAATTATTTTTACAGCATAAAACAGATGATTATCAATTGCTTGGAGATACAACTGCGTCTGCAATCGTGTCTGGCGTACAAAATGGCATTATATTTGAGATGAATTATTATATCAATCATTTCGTCAAAGAATTTCCTGCTTTGGTCACAATTTTGACGGGAGGTGATGTAAATTTTTTTGTAAATAAATTTGAAATGAGTATTTTTGCAGAATCAAATTTAGTAATTATTGGATTGGAAAATATATTAAAATTCAACTTAGATGAACAGAGTAGTTAAGTATTTTGGAATAGCAGCAGTAAGTTGGTTTGCTGCAATTAATGTGTCGGCACAACCGAATTTTGGCGATGACCCGGCCACTTGTCAAAGGAATTTATCGTTGTATACATCGGACTATCAGCAAGGGAATTACGATGCAGCTATAATTAATTGGCGCAAAGTCTGGAAAGATTGTCCAGAATCATCACCCAATAATGCTTTACGTGGCATTACCATGTATCAGTCTTTTGTGGCGAAGGAGTTAGATCAAAACAAAAAAAATGCGTTGATGGATACCTTGATGCAGGTGTACGAAAAAGGAATGATTTTGCGTCCGCAAAACAAGGGTAATTTCATGGTCAGTATGTCGCAGGATATCATAAAGTATGCCGACACTCCGGAAAATCAGCCTAAATTGATGAAAATTCTGGAAGAAATCATGTCCACCCAAAAGGAGAGCGCTACGGCAGCAACCTATCAAAGCTACATGAGGATCATTATGTCTCAGAACACGTCAGGAGAACTGTCCGATGAAGACTTGCTCGAAAATTATACCAAGGTGAGCGATTATATCAACGAAGCTGTCAGAAGAACCAACAACGAGGATTTTGCCAAAGTACGGGATATGATCGACGATGCTTTTGCTAACAGTAGCGCTGCCAGCTGTGATAATCTGCTCAGAATATATGGCGAAAAGTACGATGCCAATAAAAACGATGCCGAGTTTCTGCGCAAACTGACCCGTATGCTCAACCGGAAAGATTGTACCGATTCGGAATTGTTTGAAAAGGCTTCGGAACAGCAATATGCGCTGAATCCTTCGCCCGACGCAGCCTACAACATGGCACGGTTGTTTTTCAGAAAAGCAAACTTCGATAAATCGGTTGAATATTTTCAAAATGCGATCAACAGCGATGAAGCCGATCCCGTTGACAAAGCCAATTATAATTATCAGTTAGGCCAAATCATGCTGGCTCAGTACAAAAGATACTCAGAGGCCAAGAGATACGCCATTGAAGCCAGCAGGTTACGTCCCGACTGGGGGCGGCCATACATTCTGTTGGCCACCACATACGCCAGCGGCCCCAAAATCGGAGAAGAAGATTTCGAACAACGCTATGTTTATTGGGTAGTAGTGGACAAATTGCAGAGAGCCAAAACGGTTGACCCTGATGTTTCCACTGAAGTCGATCAAATGATCAGACAGTTCACGCCGTATTTTCCAAAAAAGGAAGAAGGCTTCTTCAGGGGCATTAATGATGGAGCTGCCATTACTGTACCCGGTTGGATCGGCGAATCCACCAGGGCGCGTTTCCCAAATTAATAATCTTGATCATGATGGCAAACCCTCAGGGCAAACAGTGCTTTGAGGGTTTGTTGATTGAAAATGGAAAGCATACTATCATGAAAACTCCCTTCCGCACATTGTTGATTATATTCCCTTTAGCTGCAACGCTGTTTTCGTGTGCCAATGATATGGAAGTTGTCAACAAATTCATTGACGAGGAAACAGAACCGGATATGGTGGGTGATCAGGTCGAAGTCCTGTATACCGATTCAGCGCGGTTGCAGATGAAATTAGTCGCTCCCCGGTTCATACAATTTGCTTCGGCTACAGAACAGCGTGAAGAATTTCCCGAAGGATTGCACGTGTGGCGTTACGAAAAAACAGGGGAATTGAAAGCCGAAATAACGGCCAACTGGGCGAAGCATGATGTGGCTACCGGCCTGTGGGAAGCACGCAGTAATGTGGTAGTGATTGATGCTGAAGGGAAAAAATTGGAAACCGAACAGTTATTTTGGGATCCAAAGAAAGGTATCGCGTATTCCGAAAAATATACCAAAATAACAAGTCCGGACGGTACCATAGCAACGGGCGACACGTTTACTGCTAAGCCTGATCCTTTGGAATACAAGCTGAGCAAGGGAAGAGCCACGATCATATTACAAGATGAAGACTAAAATGAAAATCGAGCGTATCTCAACACCCAACTTTTCCGTAGCTTTGGCAGGATATTATGTGATAATGGCGCTTTATGGCGTAGTCGTTGCATGGCGTTTGATGAAGTATCTTCCTTGTTTGTCCGGAGCATTGATCATTGCAATTATTGCGGCAGCGTTCATTTTCTTTCTGTTAGTTGACTTCATGCCAAAATTCCTTTTCAGAATGAGATCCAATATTAGTCTGAACGCGAGCAAGGAAGAACAGGATGCCGAGCACGAAATAAAAATCTTTCAGAATGCAATTGATTTTTCGACTGTTAAGTTACGCGACTGTATGGTTCCCCGAACGGACATTGTTGCCGTAGAAGAAAACACGCCGATTGCCGAATTGAAGCAAAAATTTATTGATACCGGCGTATCAAAAATTATCGTGTACACGGAAGATATCGACAATGTTATCGGTTATGTACATTCAAAGGAGTTGTTCAAAAATCCGCTGTCTGTTCAGTCGATGATCAACCAGTTGACTTTTGTACCCGAAACGATGTCGGGCAACCGGATGATGCAACTGCTCATGCAGGAACGCCGCAGTATCGCCATCGTGGTGGACGAATACGGCGGCACATCGGGACTTCTTACGCTTGAGGATTTAATTGAAGAAATCTTTGGCGAAATTGAAGATGAACATGACAAGGACAACTTAGTGGAACGGCAAATCAACGAAAACGAATATTTATTTTCGGGAAGGCTCGAAATCGAATACCTGAACGAAACTTTTCACTTGAATATCGCAGAAAGCGATGATTACGACACACTTGCTGGATTTATCCTCTACCACCACCTCAACCTCCCCCTTGCCGGAGAAATGGTGGAAATCGAACCTTATACATTCATTATCCGCAAAGTAACCAATACGCGCATTGATTTGGTGCAGATGACGGTGAACAGGTAATTTTAAGGTACAAAATATATGATTATTGCGTATTCATCAATTCGCAATATTTTTTTTTGTTTTTTTATTACGAAAGCGTAACATTTTCCTGTCACTTTCGTAAAATTCAATAATTTTTTATGACAGTTCACAAAAATTATATAATTCAATATTCACTGAGCAATGAAAAGATTTTATTTGATTTTATTCTGCAGTCTGATATATGCTGCAACATCTGTAAATGCACAAACACCGGAAGAGATTGCCGAACATGGGCCTGTTAAAAATACATACAATTCAGGCAATATAAGAGGCAATCTGCACCAAGACGGTACGCTTATTGTTTTCCCTTCCGGGACAACGGGTCAAATTCCTAATAACTATTGTAACGGCAATTCAAGCGTCATTACTCTGATCGTCAAAGAAGGTATTACCCTCATGGATAACAACGCATTTAGAAATTGCAATAATCTCACCACCATCATCATTTGTAGTACTATGTTGACAATAAACAACAATGTATTAGGTGGTTGTGATAATCTCAAAACCTTTATTATTTATGCGATGAATGCGCCTGCTCTCGGAAACAGTAGTAACACATTTCCGAATGCCGATGGTTTTGAATTAATTATTCCTGACGGCGCTACAGGATATGATCAGGGAAATTGGGCGCAATATACCCGATGGAATGTTAAATTCGATTATCAGAATGGAAGAGACCCGATTTATCAGTTGCCGGATAAAATACTGACAAATAAAACGATAGCCAAGCCAGAACCTGATCCTACCCATCCTGTGGGATATGCATTTGGCGGCTGGTACAGAGAGCCGGGCTGTGTCAACGAATGGGATTTTACCAGAGATTTAGTAAGGGGAAACCTGACACTCTTTGCTCAATGGGTTATTCCGGTAGAGGGCGTTGAGCTCGATATAAAATCTGTTACCCTCCCCATTGAAGATAGGGAATCTTTGACGGCAACCGTTTATCCCTCCAATGCAACTAACAAAAACCTCCTCTGGAGCAGCAGCAACACTGCCATAGCCACAGTGAACGCAGCAGGCGTGGTTACTGCCGTAGGGGTTGGCGTGACAACCATTGCCGTTGCCACAGTGGACGGCAATTTTACCGACGAGTGCGAAGTAACGGTAACGCCAATAGTAACCGGCGTAATAGTATTGCCCTCCACAACCACCGTACAGATAGGGGCAACACAGCATTTCACAGCGCTTGTATCGGAACACGGTGGCGCAAATACCGATGTGACCTGGACGATAACAGGAAATAACTCGCTCTTAACCGCTATTGACGAAGTTTCAGGTTTATTAACGATAGACGTAGAAGAAACTGCTGAAACGATCACTGTAACCGCTACTTCCACCTTTGACAGTTCAAAGAAAGGTACGGCAACAGTACACATCACAGATGAAGCGGTACTGCCTGAAGTACTTAACATCACGGTACTACCCTCGCCGGCCACTGTGGAAAAAGGCGCCATAGTGCAGTTCACTGCCGATGTTGAGGTTCAAGGCGACGCATCAGCCGAAATAACGTGGACAATAACCGGAAATATATCTGCCGGAACCGGCATTGACGAACACGGCATCCTTACAGTTGCAACAGACGAAACCGCAGAATCGCTCACTGTAAGGGCAACTTCCGTGTATGACGGCACAACAGCAGGATCGGTAACAATGGATGTAGTGGATCCGCCTGCAGTAATCAGCATAACGGTATTACCTTCCATAACAGATGTAACGAAAGGGACGACACAACAGTTCACTGCCACAGTATCCGTACAGGGTGGCGCGTCTGACGAAGTGATATGGACGGTAATGCCGGCCACATTTTACTCAAGTATGAACCAATCGGGTTTATTAACGGTAGGCGCCGGCGAAACGACCGAGACGCTTATCGTGACAGCCACCTCCGTATTTGATGAAACGAAAAAAGGTACGGCAACAGTAACGGTTCCCGTTCATGTTATTGGCGTTAGCCTCAATAAATCGTCAACCACCATCACCGTCGGAAAAACGGAACAACTGACGGCCATCTTTGAGCCTTCGTATGCAACCAACAAAAACGTAACGTGGACAAGCACAAATGAGTCAATTGCCACAGTGAGCGGTGGCTTAGTCACCGGAATATCTGAGGGTACGGCAACTATTACCGTCACAACGGTTGATGGCGGCAAAACAGCACAATGTATTGTCACGGTAATGCCAATAACTTACGACATCACGGCGTCGGTTACCGGTGGTAACGGTAGTATATCGCCGAGTGGAACAACGACCGTCAATCATGGCGAGGATCAGCAATATACCATAACCCCTGATACAGGCTACCATATTGATGAGGTTTTGATTGACGGAACCAATAACCCGGATGCTGTCAGCAGTGGAATCTATCAATTTACGAATGTTACCGAAAATCATACGATAGTTGTTTCGTTTGCAATTAATACCTACACCATTGCAGTATCTGCAGATCCGATCGAAGGCGGTGCGGTTTCCGGCGGCAACACTTATGCCCATGGCAATGATGTTACTGTTACGGCTTTAGCCGACGAAGGTTATACTTTTTTATCCTGGCAGGAAGAAGGCGGATCAGTCGTTAGTACCGAATCCTCCTATTCCTTCCCTGCTAATAAAGACATAAACTTGATTGCTCATTTTCAGGAAAATGACAAGTATGCTCTTATTTTTGAAATTATCCCTGAACATTCCGGCAGTGTAACCGGAAATGGGCAATACTATGAAGGCAACGAAGTAAGCATCATAGCGTATCCTAATGAAAACTATGAATTTGCAGCATTGATGGATGGAGAAACAGAACTTACTGCAATTACTCCGTATACTTATACAATGCCTGCTGAAAATAAAACGCTTACGGCTGTTTTTCGAGGCGTTGAGATGATTATTACCGCAACGGCAAATCCTGTCGCCGGCGGTACCATTAGCGGTGCAGGAACTTACAGATACGGTAAAGACGCAATCGTAACAGCCATCACAAATGCAGGTTACGAGTTTGTCAACTGGACAGATGAAAATGATGAGGTTATTTCAACCAATACAAGCTATACTTTCACAGTAAGCGAAAATGTTGCTTTTACTGCGAACTTTGAGTTGATACCGGTAATAACGCCAACGACTTACACAGTCACTGTTTTGAGCGATGGAACGGATGCATCGGGCGCCGGCGATTACGAAGAAACAGAAATCGTGAACATTGACGCCGGAACGCCGCCTTCAGGACAGCAATTTGTAAACTGGACGGCAAGCCCCGATGTGGAATTTGAAAACCCCAACAGTGCAACAACTTTCTTTAATATGCCTGCAAGCGCGGTAACAGTAACAGCGAACTTTGAGCCGGTACCGTTTTTTACGCCTGCAAGCTACACGGTCACTGTTTTGAGCGAAGGAACGGATGCATCTGGCTCCGGTGATTACGAAGAAGCAGAAATCGTGAACATTGACGCCGGAACGCCGCCTTCAGGACAGCAATTTGTAAACTGGACAGCAAGCCCCGATGTGGAATTTGACGACCCCAACAGTGCAACAACTTTCTTTAATATGCCTGCAAGCGCGGTAACTGTGACGGCGAACTTTGAGCCGATTCCAGAAATAACGACGACGACCTACAAGGTAAATGTTGCGGTTAATAACAGCGATTACGGATCTGCAACGGGCAACGGATTCTACGACGAAGACGATACGGTTACCGTAACGGCTACCGCATTTCACGGTTACATTTTTGTCAGCTGGACAAAAGACGGCATTGTGATTTCTTCTGAAAACACATACAGTTTTACCGCTGCCGAAAATGTGGATCTGGTAGCTAATTTCGAGGCAATCATTGCGGTACCATTATTGGATTTCGATACTTACGTCGCCACCAAATGGAACAATACCTTTCTGCTCAATCTCAACCGGTTGAAAACCGATGGGTATGAAATAACCGGCTGTACATGGTACAAAAACAACATAATAATTGGCGAAGGCTTGAGTTACTCTGCCGGCCCGGGAAAAGAAGACCAATTAGAGGCAGGCGTTTCCTACTTCTTCGTGTTAAGTACCGGTAATCACGAAGATTTACGCTCTACCGACAAAATAATCAACAATTTGAAAACTGCCGTGACCATATTGGTATATCCCAATCCTGTACAGTCGGGCAGTATGCTTACCATCGAAGGCGTTACCGAAGGCGCTCCCATAACGGTGTACAACCAGAGTGGAGTGTGCGTAAGCCATACCATAGCCACCGGCAGCCCAGCAATGATTCACCTTCAGGTTCCGGCAGGCCTTTATGTGATACGTACCGCTAACGGTGAAGCAAAAATAATCATTGAAAATTAACGTATTAAATTTGAATCATCATGAAAAATCGAATCATAAAAAACCTGAATGCGCTGGTAATCACGGCGACCCTGAATATCACGGTTATATCTGCGCAAAGTGCACACGAGTTTTCCATCTACGGCGGCAGCGGTTTGTCCACCCTTCGGTATCAAATATCGCCGGGCGAGAGTTCCGGAAGTATGGGTGCGGATTTTGGTCTGGGCTATACTTACTTTCGTGGCAAAGAACACGTAAATGATACGGAAAAGGTATCCCGTGAGAAATGGGGTATTCGTACCGGCATAGGATTAGGTTGGTACAATTCCAATGCCAAACTCGACAACGAAAAAATCACGACCAAAAATCTGCGCGATAGCGAAAACGACCTTTTTGACTTGCATACGACCCTTTCCGAATACAAAGAAACCCAAAAAACAATGTTCCTGAACATCCCTGTAATGGCGCTGTTTCAAATAGACCGGTATTACGTGATGGGTGGCATAAAGGCGGGCATTCCGCTCATTGGTAAATATAAATCAAAAGATGCAACGCTTACCAATAAAGCGTACTATCATGATTTGGACAACTGGGCAGAAACCCAGGAATTTGCAGGTTATGGCCGTTTCCGTAACAGTTCTGATGGAAAACTTGAACTTGGCATATCCGTGATGCTCGCAATTGAAGCTGGTATGAAGTGGCGAATGAGCAACAGCCTTTGGTTATACACCGGCGTATATATGGACTATGGAGTGAATAATACCTCCAAAAACAGTCATCTGCCGTTGATCAATTACACTTCAGAAAATCCTGCAAACTTCACCACCAACAGTGTATTGTCTTCGTTTACCGACAAAGCAAAAATAATGGCAGTGGGAATTAAAGTGGGATTAGCGTTGAGAAAATAGGGATTATTTATTTTATGTCGGTGTAAAGTCTTACCTTTGTCAAAAAAAACATGATACATGGACAGAGGAGAAATTATCATATACCAAATGCCGGACGGCTCAACCAATCTGGATGTACGGCTGGAGAATGAAACCATTTGGCTGACACAGGCGCAAATGGTAATGCTTTTTGAAAGAGACCAATCAGTTATTTCAAAGCATATTCGAAACATTTTTCAGGAAAAAGAATTGGATAAAATTTCAGTATATGCAAAATTTGCATATACTGCCACTGATGGCAAATCGTATAACGTAGAGCATTATAATCTTGACGTGATTATTTCAGTCGGTTACCGTGTTAAATCTCAACGAGGTACCCAGTTCCGTATTTGGGCAAACAAAGTGCTGGAAAAGAACGGCATTTTGTACAAGGCAAACGGCTCGCGGCTGATTGAAAATAATACGCTGGTCGCACTCACTTTGATGATTGCCGAAAGCAGGACGGAAGAAAAGGATATGATGCTAAAAGTAGTTGTAAATCTGATCAATCGAAATAACTAATTCTTTATAAAAATGAAAACAAAAAAACTCTTCAAACAAACCGGAAAATATCTCCGTGAACTTTCCATAGTAGTGATAGGTGTTGCCATCACTGTAAGTATAGGCTTATGGATTAACAATATAAACAACAGGAAAGACTTAAAACAATATTTGACCGCTGTAAAAATGGAATTAGAATCAAACGCAAGAAATTTTGACTTTTATGCAGAATGGTATCAGAAGTCGGTCAGATATGCCAACTACATAAGTCGCACAGATAAGAAAACAATAGATAAGGATACGTTAAATTATTATAAAATTACTGACAACGATGGTTGTGGTTATGGATATTATCATTCATCTGCTTTTGTCAAGACAAACGTTTTTGAGATGTTTAAAACTTCCGGTATTATGCGTCAAATGAACGATAAAATGTTATTGGAGACTATATGGGAGGTATATTCCATGCAGTTAAATACACAGCTTTTTCTTGACTTGTGTTTTCAGACAAAAAGAGAAGAAGTAATAAAAGAAACGCAATTACGAGCAGAGGGAAAACCGATTGCTGTTCCCATGCAAACCTTCTATAGTACCGATTTACCATATGCAATGGTACGAATGTGTAAGGAAGCTTCGGAAATATTAAGAGAAACAATATCGAAACTGGAAAAAGCATTGTAAACATATTACCTTTGCAGTCTCAAAAATTTCAAATTATAATCAACAAATGGCAAAAATAAATTTTGGCGGAGTAGTAGAAGATACTATAAATACTTAAAAGGATGATAAAGGAAATAAAAATAAGTAATTTTTTGAGTTTCAAGGAAGAAACCTTGTATATTGCCACTACCTCAACAGTTTTAGTTGGGATAAATGGTTCCGGTAAGTCGAATATTTTCAAGGTGTTGAAATTGCTTCAGGAAGGGGTATCGGGAATTGGACTAAAATCATTCATCATCGATATTTTAGGCGGAATAGATAACATCCGTTACAAAAGTGCGGAAACAGTTGATAAGCCTGTTGAATTACAATTTAGATTAGATTGGAATACACTTAAGAATTACGGGTTTAGCTTTATCAACGATGTGATTTATAAAATAAAATTGCTTAAAAAGCCGGATGTTTCAAATTTTTCTGTTGAGGAACAGCTTGTTAGTGAAAACGGATATGTATACCTGCAATTTAACAGAGGGTCCGGCCATCTAAATGAATTGAAAAAAAATGAAACAGAAATACGGAAAACGAAAACAGGATTGGTGAGATATAATGATTTTGTTGAACCAACTGAACTTGCTTTGTCAAAAATCTATGACACAGATAGGTATTATGCATTATCAACAATTAGAAAAGCAATTGCAGATATGGTTGTATATGATTATTTCGATACCACACCACAGAGTGCTATCAGGAAACCCATGTTGCCGACTTCAGGAAAACGCTTATCTGCAAATGGCTCAAACTTACCGCAAATCCTGAATACCATCAAAATAAACTATAAGCAAAGCTATCAAGAGATTGTCAGTAAATTAAATGAGGTAAATCCAAATTTTAGCGGATTTGATTTCAATTTCATCGGTGGCAATATTGAATTGATGCTGGAAGAAAAAAATTTGAGCAGTTCCATTCATGTATCGAGCATATCTGACGGAACTTTGCGATACTTATGTCTGTTGGCAGTTTTGTCCAATCCCGACAGAGGATGTCTGGTGTGTATTGATGAACCCGAAACAGGTCTTCATCCTGATATGATTTCCGGAATAGGAAGACTTATTAATGAGGTTTCTACAAAATCGAACATCATCATTTCCACACACTCTTCATGTTTATTAAATTCATTTGAGGTGGAAAACATTCGGGTGATTGAGAAAGGAGAAGACAATACGTCAAAAATATTAAAATATACAACCAAAGATTTCGACGGCTGGTATGAGGAATTCAGCCCCGGAACCATGTGGCGTAACGGAGATTTGGGGGGAAACAGATGGTAAAAAATGTTGTTTATTTGTTCATAGAAGGAACACGTGATACCTCAAACGGCGATTTGCGTGAAGGTTTTCGAAAACTCTTGGAACAGAAAGTGAAGGGAATCATGCCGAGAATCAGTATGGGAGATGGCAAAAAGCAAACAATTGACAAATTTATCCATACTGACCATGCAAAATTGCTCTGCGATTTGGACAATCCACCCGAACATGTTGAAGTCGATTTGCACGAGTATGGTTTAATGGATCATCGCGATAAGGTATTTTACATGATACAGGAAATGGAAGCATGGATACTTTCCCAGCCTGATGTACTAAATAAATTTTATGGTGAAGAAATTAGCAGAAAAATTCCCAAAAAGCAGGCTGCATTGATTACCGAACCGGACAAGAAATTACAAGAATTTACTAAAAGTACCCGTAAAGGAAAATATCATAAGGTGAGACATGGGGCACAATTATTACAAATGTTGGATGCAGGGCAGCTTTATGCCGATTTTGAAGATTTTAAACGATTGATAGACGATTTAAACAAACAATAATTTCAAATTTAATCAACAAATGGCAAAAATTAATTTTGGCGGAGTAACAGAAGATGTAGTAACGCGCGGGGAATTTCCTGTAAGTAAGGCTCGCGAGATTTTGAAGGATGAGGTCATCGCCGTGATAGGTTACGGCGTGCAGGGGCCGGCTCAA
>Ga0082212_10004686_pt1 | contig 18877 bp, 15 predicted proteins | sample TergutNt197P3_FD_71548 | JGI IMG/M metagenome (GOLD analysis project Ga0082212, IMG submission 71548) | Neocapritermes taracua P3 segment gut microbial communities from Petit-Saut dam, French Guiana - Nt197 P3 | ecosystem: Host-associated > Arthropoda: Insects > Digestive system > Gut ...
ACCAGAGATGCGGTAACGGTGAAATACAGCATAAAAGAAATTACCAGGGTACCTTTTTAGCCGGTTCCGGAGGAGTGATAAAAGTGAAAAAAATATTTTTAATTCTGTTTATTGCCGCAATACTTTTTCCCCTCGCAGCTCAGCAAGGCAAGGATGTAGTATTGGTGGTTGATACTTCATCTTCTATGTTTTCATATTACAATGAAGTGGGGACATATCTTTCAAGACTGTTTCTTGCAGAAAACCTGTCTACTGGGGATACCCTGCACATTATTTCTTTTGGTTCAAAGCCCAGGTTTGAAATTGCCCGGCGTATCCTGGGAGAAGGGGATATTCAAACAGCCAGTGCCAGAATATGGCTGCTTTATCCGCTGGATCCAAATGCGGATTCTGCCGGCGCTATAAGCTATACAGAGCAGTATACCCGTTCCCTTCAGGGAGAACGGCATAAAAAAGTTTTTTTTGTTTCGGACAGTGATTTAAGCTCACAGGTAAGTGCGGCGGCAGGGCGTTTCCCGGCTAATACCGAACTGCACTTTATCCGGGCCGGCAGCCGCATGGGATCAGGTCAGCCGGTTGCCGGGGGAGGCCAGTCCGGTGCGGCTTCTTCCGGCAGTACATCCGGCACAGGCTCTGCAGCGGGTTCTGCCGGAAGTTCTGCTGCAGGTTCGTCCGCCGGTACTTCCGGCGCAGTTGCTGCCGCCGGAACTGCCGCCGGCAGCGAGCCTTCCGTAAGCCCGGACACTTCTGCCGGTCAAACGGATCAAGCTGGTACGCAAAGCGGTGAGCAGACGGCTTCCGGTTCGGGAAATGCAGCCGGCGGAACTGCACAGGGCAGTGGAGCTGAACAGGGCAGTGGAACTGCACAGAGCGGCGGAACAGCCGGTGCTGTCGCCGGCGGCGCTGCAACTGCAGGAACCGGTACAGGAGCAGGACTCTCGGGGTTCAATCTTCAGAGTATTCCTCTGCCGCTGATTATTGCCGGAGCATTGCTGCTCCTTTTACTGCTTCTTTTTATTATTTTCAGGATGAGGAATCTTCAGTCCTCGCCCAAAAAAGCTATGGCGCAGATCGCATCGGAAGAAAGCACCGCTACGAATAATGCGGCGCTGCTTAATAGCTATGCTAACCAGCAGGCTGAAGCATCCCTGCAGGGGCCGAACAGGCGTTACCACTACAGGACTACGAATCAATTCCTTACCAAGCCGCCCATGCTTAACATATTTGTTGAAGAACAGAATACCGCCATCGGCAGACGCAATATTCATTCATTGAAAAAGGGAGTAACCTATACAGTCGGCGGAGGTAATTCGGACTTCCTGATTTTCCTGGTTGACTTCCCTGCCAGAATAGGGCGGCTTTATTTTGACGGGACGAACTGTACCTTTACGCCGCTCAGGAGCGAATACTTCCCGGATCTTGGTTCTGCATCTGTTACCGAATGCATAGGAAAGCCCATACGTATTATTTCCAGGAAAAACTACGAGGTTTTCTTCCACTTTGAGCCGTACAAGGATCCTCTGATAGAAATGAATCAGCTGCTTAACTCAATTAAGGTACCTGAACCGCCGTCTGCTGTAAAGGGCATGTAATACACAGTAAACTGATACTGTATACAAAGATATACACCCTGGCCGCTAATAATTTCCTTTACCAACCCGGGCAATAGTGCGATAATCATACTATAATATGAAGCGACCTTTTATTTTTGCGGTTTTATTAACACTGTTTGTCCTCGAAGTATTTTCCCAGTCGTCGGCAGGACTTTCCATTACCGTGGAAGAAAACAACGGCAATCTGACTATCGTTAAATGCAGGGGATATGTCAAAGAAGTGGTAATTCCTGAGGAGATTAACGGCATGCCGGTTACTGCAATCGGGGATTATGCTTTTGCCAAACGGGAATTAACCAGCGTTACCATTCCGGACAGTGTTACAACCATTGGAAGGGGAGCTTTTACGGAGAACCAGCTGACCGAGCTGGTTTTAAGCGACAATGTTACTTCTCTGGGGCTGGCTGCATTTTCCCACAATAAGCTGACAAAAGTTACCATTGGGAGCGGCATTACCGTTATACCGAGGGGATGTTTTTTAATAAATAAACTTAATACAATTGAAATCCCTGAATCAGTTACTTCTATAGAAGACTATGCTTTTTTCGGCAACCAGCTTACCGGGATCACCATACCTGCTGCAGTAACCTTTATTGGCGAGGGCGCTTTTGCCGGGAACCAGATGACTGCGCTGGCAGTAGGCGCCGGGGTGTCTAAGATAGGCGACGGCGCTTTTTTTAATAACGAACTTAACCGCATTACCATTCCCGGAGCCCTGGATGAACTTGGACAGCGGGTTTTTAACAATAAACCAAAGAATAACAGTTTTGCCAAAAGGATAAATTACTACGATACTCACCAAAACCTTCTCTTTTCTACCGATGACAGTTTTGATACTTATTTCAATGCTCAGGGGAGAAAGAGCGGCACCTATGTCTATGCGGACGGCGCCTGGTCTGTAAGTAACTGAATTGTTCCGAAATCCGGTATTTTAAGACAGCCTCAGCCAATAATTGAGCAATTCTTAAATCTCTGTTAAATTTTACAATAGCTTTGGAGTGTGCATAAGATGATAGTAATGAAATTCGGAGGCAGCTCTGTCGCCAATGCTGAACGTATAGGCAATATGGCGGAGATCGTCAGGAGCCGGATTAAACACAAACCGATACTCGTTCTTTCTGCAATGGGAGACACGACGGATCTGCTGCTGGAATCCGCTCATATGGCTTTAAAAAAAGGTGTTGTTTCCATCGAAGCGATAGAAGAACTCCACCTTAAAACGATTAACGATTTGGCTTTGGGAAATGCTTTGCAGCAGGAAATAAAAAACCTTTTCTGGGAACTGGGGAGTCTTTTAACGGGTATTTCTCTGACTAAGGAATTGACCGGCCGGACCAAAGACTGCCTTGTATCTTTCGGCGAACGGATTTCTGTCCGCATTGCCGCCGCATATTTTTGCAGCAAAAAGATTAAAGCCCGGGCCTTGGATGCCTGGGATGCGGGCTTTCTTTCTGACTCATCCTTTGGACAGGCGGAACTGCGCAAAGAAAGCTATGTTCGCATTGCATCTTCCATGCGCATCCTTACCGCCGAAGGAATACTTCCTGTTATTACCGGCTTTATTGCCAAAGACGAGAACGGCAACATCACTACATTGGGAAGGGGAGGATCAGATCTTTCCGCTACCGTTATAGCTGCGGCCTGTAAAGCAAGCGAAGTTCAGGTCTGGAAAGATGTGGACGGTATCCTTAGTGCGGATCCGCGCCTGGTAGAAGATGCACGACCGGTGGAACTGGTAAGTTACGATGAGGCTGCGGAGCTGGCATACTTCGGCGCTCAGGTGCTTCACCCCCGCGCAATGCAGCCCTGCATACAAACCGGCATTCCCGTGCTGGTTAAAAATTCATTTAACCCCGCTTCACCCGGAACAAGAATAGAACCGGGATCGGTTAAAAATACATCGTTGGTTCGTGTGCTTACCAGTAAAAAAAACGTAACACTGGTGGATATAGTTTCTACCCGCATGCTCGGGCAGAGCGGCTTTTTAGCCAGGGTTTTTGCAGAGTTTGCAAAAGCGGGCATCTCCATCGACATGATCGCAACGAGCGAAGTGTCCGTTTCCCTTACCCTCGATGCAGACAAGGATCTTTCTGCAGTATGCCGGGAGCTTTCCGAATATGCAGGGGTGGAGGTAAAAACCGGCAAGGCCATTGTTACGATCGTCGGCGATGTACGCCGTTCTTCGGAAATACTTCACGAGGCTTTTGGGATTTGCCGTAAATTGGGTTTTCAGGTTCAAATGGTCTCTCAGGGGGCCAGCAAGGTAAACATATCTTTTATTGTTAACGATAACGAAGCGGATTCTATCGTTAAAGAACTGCACAAATTTTTCTTTGCCGCACCCGCTGCACACCCCGCCAGGCGGGCAAATACGGGAGAAAGCTCTTCTTCGCAGACATCAGTTGTATCAAAAAAATCAAGGAAAATAAAATGAAGATAGCATTAATTGGCTACGGAAAAATGGGAAAGATGATAGAAACCGCCGCTCTGGACCGGGGCCATAAAATTACCCTTGTAATCGATCCCTTTGTTTCCGATGTTCAGCCGGTAAGCGGCGCTGTTCTGCTTGGGTCCTTTCCTTCAACCGCCGACGATGCAGGTAACCCCGATTTGTTTATCGAGTTTACCCAGGCCAAAACAGCGCCGGACAATATTAAAGCCGCCGCTGCTCTGGGAATACCTATAGTTTGCGGCACCACCGCATGGTTTGAAAAATTACCGGAAGTTACTGCGGCAATAGAAAAAGCCGGAACTGCTTTGCTTTGGGCGTCGAATTTTTCTCTTGGGGTAAACCTCTTTTATCGTATTGCAGGTTATGCCGCTGCTTTGGCGGATCCCTTCGCTGAATATGATGTTGGCGGCATCGAAGTACATCACCGGAAAAAGGCGGACAGTCCTTCGGGGACAGCCAAGACACTTATAGAACAGGTGCTAGCTGTGATGAAGCGGAAAAATAAAGTGCTGTGGGGCGAACCGGCCGGAGGTCTGCTTGCTGAAGATACGATCCATTATGCCAGCCAGCGCTGCGGTTCGGTGCCCGGTACACATTCGCTTTTTTTTGATTCACCCGCAGATACCATAGAAATTATCCATACGGCGCGGAGCAGGGAAGGATTTGCTTCCGGTGCAGTGATTGCCGCAGAATGGCTGGCCGGTTCGGAGGGCGGGGAACTGCGCCGCGGGGTTTTTACTATGGATGATGTGTTAAAAGATATTCTGCCTTAAACAGAAAACAGGAGAGTTATAATTATGAAGGAATTTAAGGGAACCTATACGGCGCTTGTAACCCCAATGCTGGACAATGGGGATGTTGACTACGACGGATTCCGCAGGCTTATCAATATCCAGATAGAGGCGGGGATTGACGGCCTTGTGCCCCTGGGAACCACCGGAGAAACTCCGACGCTCGATGACAATGAGGAAGAAAAATTAATCAAAATTGCTGTGGAAGAAAACAAAGGCAGGGTTCCCCTATTAATCGGAGCGGGCTCCAATTCTACAAAGCACATGGAAGGCTATGTTAAACGGGCCAGGGATTTTGGGGCGGATGGAGCCCTGGTGGTAACCCCTTATTACAATAAACCCAACGATTCCGGCCTTATTAAACATTTTGAAATTGCCGCCTCCGCAGGGCTGCCTGTTATCGTGTACAACATTGCCGGCCGTACGGGACGCAATATTCCCACACCGTTAATGGAAAAAATCGCCGCCATTCCGGGAATTGCCGGAGTTAAAGAAGCGTCCGGGGATATTAATCAGATGATGGAAGTAATCGACCGTATTGCAGCCCCGCGGAAAAATACCGCTAATCCGTTTTGGGTGCTTTCCGGCGACGACAGTATGACCCTTCCGCTTCTTGCTCTTGGAGGAGATGGGCTTGTCTCGGTAATTTCGAACCTTGTTCCGCAAAAAGTCAAGGATATGGTCAGCGCCTGCCTTTCCGGCAATTTTACAGAAGGACAAAAACTTCACTATGAACTGCTGCCCCTTATGAAAAATGCTTTTATCGAAACAAATCCCGTTCCGATTAAAACAGCAATGAATTGGGCAGGGCTTCCTTCAGGGCCGGTACGGCTGCCGTTGGGGCCGCTTGCGGAAAACAGCGGGCAGGTTTTACGCAAGGTACTTTCCGGATTGGGAATTAAACTCAAGTAGTACTGTACGGATCGGGATTCTTTAGCTGGCAAATAAATGGAAACAATTTCTGCAGATCAAAATAAACGATCTTCGATAATTAAGCTTGCCTCAATTACTGCTCTGATTGGAAATTTAGTTCTTGCCCTGTTAAAAATAGCTGCGGGTTTGCAGGCAAAAAGCCTTGCCGTTCTTGGCGACGGTATTGATTCATCCATGGATGTGCTTATTTCGGTAATGACGCTTATTGTTTCAGCTGTAATTGCAAAACCGGCGGACAAGAGCCATCCCTGGGGGCACGGCCGGGCAGAGACGGTTGCGACGGCGCTCCTTTCGATGATCCTCTTTTTTTGCGGAGGACAGTTAATACTCAATTCCGGCCAGCGTTTGATCGCCGGAGAAGCAATCGCTGTTCCCGGCGGTCTTGCGTTAATTGCAACGATCATCTCTGTTGCCGGAAAAATTCTTCTTGCATGGAGCCAGTATCTGTTCGGAAAAAAAGCAGGTTCGGCCATGCTAAAAGCTAATGCCAAAAATATGGCGGCCGATGTGCTGACTTCCGCCGGGGTATTGGCCGGGCTGGGTTTTTCTATGTTTTTTAATATCGGGGCAATTGAACTTGTAACTGCCGCACTTGTTGGGGTTTGGGTAATTAAAAATGCTGTAGGTATTTTTCTGGAAGCTAACAAAGAACTCATGGACGGCGCTACGGCAGATGAATCCTACCGGCTGCTTTTTGAAGCGGTTCGTTCCGTACCGGGGGCGGGAAACCCCCACCGGACAAGGATGCGGCGCATTGCGGGTTTTTGGGATATAGATCTGGACATAGAAGTAGATCCGCTGCTGACAATACAGGAAGCGCATGATATTGCGTCCAAAGTGGAGAACGCCGTAAAATCCCGTCTTGAAGGAATTTTTGATATAATGGTTCATGTAGAACCGGCAGGAAATAAGCAGGCGGAAGGTTACGGTCTTACGGAAGAGTATTTTGATAAGCGCTGATTGATTTATATTTTTTATTTTGGTATATTAGTATCAGGAGTAAACCATGCTTGAAGAAAAAGTAAAGAGTGCGCTTGATAATGTTCGCCCGTCCCTTCAGGCCGACGGCGGGGATGTTGAATTTGTTTCGGTCAGTACAGACGGTAAAGTTTCGGTCAGACTTACAGGTGCCTGCGGTTCCTGTCCCATGGCAACAATGACCCTGAAAAACGGAATAGAAAAATACCTTAAAGAAGAAATTCCTGAGGTTTCCGAAGTAGTAGGTGTCTAGGCTTTTTGGAATAAAGCGAAAGTCCGGTACAATGCAGAAGCTGCATGTGCGTGCGTTAAATCTGCGTTTTTTGGATTTTGTTGTACTGTTTCTGACAGTATCAATTACCGCTTTTTGTACGGTCAAAATATACAGTAAAAACGAATCCGATCTGCAAATTGTTATTACAGGAAAAAAAGGAATCTGGGTTTACCCGATCAATCAAACTGTACAAACAGATATCCCCGGGCCGCTGGGCCTTACAACTGTAACACTTAAGGACGGAAAAGCCCGGGTAATTTCTTCCCCCTGTGCAAACCAGACCTGTATTACTTCCGGCCCGGTTCAACGCAAGGGTCAGTGGGCTGCCTGCCTTCCCAATGCTGTTTTTGTGCGTGTTGAGTCAGCCGATGCTAAGCATGGGGAACACAAAGAACTTGATGCTGTGGCCTGGTAGCTGTTAAGGAATACAAGGGCATGAACAGCGAAAAAACAGACCTTGCCCTGTTCGGGGCTTTATGCCTCTTTCTTTCCGCCCTGGATTATTTAATCCCAAAGCCGCTGCCTTTTATGCGCATTGGTCTTGCGAATTTTCCATTGCTTATTGCACTCCGTTTTTTTTCGGTAAAAAAATATTTTCTGCTTGCCTTTGTAAAGGTTATCGGACAGGCGCTGATTACCGGGACGCTTTTTTCCTATGTGTTATTATTTTCGCTTGCTGGCACGGCATTGTCTGCTGTTACCATGTTGCTGCTGTGCCGCAGGGCCAGCCTTGTCGGAACAAGTATTGCCGGGGCCTTTGTGTCCAATGCCGCCCAGCTTATTCTGGCCAGGTTCATTTTATTCGGCGAAGGCATTCTTTTTCTTGCGCCGCCTTTTCTTATAGCAGGGATAATCAGCGGCGGCCTTTTGGGATTTTTTGCCGAAACATTTTCCGTCCAATCGGAGTGGCTGAAACAGAAAAAAGAAAATACAAAAGCTGATATACGCCCAACAGAATTATCCTCTTGTGATACTATTAATGGGGCTTACGCCGCGCCACATAATGCCAACAACGCGCTCAATATTTCGCGCGCAAGCTTAGGCGTTTTAGCTTTAGCTGTTGTTTTCTTATTAATTCCCCAGCTTCCCATCCGCACTGCGTTGTTTTTGCTCTTTTGGCTTTTAGCTGTTATTGTCAAAAGAAAAACACGGCCATTGTTTACCATATTCAGCATGGCGATGATCACACTATGCAATTGCTTTCCGCCTTTTGGGAAAATTCTTCTGCAAGCCGGTCCCGTTATTATTGCAGAAGGCAGCCTGCGGCTTGGCCTTCAGAGAGCGGTTACCATGGCGGGGCTTATCATGTTTTCCAGGCTTGCCCTGCTTTCTGTACCGAAACTGCCGGGAACATTCGGCGCTTTGCTGCAGGAATGTTTTATTATTTTGGAAAAGATGAACGTAATTTTCTTTGGCGGTGATAACGAAAATACCGGGCTTAAAAACGAAAAGGCTGCCGGCGGGCTGGTGAAAAAATTAGACAGACTGTTAATTGAGGCTAGCGGAGCAGCCCATGTTATAGCCTCTGAATAAGTGGTAAAAAATAAAACTCTGCGCCTCCGCGTGAGCTAATAAAAAATTATTCCCCTATTGCCAGCGCTTCGGCAAAGGCGGGAATATTTTTCCAGTGTTCGGGGGTAAGGCGGAGGGGGCTGTCAGCGGGTCCGTTGAGGCTGCGCCATGTTTCGGGAATTAACCGTCTGTCGGTGTTTGAATAAAATGCTTTTTCGTTGCCTCTTACCAATGCCGCTTCGTTTTGCGGCAGTACGGTAATGGTCTGGGCTGTCATGCCGGAAAGGAGGAACCCGGCGTCTTCGGAAAACGGTGTGGGGAGGAGCAGTATTTTTTCCAGGCGTGCTGTCCGCGCCGCTTCCAAGGCTGTCCGTCTTAATGCTTGAGCTTTGCGCCGGGCCGTTTCCGCTCCTTCTCCGCTTTCCTTTTTTAAGAGTTCTTCGGAGGCAGTTGAGATAATCAGGGTGTCTCCTGTTCCGCATGCATCAAAAGAAAAAATGGAATTGTTTTCAAAGCCGTTTTTTTTCAGGCAGAGTCCCAGACTGTAAGAACCCTGTTTCCGCAGGCTTTCCCCTTTTGCAAGTTCTTCCCCGTCGGTAAAAATAAACAGTACTTTGCCGCTGTTTTTCCGGGAAGTAAAGTTAAGCGCTGTTTGAATTAATTGAAACACCGCAGCTCCGTTGTCATTGGCGCCGGGGCTTTGAGGGGCTCTGTCATAGTGGGCGGTAAATATCGGCTGACTGTTATTTAACAGATTGCCGACAACAATATGGCGGTTACCTTCGATTTCCATTATCTGCCGGGGCAATGAACAGCCATCAAGGATTGAACAGAGCAGGGTAAAACGATCCGCCTCTGCTGAAATAAATTCTTTAAAGTGATTGTAAGGGTTCTTTAAAAAAAACTCATCGTTAAACAAAATTCACATTACACCTTTTTCGCTTTGTAAGGAGTTGCATTGGAAGCAATCTTTTCCTGGGCCGCAACGATCAGCAGCTCATGATCGTCTGCTTTCTTTGTTGCTTCCAATATCCCAAACACCGAAGCGGCGGTTAGCTCCAGGCTCAGGCAGATGTCTTTTGTTTCCAGGTATCGGGAAAGAAAAATCGATGTGGTCAAATCCCCTGAACCGGCCATAGAGTTGATGTTGTTAAAGAAAAGTTCAGGAGTGCTGATGCGGAAAACATCTTTTCCGTCAGATACAAGCATACTAATTGCTTCTGCATCGTCCGCCTGGCCTTTATTTTCTGTTTTCTGTACTTTTAAACTTGTAACAAGGATAATCTTCGGACCGGCAGCATGGAGGCGTTTTACCGCTTCCAGAACATCTTCCATGTTTGTAATGGTAACTCCGGCAAGCGCTTCCAGTTCGAATTGATTTGGCGTAATAATGTCTGCTAAAGGGATCACTTCATTTATAAAAATGCCGGGTATTTCGGGCTTTACATAAAACCCCCGGCCAACATCGCCCATAACCGGATCGCAGCAGTAGATCATATCCGGTGCATGGCTGCGCACTTTTTTAACCGCATTAATAATTGTCCTGCCTGTTGCAGGATCACCCAGATAGCCGGACAGCACCGCTTCGCAGTGCTTAAGCACATTCCGCTCTTCCAGCCCCAGGACAAGGTCTTCTACCAGTGCGGGGTTTAAAGCTTCTCCGCGCCACGCTTTGTATCCGGTATGATTGGAAAATTCGACGGTGTTGATCGCCCATACTTCTCTGCCCAGACGCTGCAGGGGAAAAACCGCCGCGCTGTTTCCTGCATGGCCGTAAACAACATGTGATTGAATAGAAAGAACTGCCACCTTATCCTCTTTTAAAGGATTTTTATTTAAGACTTTTCTTTAAAAAACCCTGAAGCTTATCCTTGCCAATCAGTTCAACGGGACGCTGTTCGGCATAACTCAGGGCGGGATGCGTAAAACCGGCGCTGGTCATTACAACTGCCCTGCCCATGTTTTGCTGTTTGGCATCGTCCAGAATGGATCGTATTTTGCCGTCGTCGACCATTTCCGGCGAACGGTAAATGCGGACCAACCGGGGCGGCTTGCGCGAATTGGCGCTTTCTATGGCAACCAGTTCCACTCCGTCGGGGGGTATTTGTCTGGATGACTTTATTCCCAGGGAAAATGCGGCGGTAACGATCTTTTTGCAGATATCTTCAAACTCCTGATTCCCCGCACTAAGGAAATCCTTTACCGCATCGTCATCCCTCATTTCCTGATACTGGGCAAGCTTGGCATCTACGTCCTTAAAGCCTGTCTTAAAGCTGGCAATTTTATCCCACTGTTCTATTGCCTTTTCCATTTCGTGAATTTTTTCGTAACACATGGCCAGGTAATACCGGGCAAAGAGGCTTTCCTGGGCTTTTTCTTCGGTAATTGACTTAACAGCCCGTTCCAAATCGGGAATTGCTTTTTCTACTGAATTCAGGGCCAGATAGCAGCTTCCCCTTTCCAGCATGGCCCGCAGGCGGAACACCGGGTCCCGGGCGGCTTTTTCCAGGGTTGCAATAGCGCCGGGATAATCCTTTACATCCTTCTGGATTTTTCCCAAATAGAAATATGCCTGTGCGTTATCGGCTTTATATTTAAGCGATCGTTCCAGGGCATCTTTGGCTTCTTTGGCATTTTTACTCTTGTAAAGCATTACCCCAAGTTCAAATTGAATCATGGCATCCCGGGGGGCAAGCTCGGCGGCTTTTCGCAAATAATTCTGGGCCATATCGGAGCGGTTTCGTTCGTTAAAGAGTTTTCCTGCCAGGTAATAATATTCCGGCTGTTCCGGATGTTTTTTTATAAGGAGTACATATTCCTTTAGGGCTTCTTCGGGCTGCTTATGTTTAACAAAAAGCCCGGCAAGTTCTTTGCGAAACTCCTCTTCGGGGATAAAATTCCCCATGGAACCGGACTGGCTTAGGTTCTTAAATTCAGTAAAAGCCTCTCCTTCCTTCTTTTCCAGTAAATAGGCTTTGCCCAAAAAGTAATGTACATCGGCATTCTTGGGCTCTTTTTCCAGAATGGCCCTTGCTGCCTTTATAACGGTCTGTGTTTTCCCCCTTTGTAAAAATCCGGCCAGCTGATCGGCCCGTTTGGGTATGCTTGCAGATCTGACAATAAAGAATACCAGAAATACGATACCTACGGCGAGGAATATGATGATGCCCGTTAAAACCATAGCCTTTCCATTTTCGGTTGATCAGCTGCCAGTATATACCGGTTGATAGATTTTTTCTATCCCTGTATTGTATAACTAATGGGCATTGGAGAAAACAAAAACCCCAACTGTCTGAAATGTGTTCACTTTAAGATTACCTGGGATCCTCAATATCCCCGCGCCTGCGAAATGTTCGGTTTTAAGGGCCAGACCCTTCCTGCTGCAGAAGTGTTTAACGCAACAGGTCAGAGCTGTCCGGCATTTTCTTTAAAGGAAGGGTTAAAATGATATTTCCCGAAATAAACGGCAAAAGGAACGTATAATGGAAAAAGTAAGGTTTGGAAAAACTGAGCTAATGGTAAGCAAAATTGCCCTTGGCGGCATACCGGTAATGCGTGTCTCGATGTCAGACGGGGCAGCGCTGGTCAGGGAATCCGTAAAACTGGGTATTAACTTTATTGATACAGCCAATGCTTACGGGGACAGCGAAGAAAAAGTCGGAGAAGGGATTAAGGGAATTCCGCGGGAGAGCCTTGTTATTACTACCAAAACCCAGGCGAAGGACAAAAAGACCTTTATGGAGCATCTTGATCTAAGCCTGCGGAGAATGGGTACGGATTATGTTGATATTTACCAGCTTCACAATATAAGTTCGCAGGAAAAATGCGATGCGATTTTCAGTCCAGGCGGCGCTATGGAAGGAATGGAAGAAGCGATTAAGGCCGGCAAAATCCGGTTCCCCGGTTTTTCGAGCCACAAAATTCCCGTCGCCCTGGAACTGATGAAGACCGGCCGCTTTGATGTGGTTCAGCTTCCTTTTAACTATATTGATTTTGATGCAGAGAACGAGGCAATCCCCCTGGCAAAAAAACTCGATATGGGTTTTATTTCCATGAAGCCCATGGGCGGCGGCCTTTTGCACAATGCGGAATTGTCGTTCCGTTACCTTTTGCAGTTCGACAGTATTATCCCCGATCCCGGTATAGAAAAAATAGAAGAAATCCGGGAAATTGCTGAAATTGCGGAAAGAAAACCTTCTTTGACAGAAGACGATCGCAGAGAGATAGAAAGGCTTAGAAAAGAATTCGGTTCTTCCTGGTGCCACCGCTGTGATTATTGCCAGCCCTGTCCTCAGGGTATTATTATCAGCTCAGTTCTTACTGTTAAAAGCAGCTTGCTGCGGTTTACGCCGGAAAAATCAAAATTCCTGTTTGGTGATGCCGTTGAAAAAGGAAAGACTTGTCTTGAATGCGGGGAATGTGTTAAACGCTGTCCGTATCAGCTTGAAATACCGCGGCTGATAAAAGAGAATGTCAGTATCTGGGATGCAGCAATGCCGCCGGCTTCGCAGGCTGCAAAGGAACGTTCATTGTGATTAAGCGCAACCCCCAGCTTGCCGCCTTAAAAGCCGGTTACCTTTTTCCCGAAATCGCCAGACGGAGGCGCGAGTTTGCCGCAGCACATCCGGAGGACCCTTCCAAACCGGAAACCCGTATTATCAGTCTTGGGGTAGGCAATACTACCGAACCAATACTGCCCTGTACCGCTGCCGGTCTTGTAGAAGGTGCAAGAAAACTCGGCACGGCAGAGGGGTATTCGGGTTATCAGGACGAAGGGCTTCCGGAATTGCGGGAAAAAATTTCCGAAGTGTTTTACAAAAAAGATAATATCGATGCTTTTTCTATAGACGAGATTTTTATTTCTGACGGAGCAAAGTGCGATATAGGCAGACTTCAGCTTCTTTTTGGCCGGGGGGCAAAAGTCGCCGTGCAGGATCCTTCTTACCCTGTGTATGTGGACGGCTCGGTGCTGATTGGCGCGGCAAAGGGATGGGCGGATACCGGTTATGAAGGGATTGTTTATCTTCCCTGCACGCGGGAAAATAATTTCTTCCCCGACCTTTCCATGCTGCCGGAAAATTCACTTTTGTATTTCTGTTCTCCCAATAACCCAACAGGGGCTGTGTCGACCAAAGAACAGTTAACCAAACTGGTCGATGCTGCACGAAACAAGGGCTGCTTAATTATTTTTGATGCTGCATATTCGGAGTATATTCGTGATCCCTCTCTGCCAAAAACGATCTTCGAAATACCCGGTGCAAGGGAATGCGCTATAGAAGTAAATTCATTTTCCAAACCGGCGGGCTTTACCGGAGTACGGCTTGGCTGGACTGTCGTTCCCAAAGAACTGCACTACGAAACCGGCGAAAGTGTCAACAGCGACTGGGCCCGCATTGCCGGAACGATCTTTAACGGCGCTTCCAATATCGCACAGGCAGGCGGGCTTGCTTCATTAAGCACGGAAGGCCAAAAAGAAATCCGCCGGCTCTGCGACTTTTATCTGGGAAACGCCGCATTAATCCGCAGCACACTGCAAAAGCTCGGCATTTCCTGTATCGGCGGGGACAATTCACCGTATATCTGGGCATGTTTTCCCGGCAGGGACAGCTGGGAAGTGTTTGCGGAAATCCTGGAAAAGTGCCGTGTAGTAACCACACCCGGCGCGGGTTTTGGACCTGCCGGACAATCGTTTATCCGCTTTTCTTCTTTCGGACACCGCGCCGATGTTGAAACTGCATGCCGGCGGCTCAGTGCCCTTTAATCCTTATTCTTTCCATTTCCGGCCCGTACCATTATTAATTCTGCGGCTATACTTACGGCGATTTCGGCAGGTGTAACAGCATTAATGGCAATACCGATGGGAGCATGGACACTGTCGATTTGATCCTGCGAATAGCCCATACCCAGAAGTTTTTGGGAAGCATCGGCAATTTTTGTTTTGCTTCCGATTACCCCTAAATACCGGGGCTTTTGTTTAAGCGTCTGTGCCTCTACGCTTAAGTCGTATGTGTGTCCCCTCGTTATAATAATGACATAATCCCTTTCCGTAATATCTACGGCGGCTGAGATATTATCAAAATCACCCACAATTACACCTTGTGCAGCCGGAAACAATTCCATGCCGGCGAATTCCGGAAGGCTGTCAAACACGAAGCAGCTAAAACCTGCGTTCGAAAGCAGCGGAACAAGTTCTTGGGATATATGCCCTCCGCCGAAAATAAATACCCTTTCCGCATTTGTTAACGGCTGTAAAAAGTATTTTCTGTCTGCGATTTGAAGTTGCATGCTGCGCCCAGTTGTAAATACCTGCTTCGTTACATTTTCCGGCAGTGGAGTTCCAATTTCTGCTTCCGCTGTGAGCAGTGTCATGCGCCAATTTGTTTCATCGGTAATGTCGGTTACAAGCCAACTGTCTTTGTTTTTTAAAAATAATTGTGCACCGTATGAAAACATTTCCCTTGCATTTTCATCTAATGAGGAAATGTACTGAATGTAAACGGTCACATTGCCTCCGCAGATCATTCCCAGATCGTCCCTGTCGTCTGGGGAAAGTGTAAAAGATTTTATTCGGGATTCTTTGTTTTTAAACGATTCGGCGGCCATTTGCTGGACTTTGTGTTCCACCGCCCCCCCGCCGATTGTGCCGGTAAAATCTCCATCCTCCTTTATTGCCATTACCGAGCCAGCCTTTCGCGGCGCCGATCCGGAATCGCTTATTATCGACGCCAATATCACGTTGTTACCCTGATTAAGCCACTGCGAGACATTGTCCATCAGTTTTTTCATTGCTTGTCCCTTCTCACTCGTACGCCCCTTTTCCGAACATACAGTTTGGAAAATGGCAGTCAGGACAATTGAGGCACAGGCCTCCATTGCCCAGGCCGGCCAGCCATTGCGGAGTTACAGGCACATCCGCCAGCAGCAGGGGGAGTACCAGGTCAAAGATTGTGTTACCGGCAAACATGACACATCCGGGCAGCCCGCAGACAGGCCGTCCATCTGCCGAGTAGGCGAGGAGGAACATCGCGCCGGGCAATACCGGAGCGCCATAGCTCACAATTGAAGCGCCGGTATTTTTAATTGCAAGCGGCGTTGTATCTTCCGGGTCAACGCTCATACCTCCGGTGCAAATCACCATATCTGCCTCATCAGCAAACATCTCTTTGATTGCTGCAGTGATCTTTTCGTGATCATCTTCCAGAATCCGGTGACCCGTCATTTCACAGTTGTACTTCGTCATTTTTTTTCTGACTACAGGAGAAAAGGTATCCTTAATGCGGCCATGGAATATTTCGTTTCCTGTTGTTACAAGACCGTATTTTTTTGCTTTGAATGGCAAGAGGCGGAGCAAGGGTTCGCTTCCCATTGTCCGGCGGGCAGCTTCCATTTTTTCCTTTTCAATCACCAGCGGGATTACCCGCATACCGCACAGTACGTCACCTTTTTTTACAGGAAAGCCGGAAGTGCGCGTTGCTATCATCATCTCTCCCAGACTGTTTATGGCGCGTAACCGACCGGTATCTACCATTAGAAGGCCGTCCATGCCGGCAGTTAATTCAATTTTACCCTCCTTGGGAGGGGAGGGGTACATATTTTCCCCCTGGCAGATTTGACGAAGGACATCCGCCGCTTCGTCCTCATGGAGCATGTCTTCATGCTCTTCCCATATGTACACATGATCTTTTCCCAAATTTAACAGCAAGGGAACATCATCCTTTGTTATGACATGGCCTTTGCGAAAAACAGCGTCCTTAACAACATCTTTTATGATACGGGTAATGTCGTGGCATAATACCTGTCCTGCCGCTTCTTCGGTTTTTATAAGCTTCATCTTTTACCTTATAATCCATGGATTGCCTTAGCCATTTTTAAAACTCTGTTAGTTTTAAAAAAGTCTGGATACCGGCAACGATTTCAGATTATACTATAGTATGCCCGCTCCACTCTACCTGATTGATGCATACGGTTTAATATACCGCTCTTATTTTGCGTTTTTATCCCGGCCCCTGAAGAATTCCAAAGGGCAGAATGTGTCGGCGCTTTTTGGCTTTGCCCGTACCCTGGTAACCCTGATTGACGAAGGGGCTCCGGCAATGGCGGCCGATGGAAGTACGGTAACACAAAAACCGATAATGCTGGCGGCAGCCTTTGATTCGCGGGTACCTACATTTCGCCATAAAATATACCCTGAATACAAAGCTACACGGCAGAAAACTCCCGACGACCTTCATGCACAGGTTCCACTGGTAGAAGAAGTTCTGGCTGCGCTTGGAATTCCATCGATCCATGTTGATGGTTTTGAAGCGGATGATATAATCGCTACATTGGCTCATCGCTGTAAAACCGAAGGACGTGATTGTTATATTCTTTCTTCCGACAAGGATCTGCTCCAGCTTGTTGGAAGCGGTAAAAAAGGGAATGCGGTGTACCAGCTGCGTCCCCAGAAATCCGGTGCAGCAGAAAAAAGCAGCGCCGGACTGCCCTATGGCCTTGTTGGCCCAACGGAAGTAAAAGCCGAGTGGGGGGTACCGCCTGAAAAGGTGCTGGATCTGCTTTCGCTTACCGGAGACAATTCCGACAATGTACCCGGCGTAAAAGGCGTAGGGGAAAAGACTGCGATTAAGCTGATGGCCCGTTACGGTTCATTGGACGAAATATACAATAATATTGCCGCCATCGAAGGGGCTGTTGGAAAAAAACTTGCCGAAGGAAAAGACAGCGCCTACTTTGCAAAAAAACTTATTTCACTGGAATACGCTGTTCCTCTGCCAATAAAAGAGATTGATGAACTCTCTATAGAAAAACTAAACCGGCCTGCCGGCGCCGTTGTATTAATACGCGAAGGGATTGTACAAAGCGCACGGCAGCTTGATCCCCATGTAAAAGTAAAGGATGTAGGTGCCGCATGGCCTGCGCAATTACCCGGCGAAGGTGCTGATAATAGCGGAGCTGGTTCAAACAATCAAACTGTTTCTGATAATCTTCTGGGCGAAGGAAATTACAAGACCATCCTGGATGAAAAAGAACTGGCCGCCTTGCTTGACACCGGGCGAAAACAGGGTCTGTTAGCGCTTGACTTTGAAACCGATTCCCTTGATGCATGGAACGCCCGTCCCATTGGAATTGCCCTTGCGGTAAAACCAAAAGAAGCGTTTTATGTTCCTGTTGCTCCTCATAAGGATTTGACTTATGGCGGAGAATCGCCGTTTATCGATCCTGAAAAAGTACGATCACTCCTTGTTCCGCTTCTTGCTGATCCTAAAATGATCATAGTTGCCCACAATGCCAAATACGACTACAAGGTAAGCCGGGGCTGGGGAATAACACGATGGAAGTGCAGGATTTGGGATACCATGGTCGGAGCCTGGGTGGATGATCCGCAGCGGATGAATTACAGCCTGGATTCTCTTGCCCTGTATTATTTTAACTATACGATGATCAGTTATAACTCGGTGGTTCCCAAGGGCGGTTTATTTGACGATGTTCCGCTGGAAACGGCCTGCCGTTATTCTGCGGAAGATGCCGACCTTGCCCTGCGCCTGATGCGTTACCTTGGCCCCCGTTTGGAAAACTCGGATTCGTTAAAACTCTTTCTGGAACTGGAAATGCCCCTGCTGCCAATCCTTGCGGAAATGGAAGGGGAGGGGATCAAAATAGAAAAAGATACACTGGTTAATTATGGAAAAGAACTTTTTGAAGAGATGAATCAGGTTCAGGACAACGCGTGGAAAATGGTAGGACACGAGTTTAACCTGGGATCGCCCAAACAGCTGCAGGAAGTGCTTTTTGTTGAAAGGAAACTCACCCCTACAAAAAAAATAAAAACAGGCTTTTCCACCGATGTTGATGTTCTGGAAGAACTGGCCCGCGAAGACCCGGTTCCCGAACTGATACTACGGCACCGCACCCTGTCTAAACTTAAGTCAACGTATATCGACGGCCTTGTGGGCCTTGCCGATAAAAACGGCCGCATACATACCAGCTTTATTCAGACGGGAACCGCTACGGGGCGGCTTTCCAGCAGGGAGCCGAATCTGCAAAATATCCCCATTCGGGAAGAAGAAGGCCGCAGAATCAGGGAAGCCTTTATTGCAAAAAGCGGCAATGTATTTATTTCTGCGGACTACAGCCAGATTGAACTTGTCGTACTGACCCATCTTTCACAGGACAAAAATTTAATGGATGCGTTCAGGGACGGTGTCGATGTACATGCCAGGACAGCCGCGCTGATCTTTGGCCTGGACGAAAATGATGTTCCCGCAGACAAACGCCGCATTGCCAAAACGATCAATTTTGGGGTGATGTACGGCATGAGCGCTTTCCG
>Ga0082212_10004687_pt1 | contig 18875 bp, 14 predicted proteins | sample TergutNt197P3_FD_71548 | JGI IMG/M metagenome (GOLD analysis project Ga0082212, IMG submission 71548) | Neocapritermes taracua P3 segment gut microbial communities from Petit-Saut dam, French Guiana - Nt197 P3 | ecosystem: Host-associated > Arthropoda: Insects > Digestive system > Gut ...
ACAATACTAAAAAGTAGAAAAAAAGAACGCTGATGACAAAGTTGTCTAAAAAGAGTGTTTAACCACAAAGAACACAAAGAGACCACAAAGAACGCAAAATAAAAAATATTGATATTCATGCCTTTGTGTTCTTTGTGAAAAATCCTTTGTGAACTTAGTGGTAGAAAGTTTTGCTTTTAAGACAGCCGCGTTCAGAAGAGTAATAGTATAAAACAATAAAAACATTATTAATATGATATCAGATCAAGATTTACAAAAATGGCAACAAGCCATAAACGACATTTCGGCAATACAAAACGAACTGTCGCCCGAAGAATTATCGGCGTTTCAAACGCTGACAGCATGGATTAACAGTGGCGATTTTGCAGCAGATGACAGCAGCGGTTATATTCAAATATTGAAAAACGCTCTGCCACAACATACTGAAAATCAACTTCTGCAAACATCTTTAACAGATTTTGTAACGCTGTGTGAACAAAATTTTGCAACTAAAACCGTTCCGCCACCGCCACCTGTGCCGGTTGCGCCTCCGCCGCCGCCGCCGCCGCCACCGCCGGTAGCGCCGCCTGTGCCAACTCCGGTAGTTGTGCCTCCGGTTGCGCCGCCTGTGCCAACTCCGGCGCCTCCGCCGCCCGTTGAACCTCCGGTTGCGCCGCCTGTGCCAACTCCGGCGCCTCCGCCGCCTGTTGAGCCTCCGGTTGTGCCGCCTGTGCCAACTCCGGCGCCTCCGCCGCCCGTTGAACCGCCGGTTGCTACACCTGTACCAACTCCGGCGCCTCCGCCGCCTGTTGAACCGCCGGTTGCTACACCTGCGCCGACTGTTGAGCCAACTCCGGAAACACCCAAACAAAAAAAATCAAAAAAATGGTTAATCATTCTGATTATAGTAGTGCTATTCTGTGGAGGATTAGGCGCAGGTGGTTATTTTGGATGGTCTTATATAAAAGGATGGATTGACAATTTGAAACAAACAGAAAGCGTCAGCAATGGAACAGAGGATGGAATCGATGAAGGGTATAATGGAGGAGATGAAGGGTATAATGGAGGTGATGAAGGGTATAATGGAGGAGATGAAGGGTATAATGGAGGAGATGAAGGATATAATGGAGGTGATGAAGGGTATAATGGAGGTGATGAAGGATATAATGGAGGCGATGAAGGATATAATGGAGGTGATGAAGGATATAATGGAGGTGATGAATGGGAAGAAGAAGAAATGGAAGTAGTCCAAGAAGAAGAACCTTTTGACCAGCCGGCAGAGCAGACCGAAGTAACAATAAAAACCTCAACCGGCGGAGGTGGAAAAACCAGCGGAGACGGTACCTTTATTATCGGAAAATCCTGTACCGTCAAGGCAACCGCAAATAGCGGTTACGCTTTTACCGACTGGAAAGAAGGCAGCAAAACCGTTTCTACAAATCCGAATTACACATTTAAGGCAGAGAAAGAGCGAAACCTTGTTGCACATTTTGAAGATTGTACCTCAAAAATACGCGATGCCGAACAGAGAGCAACCACCTATTTTACGCGAGGCAACTATGCTTCATCGTTCAACGCTTATCAGGAAGTGATTAAATGGACAGAAAAAGGCAGCATGTCGAGTTATGACGTTAAACAAAAAGCAGCCAAGAAATTTAAAGAAGAAGCCGAAAAACTCATTAATAGCAACGGCGGCAAGTGTAACGACAAGTCGAAAGAGTTATTACGATACGCCAACTCATTAAATCCCACAAGAGAAATTCAGGATTTGTTGAATAGATGTAAATAATTGATATAGAATATCATGCTAAAATCAAAAGGCTGTCCGCTTGGGCAGTCTTTTTTTACAACCATTTTAATATCGAAACAATATTTATTGTTTGATTATCAACGGTATATGTTCTGTTTTCGTTTAATGTGATGAGTGTTAGGTTGTTGCAACGCAGGGCTGTGGCGGCGCAAAACAGGGCATTGGTTTCACGGTTGAAAGTTTTTTGAGCAGAAATATCCGCCGAAACTTGTATCAATTCCACAACTGCATTGTCGTTGCATAGCACAAAATCTATTTCATAACCATTTTTATAGTAATAAACATCGTTCAAGGTTTGATTTCTTCGGCGAAAAAGTTCGATACACACAATATTTTCGAGCCGCCAACCAAAATTTTGCTCCGAAAAACCCTCTTTTACCGTTGAGATGAACGCCGTATCAATCACATAATTTTTCTCGTTACGGATACGTTTGCGACTTTTGAATGAAAACTTTTGCAGCCCGATAAGCAAGTACGCCTGTCGCAAATAACCCACATAATTTTCTGCAGTGTGCGCCGAACCAAAAGAAAATTGTTTTGCCAAACTTTTATAATTGATTTCAGCGCAAAGCGTATCTGTCAGATAATCAGCCATTTTTCGCAACGATTCCGGATAGCGCACCGAAAATCTTTGTTTTATATCTCGCGTAATGATTGCGTTAAAAAGATTTCGAATATACGCCTTTTTGTTTTTAACCTCCAAAAGTTCGGGAAAACCGCCCTGCGACATATATTCTTCAAATGCTGACTTGCGACGGGCAACACCCAAAGTGGAATCGTCGTCGCCGGAGATATTTTTGTGTTCCAAAATTTCCGAAAAAGAAAACGGAAACAGTTCAATTTGATTATAACGTCCCGTAAGATGCGTACTTAACTCGCTACTCAACAATTTGGCGTTTGAACCGGTAATAATCAGATGTATTTTTTGCCTTAACAGCCGATTGACAAACAAAAACCACGAAGGAATATTTTGAATTTCATCGCAAAATAAATATTTGAAATCGCCATAAACCATATACAACGCTTCCAAAACACTATTAAGGTCTTCAGTTTTCAAATCATACAAACGTTCATCGTCAAAATTGATATAGGCGTAGTCTATATCATTCTGTTTCAATATTTTATGACAAATTGTGGATTTTCCGCTACGACGAACGCCAATAACAATTTGCGCTAACAGACTGTCCAAGTCAAAATAAACTTCTTCACGCCGTGCAGTAAGATTTTCCGGCAAAATTTCGTCTTTTTCTTTCTGTTGGTCTAACAAAACTTGATGATAACTATTTATATCCATGATTTACAGTATTTTATTTCGACTGCAAAGATACAAATATTTTTTTAAACTGCACTATTTCGTCAATTTTTTATTTTTAAACTGCACTATTTTAATAGTTTTTTACTTTCAAACTGCACTATTTTAACAGAGTTTACAGAGTGTAAATTTCTCCATTCTCAATTAATTTGTATCTTTGCAAAAAAAAATAAAAATGAATATAGGCTACACAATAAGTATTCAGAAAAATCGGAATGGTTGGTTGACCGGTCAGTGTGAACAAATTCCCGAAGCAATCACAGAGGGAAAAGATATGGATGACCTGATGAAAAATATGCATGATGCTATTAATGAAGCATTAGAAATACGCAAAGAAGATTTTTTAGAAAAACATAAAGGCGAAGTCAGCACTCGCAGAATTTTATACTTACCTGATGAAAAGAAACGTTTTGCTAAAATATCTAAAAGAAAACAACTGCACGCTTAAAAGAGAAGGAAGTAGTCATTCTTGGTACATTAATACTAAAAATGGAAACTTATCGGTTGTCCCCATACATGCTGATATTAATGAATTTACAATAATGAAAATCTGTAAACAGTTGAACATCCCAAACATATAACAAATAAAATGAAACTAAAATTTCGTCAATCTTCTCTTACTAAAAAGGCGCTTGTTGCCTGCGCGGGGCTTTTTATGCTCGTTTTTTTGCCGGTGCATTTGATTACCAACCTCTTTATCCTTCCCATTACGGAAAGCCATGAGCAGACGTTTCGGGAGATTACACACTTTTTGGGGACGTTTCCGGTGATAAAAATCATCGAAATTGCGCTGATGACGGCAATCGTGGTACATATTTTCTACACGACAGCGCTCTATCTTCAAAACCGACGGGCGCGCCCCATACGTTACAAAAAGCCCGGACGCTCGGAACGGACGCCCTTTTCACGTTTTATGATTCACACCGGAATTTGCCTTTTTATCTTTATCATTATCCATTTTATTAACTTTTACTTTGTGAAATTGGGATGGGTTTCTGTGCCGGAAGGTGTTAAAAATCAGGATGATTTCTATCCGATGATATACCGTTTGTTCAGCAATAAATACTATAGTATTCTCTATATTATCCTGCTGATTCCGGTTGGTTTTCACCTTGCCCATGCTTTTCAGTCTGCTTTTCAAACGTTGGGGTTAAATCATCATCTTTACACGCCTGTTATTCAGGATGTTGGCTATATTTTTGCTGTTGGAATTACACTTGGTTTCATCTCTATTCCGGTTTATTTTTTACTTTTTTATTGATTATGACGTTTCATTCAAAGATACCGGAAGGCAAACTTTCCGAAAAATGGTCGAACTACAAGGCGACACAAAACTTGGTCAATCCTGCCAACAAACGCAAGATGGAGGTCATCGTTGTTGGAACGGGGCTTGCCGGCGCTGCGGCAGCGGCGAGTTTGAGCGAACTTGGATTTAAGGTGAAGGTGTTTTGTATTCAAGACAGCCCGCGCCGAGCGCACAGCATCGCGGCACAGGGCGGCATCAACGCGGCTAAAAACTACCCCAACGACGGCGACAGCGTTTTTCGTCTTTTCCAAGACACCGTAAAAGGAGGCGACTATCGGGCGCGCGAGGCGAATGTGTATCGGCTTGCCGAAGTCAGCAATCTGATTATTGACCAATGCGTGGCGCAGGGCGTACCTTTTGCACGCGAATACAGCGGCTTGCTCGACAACCGTTCCTTCGGCGGCGCGTTGGTGTCCCGTACTTTTTATGCACGCGGACAAACCGGACAACAACTTCTGCTGGGCGCTTACGGGGCGTTGAGCAAGGAGATTCACAAAGGACAGGTGGAACTTTTTACCCGTCGTGAAATGTTGGACTTGGTGGTGATTGATGGACGCGCACGCGGAATTATCGCCCGTAATCTTTTGACGGGAGAAATTGAAAAACATGCCGCTCACTGCGTTGTCATTGCGACGGGAGGCTATGGCAACCTCTTTTTCCTCTCTACCAATGCGATGGCGTCAAACGGGAGTGCGGCGTGGCAATGTTACAAACGCGGCGCTTTTTTTGCCAATCCCTGTTTTGTGCAAATTCACCCGACCTGCATCCCCGTACATGGTGATTATCAGTCGAAACTGACCCTGATGAGCGAATCTTTGCGCAACGACGGACGTATCTGGGTGCCAAAACGTAAAGAAGACGCTGAAAAAATACGAAAAGGAACGTTAAAACCTGCTGATTTACAGGAAGATGAGCGCGATTATTATTTGGAACGGCGTTATCCGGCATTTGGAAATTTAGTACCGCGCGACGTCGCTTCACGGGCGGCAAAAGAGCGTTGCGACGCCGGTTTTGGCGTAGGACAAGCGGGTTTGGCAGTCTATTTAGATTTCGCATCAGCCATTCAACGCCTTGGAAAAGAGGTTATTGAGGCGCGTTACGGCAACCTTTTTCAGATGTATGAAAAAATCACGGACGAAAATCCCTATCAAACGCCGATGATGATATATCCTGCTATCCACTACACGATGGGCGGGCTGTGGGTTGATTATGAATTACAAACGACCATTCCCGGACTTTTTGCCGTCGGCGAAGCCAATTTCAGCGATCACGGCGCTAACCGACTCGGCGCTTCGGCGTTGATGCAAGGACTTTCCGATGGTTATTTTGTGTTGCCCTACACCATTCAAAACTATTTAGCCGACCAAATTGAAATTGAAAATATTTCTACAGAAAACATTGAATTTGAAGAATCTGCGCAAAACGTGAAAGCACGGATTGATAAATTATTGTCGTGCAAAGGAACGCATACCGTTGATTATTTTCATAAAAAGTTGGGCAATATTATGTGGAATAATGTTGGAATGTCGCGCAACAAAGTTGGTTTGGAGAACGCCATTGCCGAAATTGAGGCGTTGAAAACGGCGTTTTGGAACGATGTAAAAGTGAGCGGAACGGCGAAAGGCGTCAATTTGGAGTTGGAGAAAGCGTTGCGATTGGTTGATTATTTAGAACTTGGAACGCTGACGGCGATAGACGCCCTCCATCGGGAAGAGTCGTGCGGTGGACATTTTCGCGAAGAGTCGCAAACCGAAGACGGCGAGGCTCTGCGCCACGACGACCGTTTTATGTACGTTGCCGCTTACGAACATAAAAAGTCGCAAAACGTTGATTATGTGCTACATAAAGAGCCGTTATCGTTTGAAAATATTGAGGTAAAAACACGAAATTATAAAACTTCCAAGTAACCATGAACTTCACATTAAGAATATGGCGTCAGCAGGACGCTCAATCGAAAGGACGGTTTGAAGATTATCCGATAAAAAACATCTCGCCGGATTGTTCTTTTTTGGAAATGTTGGATATTTTGAACGAGCAACTCATTGAAAATGACCGCGAACCGGTCGCTTTCGACCACGACTGTCGCGAAGGGATATGTGGCGCTTGCGGCGTTTTTATCAACGGTCGTCCGCACGGTCCCGACGACGAAATCACCACCTGTCAACTACATCTGCGGAAGTTTAAGGACGGCGACACCATCGTCATCGAGCCTTGGCGCGCACGCGCTTTTCCGGTGTTGAAAGATTTGATGGTTGACCGTTCGGCGTTGGATAAAATCATACAGTCGGGCGGCTATGTCTCCGTTTCTACGGGCGGCGTTCCCGATGCCAACACCATTCCGGTAAAAAAAGAACATGCCGATTTAGCGATGGACGCTGCCGCCTGTATCGGCTGCGGCGCCTGCGTAGCGGTGTGCAAAAATGCCTCCGCCATGTTGTTTACAGGGGCAAAAATCTCGCAATTAGCGTTGTTGCCGCAAGGAAAAATCGAAACCAAAACCCGCGCACGCAACATGGTTGCCACGATGGACGCATTAGGTTTCGGCAGTTGCACCAATACCTACGCCTGCGAAGCCGAATGTCCCAAAGCCATCTCCATCACCCACATCGCACGGATGAACAGGGAGTTTTTTGGAGGGAAGGTTTGCGGCGGGAAAGTGAATAATACATTTATAGAATGAGGTTACAAGTGAATAAAAGAATAAGGTTATACGTTTTCGGAATCACAATTCTTTTTAGCGGTTGCGGAACTTATAAAAAATTAGCATGTTTAGAACCTGTAAATGTTGTAGAATTTTCATCTGAAATTTTTAATGGAAACTATCACAATGTGAGAATTCAAAAATACAGTGGAGGAGGGCATCATGTGGGGCATAAATTATGGTACACCCTTTGTGAAACATACTCAATTTGGGGTGGTAAAGTAAATGCTTCTGATTCGTCTATTGTAAATTTAAGATTTGTTGATAACAGGTTACACGTCCAGTTAAGTGAAGATGGTAAAGTTCTTCGGGAGATAGTTTTAAAAGCAAAGGTGAAAGATAATTACTTATCGATAAAAAGAAAATATGTTTTAATTCCAATATTACCTATATTGTGGGGTTCTCACAATTGTAAAATTATTTTAGCAAATACCGAAAATGGAAACTTACTCTTGAAAGCATATTATAGCAATGGTGCGGTAGTAATAATAATGGCGAGTGGAAATAGTGATACTGTTTCTGCAGAATTTTTAAAAATAATAGATAAATAATTTATCATTTGCAATCTAAAACAATACCCTTCCACTAAAATGTACGCCCAAACCCTCGAATATTTGTTTGCTCGTCTGCCGATGTTTCAGCGCATTGGGGCGGCGGCTTATAAAGCGGATTTGTCTAACACGCTGACACTGTGCGCATTGCTGAATAATCCCGAAAAGAAATTTCCGTCGGTTCACATTGCAGGAACAAACGGAAAAGGCTCTGTTTCAAACATGACGGCGTCGATATTGCAGGAGGCAGGCTATCGAACCGGACTTTTTACTTCGCCCCATTTCAAAGATTTCAGAGAACGGATTCGGGTGAACGGAACGATGATTCCACAACAATACGTGGTAGAGTTTGTAAGCCGGTATAAGGCTGATTTTGAACCTGTTGGCGCATCTTTTTTTGAATACACCTTTGCGATGGGTATGCAATATTTTGCAGATGAGAAGATTGACATTGCTGTTGTTGAAACCGGCATGGGCGGACGGTTGGATTCGTCCAACGTGGTTGCCCCCGTTGTGTGCGCCATCACCAATATCGGATTCGACCACACGGCGTTTCTGGGTAACACATTAAAAGCCATCGCCGCCGAAAAAGCCGGCATCATCAAACCCGAAACGCCGGTAGTAATCGGAGAGACGCAGAACGAGACAACCGCCGTTTTTTTGGAAAAAGCGCAACAACAGAACGCTCCGATTACCTTCGCCGACCGGCGTTATAGTGCGCGTTTTAATGCTGATAATCAGTTAGATATTGAAGAAAACGGCGTGCCGTTTTTATCAAACATCAATCTTCCGTTGCAAGGAAAATATCAAGAAAAAAACGTAGCAACTGTTATGGAAGTCATCGCCGTTTTGCAACAAGAAGGTTATAAGATTGAAACACAGCACATTATCGCCGGATTGGAAAAAGTGTTGCTCAACACCGGATTCTGCGGACGATGGCACATTTTGAGCCAAAAACCGCTCACCGTATGCGACGCCGCCCACAACGAAAGCGGGTTAAACGACGTTTTGACGCAAATACAAACCATTCCCTATCGCAAACTGCACATTGTGCTGGGAATGGTCAACGACAAAGATATTTCTGCGATGTTGTCGCTGTTTCCGAAAGAGGCGGCATATTATTTTTGTAAAGCAGACATTCCACGCGGTTTGGAGGAGGATATTTTACGTAAAGAGGCGCAACAATTTGATTTACATGGAATTACATACAACTCTGTTGAAACAGCATTAAAAGCCGCTCAACAGCAAGCATCGCCCGAAGATATGATTTTTATCGGCGGAAGTTGTTTCACAGTGGCGGAAGTGATTTGAGAAAATTTGCTATCTTTGCAGAAACTTCAAATAAGAAACGAGTTATTTATAAAAAATTGATATAGAAATTGTTATGACAGTTTACAAAAAAGACATAAAAACACTTAAAACGGACTTAATCAGCCTGCCAAGATTTTGGGACGGCAAAACTTGTGTGCTCGAACTTAAAGAAGCCGATTATAATTTTGAAAACCACATGATATAAGATATGAAAAACTTCGACAAACATATTCCACTTTGCAAACAGCAAAAAGAAATAATGCAATTATTTTATGCTGTTAAGCCAACAAAAATTGTAATCACAAAAAACGATTATGACAAGTTGTGGAATTTGCTTAAAAATGTAAAATTATCAAACGAGCAAATTCAAAAACTTGAAAATATTTGCCCTGCAATAGTGTGTGAAATTCAAAAATCACAATCGGAAAACCATTTAATTCAATCGGCTGTTTTTAGCGAATGTGTTTATGCCCAAACACTTGCAAATATTTTCAAATTGCCATTATTTTCTGATTACGAAAAGGATAATAAATTAGAAAACGATGTTTTAGCATTATTACAATCTTACTCACTTGTTCCAAGATATGTTTATGCAAATGCAAATAAAACAGAATTTCTTGTGCAAGCAGGTGGTTGTGGTGGTGTAGATAGCGCATTAATTCATTTGGTTGATAATGCAAGTTACAGCATTGAATTTAAAGAACCCGGATCGAGAGCAACGACAGCCAACTTGCCCAAATATGGCGAAGAAGGCAAACTTGTTATTACTCAAAATTTTCTTAGAAAATATCCATTTTTCAAAGAAATGGTGGAAGAAAACAAAGATTTGAATTTCTTTGAAACAATGGGCAGCAACACATATTCTTTTAGCCAAGAAGCATTAAAAACAGCAATTACAAGAAATTACAACATGACAAAGAAGTATGCCGATGTAATTGTAACAGCCGATAAAGACGATTATTTGGTAATGTTGCCGGCAAATCAAGTTGATTTATTTGCGAGAATTGAAGGCGAAATCAGAGGAGCAAGAAATAAATCAAAAGTTTGGACACCTAATAAATTAAAATCCTTTATCGAACAACTCGGTGGCACAATTAACAGGAATATTGTAACTATTCCGGAAACAAAACTTACTGCCTCAAAAGCAAGAGGTGGCAATGAAATATCAAGATACAAAATCAATCCGTTGTTTTTTGTCGGCTTAAATGATGTAGAAATCAATAACGGGTTTGCAACTTTTTTATTAGACAAAGTTGTACAACTTATCCCATGCATTACTACAAAAATGTTTTTTGAAAATTTGTCAATTAACGAAATAACAACACATTACAAGGAAGAACTGCAATGACAAATCAACTTCAAAATGCGATAAAACAAATTTCCGATTTGCTTAATACATACGAATTAAAGCAAACTTGGAAAAATCTACTTGCAACTCACATAAATTGCGAGCAGAAGTTTCATTATATTTTGAAAAATAAGACATTTGAAAATTATGTAATTTTGCCAAATAATATTCTAAAAAATTTAGAAATCACAGAAATAGGAACTTTATACGAATATACACTTGCCACACAAAACTACAATTCTAAAAAAGAAAGCGGACAATATTTCACGCCAAAAGATGTTTCAAAATTGCTCGCAAATTATTCAAAACGTTTTGACAATGGCAAGTGGTATGACCCTTGTTGCGGAGTAGGAAATCTATCATGGTTTTTAATTGACATTCAAGAAAATAAAGAAGAATTTTTAATTAACAATCTCATACTTTCAGACAAAGATAAACTCGCTCTTTTAATTGCAAGAGTGCTTTTAACAATGTCGTTTCAGAGCAAAGACGAAAATTTATTCAATACGATAGAAAATAATTTTATAGAGTTTGATTTTTTGTCTGCTTCACAAAACGGACTTTTTGACACTTTAAACAAAATTCCGAAACACGATTTTGTTATTGTAAATCCACCTTATTTCAACACAACCGAAGACCATCGCTTTGAAACCGCAAAATGTACCGATTTGTATGCTTATTTTCTTGAAAATATCATAAAAACGAGTAAAGGATTTATTAGCATTACTCCACAATCTTTTACAAACGCAGAAAAATTTACTCCGTTGCGAAAAATTTTATTGAATAATTTTGAAAATTTGACAATTTATTGCTTTGACAATGTACCTGACAGTATTTTCAAAGGCGTAAAATTCGGCAGTACCAACACAAATCACGCAAATAGCGTGAGAGCAGCAATTATGGTTGCTGGGAGTAATTTAAAAGGCAGAAAAATTACTTCACTCTTGCGTTGGCGCACTGCACAACGCAAGGAAATGTTTGCAAAACTTGATGATTTTCTTTCGGAAGTTAAACTTACACCAATTTTTTTTCCAAAAGTAAGTTCATACTTTGCTGACTTATACAACTCTCTAAATCTTAACAGAACAATTGGCAATATTGTTTCAACAAAACCCACAAAATATGCACTTTATATTCCAAGTTCGCCACGATATTTTATTTCAGCACTGAAAACCCCCGTAAAACGCTCGTCTATAAAAACACTCTATTTCAGAAACGAAGAAGAATATAACAAAGCGTATATTTTGCTAAACTCGTCAATTACATATTGGTGGTGGCGAGTAAAAGACGGAGGTATGACATTGGCTTTGGAAACACTTTATTCTGTGCCATTAGTAGATTTTGAACCAAAACAAGAAATAATTGTAAAACTTGAACACTCTGAAGAAGAGAACAAGGTTTATAAACTTAATGCCGGTAATATGCAAGAAAATGTGAAGCATTCGCCCGACTTGATAAATCAAATAAACACTATTTTGTGCCACTATAAAACAATTTCATACTGCCATAAAAATAGCGAATTGGAACTCGATAACAATTATAACAATATGATATTTAGTCAAATATGAAAAATATGGACGTGGCTATTGGTCTATTTTAAATATAGTTGGTAATAATCATTTTGAAAAAAATGCTGCAACTCTCTTTGGCTAAAAAAAACGGTAGAAATAGGTTATTGCATAACTACCGTACCCGTTGCGCAACCCTACTTTCATAACAATGATTTCCGATTTTTTGCATTATTGACTTCAACCAATGATTTTCTATTGTCGGAAATAGCGGCTGAAAAGGTCGGAAAAAAGGCTGTTCATTGCGAGCAGTCTCTTTTTTTTACCCTTTTTGTTAAGATTTTGTTACAACTCCTCCCCTACTTCAAAAAGCGAGCGGCAAAGAAGATACTTTTGCGTTCAAATTATTTCAATCTTATAACTCGTAACTTTTAACTTGTAACTAAATAATAATGAAGAATTTATACTTAATCTGTTTTGCTACCATCTTTTTTATTTTTTTCAATTCCGCACAATCACAGATAACCACGGCAGCAATGTCGGGGCATATCACATCGCTTCCCTCCTTTGGAGTGGCTGGGGGAGGTAGCCTTGGGGGGGCTTTTATCCAGACAACCCACCTCCCGTCAGGCACAAAATACGCCACCGTTTCCAACAACGAAGGCTATTTTTATTTGGAAGGAATGTTTGTTGGAGGTCCTTACAGCGTTGATATTTCGTTTATCGGACACCTGTCCGCCCGATACGACAACATCATTTTGACGCTCGGAAAAACTTATTCCCTCAATGTTGCTCTGCAAGAGAAAAGTTTGGAACTCTCTGATTTTGAGATTGTTTCACAAAAAACATCGTTACGGGATAACGAAGGCAGCGCCACCGTTGTAAGCGATAAAATGCTCAAAGATATGCCCTCTATCTCGCGCAGTATCAACGACTTCACGTTGCTGTCGCCACTTGCCGGAGCGGGAAACAGTTTTGCCGGACGCGACGGACGGTACAACAACATCACCATCGACGGGGCAGCCTTCAACAATAGTTACGGCTTGAGCGCCAAAAACTTACCCGGAGGCGATGCGCAGCCGATTTCGTTGGACGCCATTTCGGAAATAGCCGTCAATATCACGCCTTACGACGTGCGCCAATCCAACTTCACCGGCGCCAACATCAACGCCGTTACCAAAAGCGGAAGTAACACTTTCGGCGGAACGGCGTACTCTTTTTTACGTCCTAAATCGCTGACAGGCAACCTTGTAGATGAAACCGTTGTCGCCAATGCCAACGACCGCTCGGCGCAACTTTACGGGATGAGTTTGGGTGGTTACATCGTCAAAAACAAGGTCTTCTTTTTTGTCAATGGAGAGTATGAAAAACAAACGTATCCGGCAGGAACAGGCTGGCAACCAAGCATTAACGGCGAATCGGACGCGGCGAAAAAGATAGCGCGTACCACCGTTCACGATTTGGAAACGATGAAACAGTTTCTTTTGGAAAAATACGGTTACAACCCCGGAAGTTTTTACAATAACGCTGATTTTCAGAGCAAAAACCATAAATTTTTAGCCCGTTTGGACTGGAATATTTCCAACAATCACAAATTTACGTTGCGTTACAACGATGTTGTCTCCACCAACGATGCGGAGGTAAATCTCAACAGCGCGCCGCGTCCGCGCAGTTCGTCGAACCGTAACAGTTTGAATGCCATTGCTTTTTCAAACTCAAACTATAAATTCAAAAACATCGTCCGTTCACTCACCGGAGAACTTAATAGTCGCTTTGGAAATAAGGTATCTAATTCATTACTTGTGAGTTACACCCGAATACGCGACACCCGCGACAGCGACAGCCAACCCTTTCCGTTTGTCGATATTTACAAAAACGACGACATTTACATGAGTTTCGGATATGAACTTTTTACTCGCAACACCGACTTGACCAACGATGCTTTATATTTTTCGGATAACGTCAATATTTATCTCGGAAAACACAAACTAACTGCCGGAGTATCATTTAATTACCTCTATTTCAAAAACACCTACATGCGCTATGCGTTGGGCTATTATCGCTACGCCTCGCCCGAAGATTTTATGAACAACGCCCGTCCGACAGCCTTCGGTTTGACCTACGGTTACAACGGCAACGACCTGCCCGGATTTCAACTTGACTTCGGCATGGGCGCCATCTATGCCCAAGACGAATGGAATGTGAACGAAAATCTGTCACTAACCGCCGGAGTGCGTTTGGAGGCGCCTTTTTACCTGAACAAACTGCCCGACAACCCCGCCATCAACGACACTTTAACCTTTGCCGGAGGCGAAACCGTCGAAATTGACAAATGGGCGAAAAGTCGGATACTTGTCTCGCCGCGTGTCGGTTTTAATTGGGACGTCAAAGGCGACCGTTCGATTTATATGCGCGGCGGAACGGGGATTTTTAGCGGTTTTGTGCCTTTTGTGTGGTTTACCAACCAGCCCAACGACAACGGCGTAATTCAAAATACGCTCGAACTGTCGGGCAACGCGGTGCCGGAAGATTTACGTTTTGAAGATGATTTTCACCGTCAAATTGAAAAATATCCTCATTTATTTCCTTCGCAAGCCGCCGTGCAAGCGCCCGGACAACTTAGTTTTGTGGATAAAAATTTCAGATTTCCGCAAGTGTGGCGCAGCAGTTTAGCCTTTGATTTTCAACTGCCTTACGATATGGTTTTCACCGCTGAAGGTATTTACGGCAAAGATATTAACGCCGTTTTTGCAGAAAATATCAATGAATGTGAAGCGTCGGGAATCATCAAAGAGGGCGATTTGGAGCGGCTTTCGTGGTGGAAAGATGGCGAAAAAAACAACACCATCCAACCGATGGCGTATGCCATGAAATTGACCAACGCCCACGAAGGTTATCACTATTTTATCACCGGACAATTGGTAAAAAACTTCTCCTACGGACTTTCGGGGCGGCTATCTTACACCTACGGCGTCGCCAAAGAACTATCCGCCAACGCAGGCTCGGCGCTCAACTCGACATGGAACACCAACGTCGCCGTTAACAGTTTGAACAATCCGGGATTGAGTTACTCGTCCTACTCCGTGCCGCACCGTTTGATGGGCGCCGTAACGTGGCGTATTGAGAGCGGAAATCGTTTGGGGTTTGCGGTGTCGTTGTTGTATCAGGGCGCGGCGCAAGGGCGTTATTCCTACACCTACAACGGCGATGTGAACGGCGACGGCAACAACGCCGACCTCATGTATATTCCGCGCAATATCAACGACATACGTTTTGTAAACACTCCTAACATGACCGCCGAAGAACAGGCGCAGACTTTTTGGAACTACCTCGAACATGACGCCTACCTGAGCGCCCACAAAGGCGAATTTGCCCAACGTAATGCGATGGTCGGACCTTGGCTCAACCGTTTCGATATGAAACTGTTACAAGATATTTTCTCCGGTTTCGGAACGGAACGCCGTTATACATTGCAACTAACCCTTGATGTTCTCAACATCGGCAACCTGCTGAATCCAAAATGGGGCTGCTATCAAATTCACGGATTGGAAAACAACGGCAACATCCGTCCGTTGAAATTTGAAGAAATCACCGCCGACGGACACGCTACTTACTCTCTTAACGCCCCGACTATCAATGCCTTTAACGAAAACGCCCGCTTCGTTAAAGACGCCGCAACCCGCAGCACGTGGGGAGCGCAGTTGGGAGTGAGGGTGGTTTTTTAACCCAAAATCCGCATTAGGAAAATATTTCTCATTTAACAATGTTTCATTCAGAATGACAATCAGTGCCTTGTGTACACTATTTTTATAAAAGATTGTAAAGTCAAATAGTAAACAATTTTGAGTAAAAAAAAACAATATTTTTGTTGAAAAAAAGAGAGAAAAAAGATTATCTTTGCAGCGGAAAAACGTTTAAGTTTGTGAAACAGAAAAAAATCAGATATTGAACGGTTTTCATTTAGAGACTTTTTTTACAGCAATGTTTGTTATACGATTGCGTACAACTTATAAAAATACACAAATGAAAATATTTACTTACATCATTATCAGCATATTACTAATCTTTCCGGTATCAAAAACATGGGCGCAGGGAGAAAAGAACGAAGAAATCACCCTTCACGAGGTTGAGATTTTATCGCCGAAGGAGGCGGGGAAACTGCAAGATATTCCGGCGTCGGTTTCTACTTTTTCGGAAGAGCAAATCGAAACTTTTAACATACTATCTATCAAAGATATATCGGCGGCGGTCCCCAATGTTTACATTCCCGATTACGGGACAAAATTGACCTCTGCGGTCTATATTCGCGGCGTAGGTTCGCGCATTGGCGGCTCGGCGGTGGGTTTTTATGTGGACGATATGCCCTACAGCAATCAAAACTCTTTTGACTTCGATTTGTTTGATATTCAAAACATTGAAGTTCTCAGAGGTCCGCAGGGAACGCTCTACGGGCGTAACTCGTTGGGCGGAATTATCCATATTCACACCCTTTCGCCGATGCAATATCAAGGTACGAATGTAAAAATATCTGCCGGAAATGGTGATTTTTATCAAGGGAAACTTTCTCATTATCAGAAAATTAGCGATAAGGCGGCTTTTACCGTTGGCGGCAATGTTTCTTCGTTTGGAGGCTTTTTCAAAAATCAATATAGCGGAAAAAATGTTGATGCGGAGCGTTCGGTTTCAACTCGCGCACGGGCAGATTGGTACATCAATCCGCATTTGAAACTGAAATATATCATCAATTACGACTACTCCAAGCAAGACGGCTACGCCTACGGCGAATACGACAAAGTTTCCAAAAAAGTAGGTGATGTAAACTACAACGACCCTGCCTTGTATCAACGTAACATGCTGAATAACAACCTTCAACTCGAATATCAAGCCCGCCGTTTTACCCTCACTTCAACCACCGCTTATCAACATCTTTCCGACTCAATGGCGCTGGATCAGGATTTTACCACCGCATCAAAATTTGCCCTTTCTCAGGCTCAAAAACTTCATCATCTTAGCGAAGAGATTTTACTACGTTCCACCGGAACGTCTCATTTTCAATGGATTGCAGGTGCATTCGGATTTTACGAACATCTGAAAACCAACGCTCCGGTAACGCTGAAAGAGGATTTTATTACCGAAATTGAAGGGATGATACCCTTTCCTGTACATATTGACAATGAAAATATAAATATTGAAGGAAATTTTACTTCGCCCACTTACGGAGCGGCAATTTTCGCACAAGGAACTGTCAATCAACTTTTTACAAAAGGACTGTCGGTAACGGCAGGATTGCGTTTGGATTATGAAAAAACGACGTTGGAAAGTTATACGCATACCGATATTGATTTTATTTTTGATGCTCCGATAACGATGCCTTATACGCTTGAAGGGAGTGGGGAGATTGATTTTATGCCATTGTTGCCCAAATTTTCCATTCAATATAATTTTTCACCGAAAAATATGCTATATACCTCAATAGCAAGAGGTTATAAATCGGGCGGCTACAATATTCAAATGTTTTCGGATTTATTGCAGTCGAAAATACGGCGACCGGGCATACCTAATCCGGAAGACACCTATATTGACATCAACAACACCGTAGCCTTCAAGCCCGAATATAGTTGGAATTACGAAATCGGCGTTCATTCCGAGTTGGTTGAAAAGCGTTTGAGCGGCGATTTGTCGCTGTTTTACATCAATATTAATGACCAGCAAATAGCAGAATTTTCGCCCAACGGAACGGGCAGGATGATTAAAAACGCCGGAAAATCAAGGAGTTACGGCGTAGAGGCGTCGCTGCGTGCGATGATTACCAAAAGATGGAGTTGTAATGTATCTTACGGTTTTACGATGGCGAATTTTACCGATTACACGGTGCGGGTGGATTCGACGCATTTCAATGATTTTTCGGGAAATCGCGTTCCTTTTTCGCCCGAACACACGCTTGCCGTTGCCACCGATTATAAATGGATATTTTTCAAAAAATGGCTTGACGGCGTCTATTTCAGCCTTCAATGCGTTGGAAACGGCAACACCTATTGGACGGAAGATAACGCTGTAAATCAATCCTTTTACGCCTTGCTCAATGCCAATATTTCGTTTAGAAAAAAGTGGTTTCAACTCGATTTGTGGGGAAAAAATCTGACCAACACCAATTATTTGGCGTTTTATTTTGAAACGTTGGGAACGCCGTTTGCTCAAAAAGGCAATCCCGTTCAGTTTGGCGCAAGTTTGTCTGCAAAGTTTTGATAAAATTTTCAGCTCTCAATTTTGTTACTGAGCCTGTCGAAGTATCAATTAATTTTGTACCTTTGCAAAAAAATTAAAAGGCAGGTAAAACATGGAATATACGATAAAAATTAAGCAAAATAAAGACGGCTGGTTATCAGGACAATGTGAACAGTTGCCGCAAGCAATAAGTCAGGGGAAAGACTTAGATGATTTAACGGAGAACATGAAAGATTCTATTGAAACGGTTTTAGCCTATCAACAAGAAGAACGCAAGAGAAGCCGCAAATCCAATTATGTCGTACAATATTTAACCATTCGCCATGAAACGAAACCTACTACTAAAGCACCTAAAAGAGAACATGTGTACGCTTGATAGGGAGGGAAAACATTCCATCTATAAAAATTCCAAAACCAACGCTTGGACTGCTGTGCCTCATCATGCTGATATAAGAGAGCACACGGTATTTGATATTTGTAAACAATTAGGAATACCCAAGCCAAAAATAAACTAATTTTTTTGTACCTTTGCCCCCGAATTTTACGAATGTAAAAACAAAATAATTTTAATTAATAAAACTTAAAAAGAAAATTTTTATGAGTCCTATTTTTTGGTTAATTCCGGCTGCATCATTGTTAGCGCTGGGTTTTGCTTATTACTTTTTCAGAAGTGTTATGAAAGAGAGCGAAGGCACTGACATTATGAAAGAGATTGCTTCGCACGTGCGCAAAGGTGCGATGGCGTATTTGAAACAACAGTATAAAGTTGTTACGATTGTTTTTATTGTGCTGGCGATATTCTTCGCTATTTTGGCGTATGGATT
>Ga0082212_10004688_pt1 | contig 18865 bp, 19 predicted proteins | sample TergutNt197P3_FD_71548 | JGI IMG/M metagenome (GOLD analysis project Ga0082212, IMG submission 71548) | Neocapritermes taracua P3 segment gut microbial communities from Petit-Saut dam, French Guiana - Nt197 P3 | ecosystem: Host-associated > Arthropoda: Insects > Digestive system > Gut ...
CCGGCTTCCTTCAGATTCCACCTCGCGGTGGACACCCTTACCTTTGGCTAATAGTTCCTACTGCCAAGCCTATAGCGGACTTGCACCGCTTAGTTATCGTTCATGCCAGGCGCACCCGGGAGCGGCCGAGCTTGTGATCGGCAGAGAAGCTCGTGAGCGAAGTTAACCGTGTGAAATGAAACAGCAGCTGCGCACTCGCGCTTAGTTTCTTCATCAATACCGCCCATATCTCTTCATAATTAAGCAATTCAAGGTATTTAAACGGGCGGCTACAAGCCGCCCCTACAATGCTACATTCGACAACCCAAAGTCTCATACTTTTTGTCTTTGCCTTTGCTTTTATCTTTGCCTTTGCTTTTTGTCTTTGTCTTTTCTAATCCCTAATCCCTAATCCCTAACCCCTGTCTTTTTTTCCTTCTCTTTAAAGCAAGGCAAATAAAAAACACAAAAGGAGCCGTAAGGATCGAAACAACGCCTGCGCCGCATCCGGCGGAGCCTTCATGATATATATCGAGAACATGTAACACTTTCCTTGCGCTTACTACATTCATGTTGTAATAAGGAGCAGTGTACATAACCTCGACTTCTCCAATGCTTTTGGCAATAAGAACTACCCCGAGTTTTGAATCTTCGCTTACCTCTGCGCGTTCAAAAGGCTTGGTCGACCATACTCCGGGCGGGTCGGGATAAACGGAAATCGGAATCCTTCTATCAACAATAACATTACCGTGTACTGAAATTTCCATAACTATCGGACGCTGTTCATCAATTGTCGGGTTAGGATTTATCGGAATCACCGGGTCATGGTCAAATTGAAGGTAAGCTTTTCCTACGTTGAGGCTTCCCTTACTCCAAAAAATCCCTTCTCCTCTTCCTGAGAACGTATTATTTAATATGCACTGCTTTATCTCAGAGGCAGTTTTTTCCGGGAAGAACGAACATAAGAGGGCGGCCGCGCCCGCTACAAAAGGCGCCGACATTGATGTCCCGCGTTTATACCCATACTCGCTCCCGGGGATAGTGCTCAGTATATATTCGCCCGGCGCCGCCATATCAACAAGTTGTACGCCAGTGGGATTAAACGCTGAGACATTCCCTGTATCGTAATTTGAGAATTCACTTATCTTGCAGCTTAATGGACTAATTGAGCCTACCGTGATTTTATTATCAATCATCCAGAACGAAGCGGGGAAGCACAAAAGCCGCTCATCCTCATCCTCAATATAAATATCAGAAGATCCAATATCTACGCCATCATTTCCAGCTGCAAAGGTAAGTATTACATCCATATCGCTTAGCTCTTGCAACGCAACCTGCATTGCGGTTTTACCTTCAGTATGCGGAAGGCTCCATCCACCAAGCGATATGTTGACCACCCGTATATTAATCCCGGTTCTTTTAAGTTCCGTAACGTATTTAATACCCCTTATCAAGTCGGCGTCCCAGCAGCCATCATCCGGACCATCACCGGTAAATACATTCACGGGAATAATTTTGATGTTTTTGAAATGAACGCCGGCTATGCCTTTTCTGTTGTTTCCGGCGGCGCCGATTATTCCGGCAACGTGCGTGCCATGACCATCCTCGCTTGTATCTATCGGGTCATCACTCGAATACGAAGCGTTGCCTTTAAAATGTTTTCCTATAACCCTTCCGAGGCTGTCTTTTGCTATATTATCTTTCAAGTCCTCGTGTCTATAGTCTACTCCCTTATCAATAACAGCGACATATACCAATTCTCCCTCTTTTACATAGTTGTCCCAGACTTCGAATATATTTATTCTGTTCAAACCATATTGCTTATTGATCATAGCGTCATTCGTGAGGGAATACGTTTCTATTGGCATATTGAAGGATTTGCGTTTGTAGTTCGCGGATACCGATAAGACTTCAGGGTCTTCCTTGAGCTCCTCAATAAGCTGCGCGGTCGTTTTTCCTTCAGCTTTGAAAAAAGCAATATCGGAACCGGAGCTTTGAGATATCGCCGGATAAGAGCAAACCTTACTCAGGCTTTTTCTCTGCGCAAATGATGTAGCCTGAGCTTCAAGCGCCATTGCATAAGCTGAAGCGCTCATGTTGCTAAAGGCGCTCATTGGTGTTTTCATAACCACAAGAACTTCGCCTTCGTTGTATTCCGCCATTGCAGCGAAAGAACTCCCGGCAGCAAAGCCCAGGATAAGCAGCGCAAAGATAAAGTACCTGAAAAGTTTCTTCATTAAACGATAACCTCTTTTCTCGTAATTTTATTCTATACTCATTATATTACATCAGACTTTATAATCAAAATAATTGCTTTATCAATAAATAGAAAGAATTTTGTTGCTCATGCCGATTCACTGCACGCTGTGAACTTTCCACACAAGCTCGCTGTCGCTCCAGGCGTCTCCGCCAACTCCAATTCGCGCTATGACATCAAATGGATTTATCTCGGGGCTCGCTCTGTGAGGAAGTACAAGGTAGCTAACTCCGAAATCACGATATCCGCTATTGAGCCAGGCAACTCCGCCTCCCTGCAAGAAAACCCCTTTCATTCCCGCCAATTTTCCCTGCAATTCGAGAAATGCTCTGTCTCTCAACGCTTCAGCAGTAATCCATACCCAAGATACATCATCAAGTTGTTTTAGCATTTCGCTCTCAGGATATACATTCGGACATTTTTTTTTCATACTGTAATCGTCAAATATCATCAACTCCCAATTCCAATCCTGCAAAAAAGGGATTATTGAACGATGATACCCTAAAACAGCAACTTTTTCGCCCTTAGTAACAAGCCTTATGGAATCCAGAGGAAGCCCCTCGCCTTCCGGCGGGGGCAGTAATGCTGAAACGGCAGCTGAAGCAGCCGCAAACTCCTGCGGGAACGGGGAAACAATCAACTGAGCAAGAGAATGAGCGCTCGCGCCGATTAAATTCCGCGTGTGCTGTTCTCTCACGATATGAGCTTCCTTTAGCGGGTCAGGGACAGCCCCTATTCCCCATCTTCCATCTGAAAGAAATATACCGCTTGCATGCCAACCGAGCACAAGTGACGATACTTCACAGTTACTCTGTGCTAACGCCGCGTTCACTACCAACTCATAAAAATTCATACCGGACACATTCCTTAAAAAGTGACAATCACCTGAAACTTAATTATATAATAACAATCTAGCATTTTGGTCATTATTTATTAATTTTATCTTAATTTAATTGGAAGTGTATTTTGATTGAGCGATTTTGCACAGACGAGAGATAAAAAAATTGAAAATTATTTAGAACTACTTTTATCATGGGTGGGAAAAATAAGGCTCACCGGCGCACAATCCGAGCGCGCGCTCCGGGAACAAATACAGGACGCAATTTACATGCTTCCGTATTTGCCGGAAACGGGCAACGGAGGAGCCGTCAGAATAATAGACGTGGGAACCGGAGGAGGATTGCCGGGAGTCGTCTGGGCAATAAAGAGACCGCGCATTAAATTCACACTCCTTGACAGTATACGAAAAAAATGTATGGCAGTAGAGCAGATATGCGGGACTCTTCTGCTTAAAAATACGAAAGTTGTGTGCGCGAGGGCTGAAACTTACGCGACGGAGGGGGCGGGTATCTTCGACGTCGCTACGGCGAGGGCGGTCGCAGCTGTGCCTAAGCTGCTGGAATGGCTTGCTCCGTTCCCGAAAAAAGGCGGGCTGATAATTGCCCCAAAGGGCCCGAAATACCGGGAAGAGGTTGCCGCTGTTACGGAAAGGCGCCTCGCCGAATTGAAACTTGGAGCGCCTGAGATAATACGTTACGGGGATGACCCCAACAGGGAAAACTTCCTTCTGATATGGAAGAAACAATAAAAGCAATAGGGGGTGAAAATAATGCAACACCTTTTTGCAACATGGAGGATGAGTTATATATTAGCTCCAAAACATGAAGGATGTATATTCTGCGATTTTCCAAAGGAAAATAATGACGATGAGAGGTTTATTCTGAAGAGAGGCAAGACGTGCTTTGTGATGATGAACATTTATCCTTACAACCCCGGACACGTAATGGTTGTCCCGTTCCGCCACACAGCGGACTACACGTCTCTTTCAGTTGAAGAGCTCACGGAAATTGAAGTTACATCCGTAAAATGCATAAAAACGCTCGAAAAAGCTTTCAATCCCGACGCGTTCAACCTTGGCGTGAACCTTGGCGCTGTAGCCGGCGCCGGAGTCGCGGATCATCTGCACAGGCACATTGTCCCGCGCTGGAACGGAGACACAAATTTCATTCCGGTAATAGCAGATATGCGCGTGGTGCCGGAGTCACATGAAGCTACCTTCAGAAAACTGAAGGAATCATGGACAGATTAAAACTAATGGAATGAGCAGCGATACTTACATCGAACCCTCTGAATCCGCGAGTTATGAAACAAACATAAAACGTTCCCGTTTCATAGCCAATGTTATTCCATGCAGAGATGAAGACGCCGCAAAGGAACGGCTAAAGGAATTGTGCGCCCTTCACAGGCAGGCAGACCATAACTGTTGGGCTTATGTTCTTGGAACGGAGCCGCTGACAGAACATTCTTCCGACGCCGGCGAACCTTCAGGAACAGCAGGCAGGCCAATATTGGGCGAAATAGCGCGTTCCGGGCTTGTAAATCTGCTTGTCGTTGTAACGCGCTATTTTGGAGGAGTAAAGCTTGGGACAAGAGGACTGATAGAGGCTTATTCAGGGACAGCGGCGCAAGCGCTTGCAAGGGCGCCGCGAGCCCTACGCATTAGGACGCGATCAGTAAAAGTTTATTTTCCGTATAATTCAATTGGAGATGTCGCTCATTTATTCACTAAGTCAGGAAATGAGGGAGATCTACAGTGGGATTACTCATCTGAACAAGATGAAAACAAGGTAAATGAAGTTTCAGTAATAGCTAATTTCAGAATTTCAGTGTTTCCAGGGCTTTTGCCAAAGCTTAACGAGATGAAAGACAGGAAGATTATCTTGGGATATGAAGTCGAAAGGGAAAAACAGGGATTAGGGATTAGAAAAGACTAAAGACTTTGAATTGCACATAGTTATGCGCGTAGGGGTCGCAGCCCTCGGCGACCCGTGCCAGAAACAATGAACTGCTAAATGAGACGCGCCCATTTGCGGGAGCGTGCTTGATGTCTTGAGCTGCAATTCAACAGTATTGGGCGTGTCCCTTCTTTTCCCCTTCTTTTCCCCTTCTTTTCCCCTTTTTTTCCCCTTTTTTTCCCGCAAGAGTTTGAGTTATAATTAAAGTGATATATTGATATAGAAAATAATTAGGAGGGGATTTCTTTGTTGTCTGAAAATGAAGTGATAAGGCATTGCGATTTAGACAAGATCAATTGTTTTTTGCAGAGTCCAAACAACGGCCTCATGCGGAAATTGGAAAACTTGGTCGGCAAATATGGAACTCCGGTGGAAATAAACGCGCGGGCTGCGGAGGCCGGAAAAGTTGAGAATCTTGTGAAACGGCTGCGCGACATGGACTCGCCATACCTTCCGGATCTCGAATGGCTCATTAAGATCCGCGACAAGGGAGCTTTCATTTCTCTGGGAGATTACCGCGCGCAAATCGCGAAAGCTTGCGAAAAAGAGGGCGTCCCCTTTCATCAGGAAATAAACGAATCAAACGCCGTAACGCTTGAAATAAGCGCCTTTCAATATTTCCCGTGGCTTATTGAGGAAGCGAAGCAGGCCATAGACAAAAAGGAAATAATGCCCGGGCGTTACATTAGAGTGAGAAAAATGAAGGAGCAGGAACACGATAACGGTGATATCATGGCAGTGAGAGCTGCAATGAATATAATCGGGGCGAGCGGTGTTGAAACCCTTGACACAAAGGGAACGGACGGCTCAAATGTCCACCTCGGGGGGCCCGACACGATAACGGGGTACTTCGGCGGGATAGGGCAGCCAAACGAACATCCGCTGCTTTGGGTGGACGAGTTCCTCTATTATTACACGAACTACGGAGTAAGAGAAGTGCTCAACATCAGCCCGGGCACCGTGCTTGCAGCGTTCATGCTTTACAGGTTGGGCGTGGATATCAAGTTCAAGATTTCCGTTTTCATGGGCAACGACAACGCTTTCTCCGTACTGTGGACTCTCATGATGGCGCGTATGCTCTCGCGCCCGGACGGTTCGACGCCGCTAATAGGCTTCAATATATCGAACTCCGTGAACAGAGCGACACTTTTGTCAATGGGCGAAGTGCGCAGACAGCTTGGATTTGAAAATCAAGTGCGTATCGAACACCATGTCACGGAGACATATCGCGCGATAGTGCGTCAGCCTTATAACCGCAGGGACGATTTAGTTGAAGCGGCGGCGCTTTATCCTAATATTTCCGCCAAACACGAGGGCGGCGAGCCTGAAACCGAAATGACGAGGGAGCACTCGTCCTCGATTCTGGATTACTTCCGCGACAAGCCGGAAATTGAATCGTCAGGCGACATGAAGCACCTGCTCCGGAATTACTTGGACAAACATGCGTCCGTGAACGCAACGGCAGAAGCTTTGACCAAACGCGGAATAGGATTCATTGCAGCAACGCGGTTGCATAATAGATAGGGAATAGGAAAGACAGGGATTAGGGATTAGGGATTAGAAAAGACAAAAGAAAAAGACTTGGGGCGGCAAAACGCCGCCCCGTTAAAAACTTAATTGGGCAACTCGAAGTCTTTTATCTTTGTTTTTCACTCGCCACTCGCCACTCGCGACTCGCCACTGTATTTCATCAGGTATCCCGGGCTGACTCTCAGCGCATCCGCTATTCTTGACAGGGAAAATAAAGACGCGGCGCGTTCTCCTGCTTCAATGCGCGAAAGCTGGCTTTGCGAAAGCCCTGAGCGTCGTGAAAGCTGTTTCTGGGAACACAAGCGAGCTTCTCGCACTTTCTTGATCCTTTCTCCTATACGCCCGTGAAATTTTATCAGTTCTTTTTCATCTCTATGCTCGCTTAACATACTTGTTGCTCCTGTTCTCTCTATTGTTTGTCTTTTTTCTTTTCATAAGCCAACCCCCTATTTAAAAAATATTTTGCTCTCGACAATTCCTTTGATCAAAAACGCTGATATTTTAAATGACAAAATGTCATATAACAACTATCAAGTGGTATTATTTATTCATTATATGTCACTTCGTCATAATATTTTGGTAAAGGAGGACATAACAAGGTTATGAGCAGTATTGGGGAAAATATTCGCGCGGAGCGTGAGAAAGCAAACATTAAGCAACATCAACTTGCACAATCTATTGGAGTTGGGCAGGCAGCCGTCAGCCGTTTTGAATGTAACTCCCGGCGTCCGTCCGTCGTACAACTTAAAAGAATATCGGAAACGCTCGGATGTTCCTTTTCGGCGCTTATTAACGAAGAGCAGGAAGGAAGCGCTGATTCATGTATAAGAACAAAAAATCCTTCAAATGATGAAGGTAATATTGAGAAGAATTTAATACAAACGCTGCTCTCAAAAAACCCTGATATGGGCGTAAAACTGCGTTCACTTGCAAAGCGTAGCGAAGAACTGACGCGCGAGGACTGGCTGTTTCTGGCAGACCATATTATCCATGCGTTTGGACAGATTGAAATGTTGCTTAAATACAGGGATTAGGGATTAATGTCTTTCCAAGCGTGCATATAGAAATTATGCGTATTGCTGAAAACACTTCCAGGATAAATAATATAAGTACCTTACGCGTATAGGTTGGCCTGGCGCCAGGCTAAATATTAAACAACTTCAATTTAAGGAGGAAACAAGAAAATGGCAGTTAAAACACCAAAAAGCGCACGTTTTGGATTGACCCTTAACGCCGGAACCAATCCGGCCACGGGGGCAATTATAAAGAAAAGCATTAGTTTCGGCAATTTGATGCCGGATTGCGATGCTGATGCTGTAAGCGCCGTGGCAAACGCTATAGGAGGGCTCCTTAGCAACCCGGTCGCAGACGTAACGGTTACTGAAAACTATCGGATAATTTAAGGGAGGGAAAAAAAATGGCAGAAAGATCATTGAGACTCGTATTTGAAAACGCAGTAGACGCAAAAAAGAACGTCACTATAACAATTCCGCAGAGCGACGACACAAAAGCAGCTCAGGACATAAGATACGCAATGGACGTTATTTACAATAACAAGGAAATTTTCAACCTTGACATTGGAGCGCCGAAATCAGCAGCGTTCGTAACGCCTCTAAGCTTAACGCAGGTAGATATCAGCGGACTGTAATCCTTAAGCAGTAAAAATAGTGGCTGTAACAAAAGTAACAAAAACGGGCGGTTCCCGAACCGCCCCCACAACATTTTGTGCAAGAGATGTGATATAACCACTATATATTGTGGTTTATTCAGTCTATTTAGTCTTTTTGTCTTTTGTCTTTTGTTTTTCCTAATCCCTAATCCCTAATCCCTATTCCCTATTTTTTCAAGTCTGTGCCGGAAAAAGATTTAAGCATTGCTTCGATTATAATAACTGAAGAAGCAGCTCCCGGGTCCTTATGTCCTATTGACCTGTCGCCTATAAAGCTTGCCCGGCCTTTTTTTGCAATAAGCGGAATTGTACTCTCAGCCCCTATAACTGCCGCATCAAGCGCTTTCTTCAACGCGCAAACTATGTCGCCTTCTTCGGCCAATATGGATTTGCATATCTCACAAGCAGGCATGAGAGCGTCAAGCATTGTTTTGTCACCGCAAGACGCTTTTCCCAATGACATTACTCCGTATACACCATCGGAAAGCGCTTCTCCGAACATTTTAGGCGATATATCCTCAGAGCCTCTAAACCTCATAGCCATTTTCACAAAAAAACTCCCATAAAGAGGACCTGATGAACCACCAACTACGCTCATCAGCATCATGGCTACATCCTTAAAAACTTCGGCAGGGAATTCATATTTAATTGTACTGAATTTTTCTATAGCTTTATCGAATCCCCGCGCTAAGTTTATTCCATGGTCGCCGTCACCTATAGCCATATCAAGTTCGGTTAGCCATTCTTTATTTTTTGAAACACTCTCCGCTATAGATCTGATCATGAATTCCGCCTGCTTTGCATTCATTTTTCGTTCTCTCTTTTCTTAATAAATTGCGGCACATTTGAGTCATCAAAAAATTATTTCTTCAATTATAAACGAGAAATAATAAAAAATCGTTTTGATATTATTTTTTTACTTTTTCGGCTTTTTTTACGAACTTCATTTTTATGGTAAAATATGTCATTAAATTTGGAATCAGATTTAAATATCTAAAGGAGAGTTTTTGTAATGAAAAAAATAATTTTGCTTTCAGTTGTAATTTTTATGCTTTCGTTTTCCTGCGCAGCCATGAAGGCTAATGCGGGAGATCTTGCAGACGGTAACGTTTCACTCGGACAAGATCATGTTAAGATGACATGGTATCTCATATCTTACGGAAAGACAGACGATACGGGAGCGCCGCTTGGCGTTGTGCGCAAATATTATACAAACGCCGGCATTAAGGACGAGACCATCGAACTGTTAATGTCAAAGTTCGGCATTGACGCGGCGAGAGCATCAAGCTTGTACTTTACTGAATATGTATATAACTATTCAGCCGACCACAAGAAGTTCGCCGTCGGATACATCCGTCATTACGACATGGAAGGAACCGTTATTCATGGGACTGATTTTAACGCGCCGACAGAACTGACATGGGTAAACGTTGACTCTAAAGGACCTTCTGGATTAGCTCTGAACGCTATTCGTAAAGCGGGAAACATACCTGATCCGTCAAAGAAAAAGAAATAGGGAAAGACAGGGATTAGGGATTAGGGATTAGGGATTAGGGATTAGAAAAAGACAAAAACATAAGTAAAAGATAAAAACAAAAGACAAAGACTTGTAGGGGCGGCTTGTAGCCGCCCGCTTTAAATACTATGAATTGCTTAATTAAGAAGAGGGGCGGCATTCCCCCCCAGTGTAGGGTAAGCAGGCGACCGGCGAAGAAATGAGCCGTGTCGAACGCTTATTTTATTCATCAGTGACCGAAGGCCGGGGTGGTTTTGCCGCCTGTTGCCAAAGACATCGGGTTGCCGGTTAGAACATTTTGTCTTTGCTTTTCACTTCACACTTTGCACTTCACACTATCCTAAACTCAGAGATAGCGTAAAGAACTGCTTTGCCCGAAATGTTCACGCGTTCGCCCTTGTCCTCGCAATAAACAGTCCCCCCGCGTTTTGAAACCTGTCTTGCAGTCATCCTGCTTTTTCCAAGGCGTTTTGCCCAGAATGGAATAAGGCTGCAGAACATCGCTCCGGTCACCGGGTCCTCATTTATGTTAAGCTTCGGCCAGAATGCCCTTGCGACAAAATCGAATTCGCTCGACTTAGACGGGGCGGTAACAAAAGCCGCAAGCCCTTCCTCAAACGCTTTAATTGCTGCAAAGTCGGGCGTCATTTCCTTAATCTGCTGGTCATTCTGAAAAACAAAAACGAGGTCGCGTCCGATATATGTCTCAGATGGAACCGCCCCAAGAGCTTGCGTCATCTTCTCCGTATGCTGATATTCCCTTATCTTTATGCTCGGGAAATTCAACTGAAAAATATCGCCGTTCTTTCGTACTTCAAGACGACCGCTCAGAGTATCGAACAGAAATAGATCCTGCTCTTTATCATAGTAATTCTTGAGAACAAAAGCTGTAGCCAAAGTTGCATGTCCGCAAAGGTCAATTTCGCCGCCCGGAGTGAACCATCGCAGGTGATAAGCTTCGTCTTTCCTAACCGCAAAAGCCGTCTCGGAGAGGTTATTTTCAATGGCGATATTCTGCATAAGCCCGTCAGGTAAAGGCTCACTTAAAACGCACACTCCAGCCGGATTTCCTTCAAATAACCTATCCGCAAATGCGTCAACTATATAGCATCTCATTTTTTTAAACCCCTCGCTTATATGAAATATGATTACATTACAATATAAAGGAACAAAATTTCTCCACTTTTTTAACGTCGCACCGCCTGTTGACAAAAACTGAAAATATCATATTATATTAAGGAAGAGGGCGCGCTAACGCCCTCTCGGTAGTAAGCTGTTCGGCGGTGAATAGCCGGACTATAAAAGATATTTATTGTCCTAAAAAATAAGCCATTCCTAACCACGGGCGGCTTATTTTTTTATGTTCGACATCAGCGCTATTATCAATAACCCAAAAGTTAATGTAATCATAAATGCTTCATAAATCGACATAGGCGTCCACCCTTCCGAGAGTCAGGCCAAATAAACACCGCCCACAGCTTACGTATTAATTATAGACAAATTGTTATTCGCTGTAAAGACAGACAAGATATCTTAATGGCTGTAACAACAGTTTCAAACCAATTTAAAAATCTTTTCTTTGCTTAATTTACAATTTGTAATCTGTAATTTGCTTTATTTCTCCCCGTTGCGCTTGATAAAATTTCCCTCGCTTTTAGCAATTTGCGCTGCTGCCTTTCTAATGGTCAGTATTAGTTAATGCTTCCATACTTTTATTTCTTTCGTTTTTAGTCGTAACGCTAAATCCATATTTCTCCGCTCTCGATAATACATTATGACGTTTTTTAGCGCATTCAACCATGAGTATTCCGTATGTGTAGATTCTATCAGCGCCAGTAACTTTTATTTTCAGATTAATCTGAAATTCAAGGCTTGGCGCTGTTATTCTCAGCAAATAATAGTCAATTCATCCGCATTATCAACGGACATTTTAATCAGCGCCGCAATCTTTAGCCGTTTTCGTTTAAATAGTAGCTTCGACAGGGCTGTAGCCTGCCTCTTCAATTCTTGAAAGAATCTTTTTGGCCTCTTCATCAGAAACTTTTGCAGCAACTTTTTTTCCTTCGAGATCTACTTCAAAATCCGAAAAACCTGCCTCATTAAGCGCCTCGGTTATTCTTTTAACGCAATGTTTACAGTTCATATCAGGCACATAAATCGTATGCATGTCGTACACCTCCTCATTTCTTTAAATTCAAAGCCGCATTTTGCAGCTTGTTCAACTTTGTCTCTGAGCTGTAACATAAGTTTGAATTATTCATCAATATTGTATCAAAAGATAGGGATTAGGGATTAGGGATTAGGGATTAGGGATTAGGAAAGGCTAAAGATAAAGACAAAAGACTTCGAGTTGTTCAATGTAGCTTTGTAGCCGCCCGTTTCCAAAATCCATGACAACGCAACACATTAATCGATTATTATAATGAGAAAAATGAGCAGAATAAACAGTATCTAATATTAGACTTTTATTGACCTACGCTTCGCAAAGCTACATTGTCAATACTTTCGGCCACGTAACTCCACAAAAGACGCCGAAAACATACAATCATATCCAATGTTCGCATGGTTCGCGGTTTTTGTCTTTGTTTTTGTTTTTGTCTTTGTTTTTGTCTTTGTTTTTGTCTTTGTTTTTGATTTTTACTCGCCACTCGCCACTGTCTTTTTGATATAATCGTGCGATATAGAATTAAGGAGATGTTAATTGGATGAAAGCTCTCATTGGCGTTACATGCAATTATTTTCTTTCCGACAGATGGGGGTTTTCTGCGGAAATAGGAGTTCAAGAACAAGACTGGCAGGTATTGGCGAGCGATTATGTCAATTCTGTAAGAAGAGCCGGGGGCGAAGCCGTAATTTTATCGGCGGATGACGAAATCGAAAGAATACTCGCGCTTGCTAACAGATTGGACGGAGTTATAATATCCGGCGGGCACGACATATGCCCCAATCTTTACGGCGAGCGCGCGGGGGCGCATCTTGGCTGTCTGACGCCGACGCGTGACTTTTTCGAGATTGAGCTCACGCGATACATCCTGAACGCGACGCAGAAGCCCATACTTGGAATTTGCAGGGGAATGCAGATAATGAATGTCGCAATGGGCGGAACGTTATATCAGGACCTAAATTCATCAGGTTTCGCCGAGCACTCTCTCACTAATTACCCGCGAAACGCCGCTTCCCATTCTGTATTGCTCAAGGAAGAAAGTTTTTTTGCAAAACTTTACAAAAGCGCGAATATTAAAGTAAACTCACTGCATCACCAGGCTGTAAAAAATTTAGCGCCTTGTTTTGAAATACTGGGGAAATCGGAGGACGGCTTAACTGAAGCCATCGCCATGACCGATAAACGATTTACGGCAGCCGTTCAGTGGCATCCTGAAATGATGTACGACAGCGAACAGCAGCAAAGACTATTTGCATGTTTCGTTGACGCTTGTTCTTAACAACAAGTAATTTGAGAGGAGAACAATTGATGCAGATAAAAGAGTTATACGCGCTGAAGCATCCGGTAATATCATTTGAGGTATTTCCTCCGAAAAATAACTCAGGCCTCGCGGATATCTATGCGGCGCTTGAGCGGATGTCAAAATTGTCGCCTGACTTTATCAGCGTCACTTATGGAGCGGGCGGCGGCGTAAACAGCGGCTTGACGTCGGAAATAGCCTCATTTATTCAAAATAAGTACGGCATTTGCTCAATTGCTCACCTGACATGCATTGGAGCAAGCCATGAAAGCATCAGCAGCCTTCTCGCACAGATTAAGCATAAGGGAGTACGTAATATACTTGCTCTTCGCGGCGACTTGCCGGAAGGGATTAGCGAGCATGAGGGAAGCTATAAATATGCTGAGGATTTGATCCGACAAATTCGGGCTCTCGGAGAATTCTGCATAGGCGCGGCATGTTATCCTGAAGGGCATATCGACTGCGACGATCTAAATTACGATACCGCGTGTCTGCGCCGCAAGCAGGAAGCAGGAGCGGATTTTCTTATAACGCAGCTCTTCTTTGATAACGACTTTTATTACCGTTTTGTAGAGCGCGTGAGAGATGGAGGCGTCACGCTCCCGATATCCGCCGGAGTAATGCCGATACTAAGCCGTAAACAGATAGAACGTATGATCTTTTTATGCGGCGCGTCGCTTCCCTCAGGGATAATAAAACTTCTTCGCAAATATGAAAACAGCCCTGAAGCGCTGTACAGCGCGGGGATAGAATACGCGGCTAAACAGATTTCAGACCTGATCGATCATGGAGCGGACGGAGTACATATTTACACCATGAATAAACCGGAAATCGCGGAATTCTGCATGAAATACATAGGAAGGGCTTAATAGAGGATTGGAGAGCACAAAGTCGGGTGTTCTTAGATATCTTGGCGGGAAAGCACATAAGGCGCCTCCTGATTTAAGTAACTTGGTTGATGATTGTATCGCTCAAATGCGGGAAGCATCATTTTTCCGTCAAGTTCATATAACGTTTCCCATAACTCGCGAAATTGACGGAATCGCTCTCGCAGGAACAGATCTTCTCCTCCGGGGAGTGGATATTGCGCGTCATTTATCGGGATGCGGGCAGGTCGTTTTATTGGCAACAACCCTGGGAGCGGGAGCGGACGCGCTTATTAACAGATGGAAGCGCGCCGAACCCACGCGTTCCCTCGTGCTGGACGCATGCGCCACACAGCTCATTGAGGAATTCTGCGAAAAAATCCAGCGGCAGATATGGAAGGAAGCCGCTAATTCCGGGCTCACAGCGACATGGCGATTCAGCCCTGGCTATGGAGACCTTCCATTGGATGTTCAGCCGGGAATTCTTGAAGCGCTCAACGCGAGCAGAACTATAGGCTTGACTTGCACCGAGAATTACATCCTGCTGCCGCGCAAATCAGTAACAGCGCTAGTGGGATTAGGCGGAATGACCGCTCGGAACACTGGCGGCTGTGATAATTGCAACTTATATTATACATGTAAATTTAAAAAAGGCGGTAACTCCGATGAATGTTAGAGAATGGATAAAGAACGATATTTTGTTGTTTGACGGAGCAATGGGGACGATGCTTCATAAATTTGAAATGAAACGGGGTACAATTCCAGAGACTTTGAACATCTCTTCTCCTGATGTCATTACAGAAATTCATAAAGAATACGTACAGGCAGGATCGGATGTTGTCACCACAAACACTTTTCAGGCGAACGAACTGAAACTCGGGAGCGGTATGAGCGTCGAGGAGATAGTGAGCGCAGCGGTAAGCTGCGCCAAAGATTCAGGGGCAAGGTACACCGCCTTGGATGTAGGGCCGCTCGGGCAACTTATGGCGCCGCTTGGAACGGTCAGTTTTGAAAGCGCATACGAGATATTCAAGCGTCAGATGATTGCAGGAGAAAAGGCAGGCGCTGACCTCATTATCATAGAAACTATCTCAGACCTGTATGAGGCGAAGGCAGCCGTTCTTGCCGCAAAGGAGAACACCGGACTGCCGGTATTCTGCACGATGAGCTTTCAGGAGGACGGACGAACATTTCTTGGCTGTGACCCGCTTACCGCGGTTATGACGTTGCAGGGGCTGGGCGTGGACGCGCTTGGCGTTAATTGCTCTCTGGGGCCGGAACTGCTTCTGCCGGTGGTCGATGTCATGCTGAAATATTCACGCCTGCCAGTTATTTTCCAGCCCAACGCGGGGCTTCCGATTTTTCAGAACGGGGAACCTGTCTATGAATCCGTTCCCGTGCAATATGCCGTATATATTACAAAGATGGTGCGCCGAGGAGTACGGATTGCGGGAGGTTGCTGCGGAACCACGCCCGAATATATACGTATAATTAAGGAACAACTCAACGGAATGAAGCCCGTCGACACTGCGCCGCTGAGAGTAAGCGCCTGCACTTCAGGCAACCGGACTGTCATTCTGGACGGCGCCACTACGGAAATCGGCGAGCGCCTGAATCCAACCGGCAAAAAGAAGCTGCAGGAAGCGCTGCGCACAGGAGACACCGCGTATCTTGTCAACGAGGCTATCAGTCAGGAACAGGCAGGAGCGCAGATTTTAGACGTCAATGTGAGTTTGCCGGAGCTTGACGAACCGGCAACCATGGCAAAAGTCATCCGTGAGCTACAGGAAGCGACAGGGGCGCCGCTTCAAATAGACAGCTCGGACCCTGCCGCTATCGAAGCGGGGCTTCGCGTCTACAACGGCAAGCCGATAATAAACTCGGTCAACGGCAATCGCGAGGTGATGGAAAAGATATTTCCTTTGGCTAACAAATACGGCGCGTTGGTGGTGGGGCTGACATTGGACGAGGACGGCATCCCGCCCTCCGCTATTGACAGGTTGGAAATTGCCCGTCGCATCCGCGACACCGCCCTCCTCTATGGCGTCTCCGAGGAGGATTTGCTCATAGATTGCTTAGTGCTCACGGCATCAGCGCAACAGGCTCAGGTAAAAGAAACGCTCCTGGCAATAAAATTAGTCAAAGAACTTGGGTTAAAAACAGTGCTGGGAGTCAGTAACGTCTCATTCGGCCTGCCCGGAAGGGAAATAATCAACGCGGCTTTTCTGGCTTCAGCGCTCGGCGCCGGTTTGGACGCCGCCATAATCAACCCGCTTTCCGCCCGCTATCGCGAAATACTCGACGCCTATCGCGTTTTGAATAACGAAGATAGGGACGCGGTCAATTTCATTGCAAAATACTCAGGTGATACACGCTCTCTATCCGTACAGACAAATCCCGATCTCACCCTCGCTGAAATCATTGAGCGCGGAAGAAAGGACGAGGCGGAGGCAGCGGTGAAAAAGAGATTGGAAATCTCGGCGCCGCTTGAGATAATCGACGGCGAATTCATTCCCGCGCTGAATCGAATAGGTAAGCGCTTCGAGGCGGGGGAGATATTCCTGCCGCAGCTCATGCAGTCGGCGCAGGCGGTTCAACGCGGCTTTGCGGTAATCAAAGACCACATGAAATCCTTTGGCGGGCGCTGCGAATCGAAAGGCAGGATACTTTTGGCCACAGTACACGGTGACATTCACGATATCGGAAAAAACATCGTGAGCCTTATTCTGGAAAGCTACGGATACGAAATAATCGACATGGGCAAGGACGCGCCGGTTCAGAAAATCATTGACGCGATACGCGAGCATGATATCCGTTTGGCGGGGCTAAGCGCGCTAATGACAACCACGATGAAAAGCATGAAGGAAACTATAAAAGCGGCTCATGACGAGAAACTTGAATGTGCATTTTTTGTAGGCGGCGCAGCGCTCAACAAGGAATACGCAGAATACGCGGGCGCGGATTATTACGCTAAGGACGCAATGGAAGGCGTGACAATCGCGAACCGGTTTTTTAATCAAAGAGGCGCTGTCAATTCAGAATAAGACAGAACCCATACAAATATCAGAGAAGTCCACATAATACCTTAATACAGTGGAACGGTTGCCCCATCATCCACAGCGCGCTTGAAATCGTAAATGGAGACATACCCTCCGAATGTTCGTTCGGTAATATTATCTTGACACACTCCCACGACTAAAGCCGTGGGATTCTAAGATCAACAAAGACAGCCGGACGAATCCGGTCTTACATCTTCTCCCTTAAGAGTCGATGCCCCAACTCTTTGAATATTTATAGCTGCGTTTATATCTCTGTCGTGTATCGCCCCGCATTCTGGACATGTCCATGCTCGGACTGACAACGGCAGTTCCGCCAATATATGACTACATGCTGAACATGTTTTGCTTGACGGATAGAACCTGTTGATTTTTGTTCCTTGACAACCGTTTTTGTACATTTGCCAGTTTAGGGTATTCAAAAACTGCGCATGTCCAAGATCAGATATTTTTCGCCCCCATAGTCGCTGCATTGCTTTCATATTCAAGTCTTCAACAAAAATGGATACATAGCGGCGTGTCAGGTCAAGCGCCAGTTTAAAGTGGAAATCCTTTCTCTGGTTGGCTATCTTTCGATGCGTTCGCGCTAGATTTAGACGCGCTTTCTTTCTATTCTTACTTCCGCGTTTTTTCTTGCTGAGTCTACGTGACTGCCTCTTGATTTTTACCGATGCTTCGCGCATGAACATTGGCGATTCTATCTTTTCTCCGTCTGACGTGGTGAGGAACGTTTTCAATCCAAAGTCGAGGCCGACGCTTTTACCTGATCTTGCCTCTTTTGGTTGTACTTCCTCTTCCGTGACGATGTAGATCCATAAGTCGCCCAGCATATCACGCTTGATTGTGAGTACTTTTACTTTCCCATTGATCTCGCGGGATTTGAAGTATTTATATTTTCGTCCCATTATTACAATGCCATTTCCTTCAAGAATTTTATATCCTGCTTGTTTTAAGGTGAAGGAATGGTATCTTCTCAATTTCTTAAAACTCGGAGGGGACGTTCTGACTCCACGTTTTATGTTGTTAAAAAATAGTTTATATGCTCTGTCGATCCTTTGAGCGATGTCCTGTATAGCTTGTGAACCCAGATTATTCCAGAAGGCGTATCGCTTCGTCTTTTTCAGCTTTGTTATATGCAGCTGTATTCGAGTGACAGAGATTCCTTTATTAAACATTCGATAGTACCGGCGATGCAGCGCTATGAGATGATTGTATATCGCTCCTGCAAGGTTGATCTTTTTGTTCAGGTGTTTATTTTTCTTTGCGCTATAGAGCTTAAAATTGTAGGTTATCATTTATTCTTTTGTTCTTCGATGTATTTCAGAACAGTCTTTTCTGATATATGTCCAACAGATTCACAGTAGTACGAACGTGTCCAAAGAGAAGGCATTCTGAGAAGAATAGGAAACTCCTTACGCAATATCCTTGAAGTATAGCCCTTAAATTGCTGAACTATATAGTGTGGAGCGTTTGTAGGCCTTGTTTTTACAAAGAGGTGAACGTGGTCTGGCATAACTTCCAATTGAGCAATTTGGACATTAATTTCAGCAGCCTTTTCAAACAAAAGCTCCTTAAACCTTGCCTCGACACTACCAATAAGTACCTTGCGCCTATATTTCGGACACCAGATAAGGTGATAGCCAATATTAAAAACTGATGTATTCGAATGCGTCCAACGTTGATGTACCATATAAGCAGTATAGCATGAAAATAGATATTCGACAAGGAACAAA
>Ga0082212_10004689_pt1 | contig 18862 bp, 15 predicted proteins | sample TergutNt197P3_FD_71548 | JGI IMG/M metagenome (GOLD analysis project Ga0082212, IMG submission 71548) | Neocapritermes taracua P3 segment gut microbial communities from Petit-Saut dam, French Guiana - Nt197 P3 | ecosystem: Host-associated > Arthropoda: Insects > Digestive system > Gut ...
GGTCGGCCTTGCTCCGGAGGATATCGACGCCGTTATCATTACACACCTCCACTGGGACCATGTGGGCGGCGCCGCATGCTACCCTGGCGCGGTCTTCTATCTTCAACAGGAAGAACTTGACCGCTGGACGGAGGTCGCACAGGATCATAACTTCCGTGCGCTTTCCCTTTTGTCCATGGACTTTGGCGACCTGGCCACGTTAAGGGAACTTAAGGATCAGGGGCGGCTCGTCCTGCTGGATGGTGAGAAAGACGACCTCTTCCCCGGCATAAGCATCCGCGTCAGCCTATTTGCGCACTCATTCGCCCAGCAAATGGTCCTTGTGGAAAATGACCCGGGCGTATACATCATTGCGGGGGATGTCTGCAACCGCCCGGAAAACCTGATCGGCACAGACGAATTCGCGTTTTTCATGCCGAACCCGAAATTTGCCGTCGGCGGCGCGTACAACGCCGTGAAGGACTACAAGCGCATCATGGGATGGATGAAAGGAGATATCGACAGGGTGGTCATGACCCACGACGGGACCAGGAAATTCCGCAATCCCGGAGCGGAAATCGAGCCCGGACTGGCGGTATATAAGATAAGTACCTGACCGGGCTGGCAGCATTTGAAACCTGTCAGCATTTGAAACATGTAATAAACCCGAACAAGGAGGAGGCCTGATGGCAGAGAAGACCTACACAAACAGTACGGTTGGCGGCGCGGTGAAGGTGACGGTCGAGGACGGCAGAATCAAGCGCGTGCGCCCCATTGTCCTTAAAGAGGACGACGCGGAGGGCTGGACGATCGAGGCGCGCGGCGAGGTATTCAAGCCGCCAAGAAAGTCCACCGTCGGCCCTTTCGTTTTCACTGAAAAGCAAAGGGTCTATCAGAACAGGGTCATGTACCCGTATATAAGGGAGGATTTTGACCCGGATGGCGGGCGCAACCCGCAAAACCGCGGGAAGTCCGGCTACCGCCGCGCTACCTGGGACGAGGCGCTGGGCCTGGTGGCAAGTGAGATCCAGCGCGTCCAGGGCGATTACGGCAAAGAAAGCATTACAGCCTGCACGGGCTCGCACCACAACTGGGGCCTTTTGGGCTATAAGGGCAGCGCTTTCGGGCGTTTCTTCAATATGATCGGGTATACGCAGATATTCGACAACCCCGACAGCTGGGAGGGCTTCATGTGGGGGGCGCCCCACGTGTACGGCTACTCCTGGCGCCTGGGCTGCCCCGAGCCCTATGACATGCTTGAGGACTGCCTGAAAAACACGAACATGATCGTGCACTGGGCAAACGACCCGGACTCCATACGCGGCGGCTACAACGGCCAGGAGACGGCCATCTGGCGCGAGTGGGAGAAGAAGCTAGGGATCGAGATGGTCTATATCGACCCGTTTTGCAACTTCACCGCCGTTAAGGACGCGACAAAGTGGATATCCCCGAGGCCGGGCACGGACGCGGCGCTGGCGGAGGCCATCGCCTGGGTATGGCTGACCGAAGGCACTTATGAAAAGGAATTTATTGAAAAGAAAGCTCACGGCTTCGGCGAGTGGGCCGCGCATATCCTGGGCGAGACGGACGGCGTCCCCAAGACCCCGGCCTGGGCCGCGGAGGAATGCGGCGTCAAAGAGGCGATCATCACGGCGCTGGCCCGGCAGTGGGCGAAGAAGAACACCATCCTGGCCTGCGGCGCTCGCGGCGGCTGGGGCGGAGCCCACAGGACGGCCTTCGGCCACGAGTGGGCGCGCCTCATGGTATACCTGACGGCCATGCAGGGCCTGGGCAAGCCCGGGAACAATCTCTGGGGCGCCCAGATGGGATCGCCCGTGGACTGCTCGTTCTACTTCCCCGCTTACGCGGATCCGGGAAACGGGGCGATATCAAGGATCCCGGTCTGCGACAACGCCTGGGTAAACCCTGTGAAGCAAAAGCTCTTCCGGACGATGATACCCGACGCGATCATTAACGGGCGCATCGAATGGATGGGCGACGGCTTCTGCGGGAAGAACGTCGCCCAGCAATTCAACAATTACGAATACCCGATGGAGGGGTGCAGCCCCGTCCATATGCTTTGGCGCTATGGCGGCTCCTTCATGGGCACGATGAGCGAGACGAACGACTGGGTGCGCATGTACAAGGATGCGTCCCTCGAGTGCGTCGTCAGCCAGTGCGTCTGGTGGGATCCGGAGACAAGCTTTGCCGACGTCATCCTGCCGGCCTGCACGAGCTTTGAGCGCGACGACATATCGGAGGCTTCAAACCCGGGCGGTTATTCAAACCACGGCTGCACCGGCGGCAACTACCGGATCATCGTCTTCCAGCACAAATGCATCGAGCCCGTCGGCGAGTCCAAATCCGACTATGATATCTTCACAGAGGTATCAAAGCGCCTCGGCCGCGTGGAAGACTATACCGAAGGCAAGACGGTGGACGACTGGCTCAAGCGGATGTACGACCACTCCGATATGGAACCCGTCATGCCCTACGAAGAATTCAAAGAAGCCGGGTACTATGTCGTGCCCGCAAAGGAGGACAGGCAGCCTACCCCGGCCTACCGCTGGTTCTGGGACGACAGGCCCTGCGACACGCCGGACACCCTGAACCCGAACCGCGGCACGGACAAGGGGCGCCTATTGGATACGCCCACAGGCAAGCTTGAGTTTTCGGCGGAAAGCCTGAAAGCGAACACGCCCGAAGACAGCGAGCGCGGCCCCTTTGCCAGGTACCAGCCGAGCTGGGAGGGCCATCACAGCGGGCTCTTCGAAAAATACCCGCTGCACCTCATCTCCCCGCATCCCAGGTTCAGTTACCACACCCACTACGACGCGCACAGTAACTGGCTCGCGGAGATACCCGACCACCGCGTGCTCGGGGAGGACGGTAATTACTACCTGGTCGCCAGCATACATCCCGAGACCGCAGAGAAGAAAGGCATCAAGGGCGGGGATATCATCGACCTGTTCAACGACAGGGGCGACGTGCTGTGCATCGCAAAGATAACAGAGAGGGTCAAGCCCTGGACGGTGCACGCCTGGTGCTCCTCGGGGCGCTACGTCCCGGTCGTAAAAGGCGAGCCGTCGCCCGACAAAGGCGGCTGCGTCAACATCCTCACGAGCAAGAGGACGCAGTCGAAGCTCGTCGCCGGCTTCGCGCCAAACTCTACCCTCATCGACATCAAAAAATGGGAGGGAGCGACATGAAGCGTTTCGCGAAAACGAGAGGGAACGAGATGAAGCGTTTCGTAAAAACGAGAGGGAGCGATATGAAAAACTTTGCGAAATACAACTATATTATTAAACAGGAGGCAGCAATATGAAAAACTATGTGCTTCTTGTAGACATCGAAAAATGCACGCAGTGTTACGGGTGCGTACTGGCCTGCAAGGACGAGCACTTCGGCAACGACTTCCCGCCGGTCTCGGCAGGCTGCAAAGAGCTGGGCCAGAATTGGATCGGCATAGGGAGCATTGAGCGCGGCAGCGGGGACAAGGTATTTGTCGACTGCTGGCCGGAGCTGTGCCGCCACTGCGAAGACCCCGAATGCGTGAAGGCAAGCGGCGCCGTTTATAAACGGGACGACGGCATCGTCATAATAGACCCATTAAAGGCAAAGGGGGAAGAGGCCCTGGCCGGCAGCTGCCCCCACGGCGCCATCTCCTTTAACGATGAAAAGGGCCTTCCGCAGAAATGCACGCTCTGCGCCCACCTGCTTGACGCGGGGGAAGCGGCGCCGCGCTGCGTGGAAGCCTGCCCCACCAGCGCCCTGCTCTTCGGCGACCTGGGCGACCCGGACAGCGAGGCCGCCCGCGTAGTCTGCGAAACCCCGGAACTGGCCGGGCAGAGTGGCGTAGTGCGCTACTCCAGCCGCCCCGGCAGGTTCGCGGCGGGCTCCGTCTATCTGAGCAGGTCAGAGGTTGCCGAAGGCGCAAAGGTGCAGCTGCTCTGTGGCGGCGAGCCCGTAATGGAAACGCTGACCAACGGCTTCGGCGATTTCAGGTTCGACAGGCTCCCGGGCGGGACACAGGAAGGGGCAGGAGGCGGGGCTGTGCTCCAGATAAAGATATCGCTGGATGGCTACGAGACCGCCCTGCTCGACCTCGGCGCCTCAGGCGACGTCTGCTGGGATGAGATCGTCCTGGCCCGGGCGCAGCCTTAAGGACCCGGGTGCGGCCTTCAAAGCGCTTCGCTATGCACAGCCGCCGCAGGAAGTCCACAGAAAGCTTTCCGCAGCTACTCCAAAGCGGCACTATCCTCAATCGGGACGACAGCAAGCGTCTTCCCAAGCGGTGCAAGCACCGTTCAGCTGTCTCGATTTCATTTAGCGGTGTCTTTCTCGTCTTTTTAATAAAATGATGCAATAGAATGTATCCAGTCCCATCCCATGCCGCGAACATTATCCTGCCGCTTATCGGTCGCAATTCCCAGATGTCGCCTCTTATACGCTTGACATATGGAAGTCCGGCGCCCTGTGCGCGAACTGAATATGGTGGGGGCGGTGTGCCTGGTGGCCGACCCTCAAAGCGCTTCAAGCCTGACGAAAACAACCTCCGGCTGCGCAAACGACCTGGGGATACTCGTATAGCTGCCCGTCCCGTTGCTTACATAGACAGGCGCTCCGTCGCGCGAGCTTGCCCAGCCCGACATGAACCGCTGCCCGTATTTTGTGATGTCCTTAACAAGCGTCAGCGCCGGCGCCCACTTCCCGAAGAAGGTTATGTGGCCTCCGTGCGTGTGCCCGCTCAATACCAAATCGACGGATGCCGTATCCTGCGTCATCGTATTGTCCGGCTCGTGCGACAGCAGAAGCACAAAATCACCCTCCCCCGCGCCTTCAAGCGCCTTTTCGATATCCGGCGAGTACTGCCTCGGGTCATCGACGCCGGCCAGGTAGAACCCCTCTCTTATGTGAACGCCGCTGTTTGACAGCGGGTGCATCGAATGCTGTATCATTTCCGGGAAAAAGACTCTTTTGTTGTCGTGTGTGCCGCCAACCCCGTATATGCCGTCAGCCGGGGCCACCCCTGAAAGGATTTCCAGGCTGCGCTTCATCGTCCCCTTCTTTGTCGAAAAATCGCCTCCGAGCAGCAGCAAATCCGGCTGCACTTTGCTGATTTCCTCCACTGCCTGTTTGAATTTTTTGTCGGGTATGTCATGCACATCGGTAACAAACGCAATAGTGTAGCCGTCAAGGCTTTCCGGTACTGCCGCAGAAGCAAACGGCACGGCCGTGTACCTGATTTTACTGTCCACAATAATGGACCGCAAACCATGAACCAAGCCAATGGCTATCAATGCTAAAAACACTATCAATACCAGATTCACTAACAACCTTATCCCTGCCTTTCCCGTCACACCGTTCGAAAAACGCAAATTGCAGGAGCGCTTCCTGCCAGCCCGCACAGGTATCCCTGCCTTGACCTTCGAATTATATAAAAATAATAACAGCTTATGCCAGCCCCTTTCCTGCCTTTGTTTCATAGCTTTGCTTCATAGCTTTGTTTCATAGCATACGAAAAATACCACGATACATGTCGTTTGTCAATAATTATTTATCGAATAACGATATGCGCTTAATAAATGCCCGGATTCTTCTCCAAATATTCACGAAGAAACCGTTCTCCATAGCGATAATGACTTGAAAATTTCACTTTTCCTGATAGGGGGCGAGATCACTTATGCCCATCCAAAAGAAGGCACGGCGTTGGATTTCAAGCTTTGATTATTTCGCCCATAAGGGCTACCCTCAGTTCGCTTCAACCAGCCCGATCTTCCGTAACCATTTTTCGACATCGGCCGCAAGCGAATCGCCGCCGTCCCTTTTAATTGCCAGGCCGTCGAGTATATCCGAATCCGGGCAGAGCTTTTTGATATCCTTGATGCTATCCCCAAACCGGCTGCCGCCATAGGTGCAGAACGGGATAACGGTCTTGCCGGACATATCGTATGTTTCAAGGAAGGTGAACAGGGCCATGGGCATGGTGCTGATCCATATGGGGTAGCCTATGAAGACTACGTCGTATTGATCCATGTTTTCGACGCCGCCCTTGAGGACCGGCCGGAACCCGTCTTTCTTCTCCTGTTTCGCCTGTTCTACGCAGGCGTCATAGTCTTCGGGATACACATTGTCCGTCATTATTTGAAACATGTCGCCGCCTACTGCCTCATGGATCTGTTTTGCAACCCTTTCGGTATTGCCTGTATGCGAAAAGTACACGATCAGTGTTTTTCCAGCGTTGTCTTCCCCGGCGAGAGCGCTGCCGTTGTCATCCCCGGCAGGGGCATCGCCGTTGCCTGACGGTCCCCCGGCAGGGGCATCGTCATTGCTTGAAGGCCCGGAGCCAGGTTCGGCATCTTCGGATTGCAGCCCGTCCGGCACAGGCGCGGGCCCTGCTGCATCCCCCTCCCCGCCAGGACCGCCTGCCCCGCCACTGCCACAGCCGGCAAACAGCGAGAGCGGCAGGCAAACAATCAACACGACAACGATAAGACGCCAGAAACCAGTTTTTTTCATAATATATCCCTCACATTCATATCCAACTATATCATAACAGCAGCCTCATGAATGATACATTGCAATTGTGAAACCGTTTTTAACCCAAGCTTAAAATGCGATTAAATTAAATATCGCGGTGGCATATGGTATGCGGGCAATTACTTGAGCGGTGGCATGTAGTACGCGGGCATTTACTTGAACGGTACGTTGAAAACCGGGCTTTCGTATTCGTTGTTCAGTAAGTAATTCATTGTTTGGTATTGGTCCTTGCAATCTGCGCCAAAGGCGATGGCCCTCCCCAGGATATATGCCGCAAAATATTCCCTCCAGCACGAATACGCGCCCGACGCGTTCCCCGCCGCAGTTTCCATGAAATGCCACGCCTCTTCCCGGCTGAGGTATCCTGCGTTGTAGCCGTATCTTGCTATGATCCCTGTGCGGCCATAATCCCAGGCGGAGAGTGAGCCGATCCCCGCCATTTCCTCCCCGGTAACGCCTGCCCGTACCAGGATGCCCTTTGCTTGCTCATAGCATTCAAGCCCCGCTGACAACCTGTTGAAAAGCTCTTCCAGGAATGCTTCTGCGCCCTCATCCTGCGCGGCCAATTCCTCTATATGCTCAGGCGTCATCTCTTCATCCTTGGCTCCTGCGTTGTAGAGCACTCTTTTTACCGACGACCTGTAAGCGTTCCCGAGCCCTGTAAGATCCTGCAGTTCCTCCTTCGCGGAAGGAAAAAGCCGGCCCTTTATGATGAATTCGCGGTAGGCGTCATCTGCGAAAGGGGTATGTGCGGCGGCAACCGACAGGCTCTCTGCGGTCTTTGCAGCCTCGCTGTGGTCTGTGATCCCCCACCACTTCCTGAGGATCGTCTTGGCCTTCTCTTTATCCTCGATCTCCAGCTCTTCGCAAAAGTGTCCGTTCTGCGTAAACAGCACAGCAGCAAAGGCCAAATACCTCTTTTGTTCCGCAGTAGTGACTTGTGCCGGGCTATCAAGCATTTCGTTTTCCTCCATTTATCTTTACACCTGGGTTTCACCTTGCATGTGCCACATGAACCGTCCACCGTCCTTTTGGCTCACCCGCCACAGCATTTCTTATACTTTTTCCCGCTGCCGCACGGGCAGGGTTCATTCCGCCCGACTTTTGCTTCTTTTAAAGTGCTGGCCGCCCTCGGAACGGCTCCATCACCCCGGCCTTCTTGTACCAGGCCCGCTTCGACTGACATGACGCTTGGATCCACCCCCATATCCTTTAATACCCCATCGAGCCTGTCATACAAGACATCCTCTTCGGAGGTGACCCCGGCGTTGATGCCGCGCTCAAGAATGCCCAGAGCTTTTTTATAGTCATTCGCTTTATTGTATTTAAAGAAAGAATAGGCGTCTGCCCACCACACATAATACCAACCATGGTGCGGATCATCCCTGATTGCCTCTTCGAAAGCCCTGTCCCCTTCCTCGACGGCGCCGGCCCTTATCAAGTACTGGGCCGCAAAACCCCTGAAAGACTTCCTCATATTCTCATTCGTCAACATGCCGGACGCGAATATCTCCCCACTAAGGGATGCAGCCTTTAATAATGATTCTTTGCTGTTTCCGGCAGCATCTTCGAAAACGTCTATGAAATCCTGTATCCAATTGGATATAAACTGCGTCCCGCTGAACGCTTCATCAAAACTCTGGTCGGTATTTAGATCCCACTTTTCGGCCAATACTTTATACAGTTCCCATGTCCGCTCCCATTCGTTGGCTGCCTCTGCGATGCTTTTAGCCTCGAGTTCATACCCGAGCTGCATAGAATCGTCAAACATCTCAAATGACGGGCAATCCGGCGCCCACCTTTCCCACAAGACAACGATCCCCAGCCACAGAAAATCTTCATCGTTGTCGGACAGTATCCATCCGTTGTCCTCAATGATTATTTCGCTGGCCTCTTCTGCTGACGGGTTCTGTGACGCTATCTCCCGAATACCTTTTTTATCTGTCTTGAAACCAATGCCAGCCAGCCTTGCGAGGATTTCAGCGTCATCCATTCCCCTTACGTCGTCACGGAACAGTTTGCCGTTTTTCCTGGCCTTTACCAACATGGCAGAGTTTTCATCGCACTCGCTTAAAAATACCCTTTCCAGCATTGACAAGGAACAATAATAGTCGCCGTTTGCATTAGCGTATTCCATATCCAGGAAACTGTTTGAGGTTTTTATATTTTGTCTCATTTTTGTGTAATTGTTCTTTCCTTTCCCGACTTGCCAATTCATCAAACTCATACAAAACCAAAACAATAATAACCGGAAACCCCCGGCCAGGCAATTGAAATATGCATACTGCATGGACTTGTATTATACTTTGATAATGAAGAGTGGGTTCGGCTAATGTGCAGACTATTTGCAAAGAAGGAGAAACATCATGGAAGACAAATTGTTCACAGGTTACAGCCACGTTGGCATCTATGTGACCGACCTGGAAGAGGCTATCCGGTTCTATAAAGAGGTACTTGATTTTGATTTATTGTTTCAATTGGTAAATGAATCCGACGGCCTGAAGATCGCGATGCTGCAGCTTGGCAACTGCTCTATCGAGCTTTTGGAGCCGCCCACTGACAGGGAAGTGCTTCTGCCGAAGGAAAAAATCGTAGAAGGCGCAAGCGCAACGATCAATCACGTCGCCATCCTGGTCACTGACATCAAGAAAGCTTTTGAGCATGTCAGATCATTTGGTTACGAGTTTGAGGAACGGGGCATATACTTCGTGCCCAACTTCGGCAGCGACAGGCTGGATCTGAATGTAGCGTTTTTCCGCGGTCCAAACGGCGAGCGCATCGAACTGTTCCAGAGGATCGAAAAATAGACGCAACCGGACCCAAGGCCCCTGTGGACGCAACCGGACCCAAGGCCCCTGTGCGCGAACTGAATATGGTGGAGGCTGTGTGCCTGGTGGCCGGCGCCGGGATCGGCGGGGGCGTCATGGCTGTGCCTTACCTGGCCGCGAGGACCGGCTTCCTGCCTGCCTTACTGATCATGCTGGGCGCCTATGCGATCACTGTCGTGCTGCACATCATGGTGGCCGAGCTCTCGATCCGCACCGGCTACTCAAGCGAGCTTTTGACGGTTTTCACAAAGCACCTGTTTCGTGGCAGGCGGTCCCTGCGGGGAGCATTCTACGTGCTAATGGCCATTACGCTTGCTTGCAACCTCGCGGCGTATATAACAGGTGCGGGAGAGATTCTGGCAAACCTGCTGGGACTGCATACCGCACTTGCGGAGACGATATTCTTCGTATTCGCCGCCCTTGTCGTGTTCCTTGGGCTTAAGCGCGTCGCCGTGAACGAGGTTTTCGCGCTGGCGGCAATGCTTGTGTTCCTGGCTACCCTGGTTGTGCGTTCGTTCGCCCTGCCTTCACATGGGCCCCTCGGACCCGCCCTCTGGGAACCCTCTCCGGTGCTGGCGGTGTACGGCCTTGCCATGTTCAGCCTGTCGTCGCTGTTCGCGGTCCCGCAAGCCGCCTCAGGGCTGCGCGGCGCAAAGCACCTGCTCCCGCTTGCCGTCGCGCTGGGGCTTTTTTTCAACCTTGCCGTAATGGCGGTTATCACGCTGTGCGCGCTGCTTTGCTCCGATCCGGTCACCGAGGTCGCCATCGTAGGTTGGACTGCCAGCCTCGGCGGCCCCACACGCATCTTTGGCTCGCTGTTCATCGTGCTGGCAATGCTGGGCACGTTCTGGTCCATCTCATTGCAGCTTTCCGACATGACAAAAGAATATTTCCGGGCGGGGCGGGCCTTTTCCTGGCTGGCCGCAACCGCGCCCTCTTTCCTTTTGGCGCTGCTGCCGGCCTCAGGCTTCCTGGCCCTCATGCAGATCGCGGGCGGGGGGACGGCCGTCGTCGTCGCCTGCATGGCCGTCCCGGCCTACCGCATCGCTGTGCGCGGCGCAGGCGGGCTGCGCCCCGGGCCGGACAGGCTTTCGCACGAGCCGGACAAGCTACTGCCTGATCCGGACAGGCTACTTCCTGAGCCGGACAGGCTTTCGCACGAGCCGGACAAGCTACTGCCTGAGCCGGACAGGCTGCTGCTCGGGCCGCTTGGTAAAAGCCGACTGCTCTGCGGCGCTATCATCGCGATGTACCTTTTGATGGCGGTCGCATCTTTTGCATGACGCATGACGAAAATGGGCTAAGCTTCGTTTTTTCGATTGTTTTATCGATTTTAGCTGCTTAGCCTTGCAAAACACAACAAATCACGAAAAAATGGCACAAAATCGAGGTTTTGTTTGATTTATGGAATATTTTTGCAGGCATTTTCGCCTATATAAGTGCAATTTAGGGATATACTGGGTAATATAGCGTAAATATCACCCATATATTGGTATTAAATGAACACAAATCAAACAGAACTTCGAATTTGTGCCAAAAAGTAGCCGCAACAAGTACGCTTCCCGCTTCCCGGCTTCCCGATTCGTCCAAAACAGCCAAAACCCTTCGCCTGAAACAAAACTACCCGTACATAAGGGCGTCCGTATAAGGCACATTTGCCAGCTCCGCGGCCCGCCTCGTGATAGCGATGCACTGATATGTGTCCGTGCCCAGCGGCAGGTGTCTCCCGTGCATCTCGCAGCTCCCGAAAGGAATCATTATCAGATCCGATTCCTCAAGGAATTCAATCTATTAAATTAAATCATTTAGAAACTCCGATCCTGCTATCAATCTTATCTTGCACACACCCAAATACTTGGGAAGCAGAATTTACACAGCCTTCACAAAGCCCACCGCCCCTCGAGTTTCCTCTTATGTTAAAATCGGCTTAAGAGGAGAGACGCATGAAGATCGCCCTGCTCAGCCCTGCCGGCGCGATGCACCGCTACAACGGGCTGTTCGCTAAAAACCTGCACTACGCGCCAATGACGCTGGCGTTGCTGGCCGCCCTTATACCGCCCGAATTGGATGACGGGGCCGTAATCTACGACGAGACCGCCGGGCCGATCCCGCTGGACCTTGACGCCGATGTGATAGGCATTACCTGCATCACGGGAACCAGCGCGCGGGCGTACCGGTTCGCCGACTACTTCCGCGGGCGCGGGGCGACGGTCATCCTCGGCGGCCCGCACCCCTCGCTTTCCCCCGACGAGGCAAAACAGCATGCCGACGCCGTCGTTGTCGGCCTTGGGGACAAAGCGTGGCCCCAGCTGCTCCAAGATATACGCCACGGTCAGCTAAAGCCGTTCTATCGCTCCGGGCCATGCGACGGCATTGAAGGCCGCCCGCTGCCGAGGCGTGAGCTGCTGATACGCAAGAGGTATATAACTTTAAATACCGTCGAGGCCGTGCGCGGCTGTCATTTGAACTGCGCGTTCTGCGCGTACCCCAAGGCCTTTGGCAAGCGCGTTATAACGCGCCCGGTCGGCGATGTGGTCGATGAGATAAAGGCCCTGAGGGGGAAAGAGGTCGTATTCCCGGATGTCAATCTGCTGTCCGATATGGATTACCTCCGGGAACTGCTTGCCGCCATGGTCCCGCTGAAGAAGTGGTGGTTCGGGCTGACCACATCGGATGTGGCGCTTGACGAAGAGCTGGTCGGCCTGTTTGAGCGCAGCGGCTGCAAAGGCCTGTTGATCGGTTTTGAATCTGTAAACGCGGCCAGCCAGATCGAGATGCACAAAGGCGTCAACAAACCCGGCAGCTACAAGTCGCTTATGGACATCCTTCACAGGCACGGCATCATGGTCATGGGCTGCTTCGCGTTTGGCGCGGACGAGGACGGGCCGGACGTCTTTGCGCGCACCGTCCAGCTCGCCGACGAGATCCAGATAGACCTGCCGCGTTACGCGATATTCACGCCTTTCCCCGGAACCGATTACCACAACCAGCTCGAATCGGAAGGCCGCATCACTGAGCGGGACTGGGCCCTGTACGATGTGGAGCACTGCGTGTTCCAGCCGAAGCAGATGACAAAGGATGGGCTGGAAGCCGGCCTCCACCAGGCGTGGCTGGGCTCGTATTCCGCGAGAAGCATCCTTCGGAGATGGCGATGGAACAATCCGAAACTGTTTTTCTACGGATGGCTCTATTTGCTTGTGAATCTCGGCTACAGGCAGTACGCAAAGAAATTCAAGGTGTTCGACGCAGGCGTCATGGCCGACAACTCCGACGTGCCGGGGCCGGACGGGCCGGGAAGCATGTAATGGAAATCTGCGTGGTCAAGCCGAGCATGGTCGGGGAGCGGACCGGCGACGCCCTGCCGCCCCTGCTCTTCGCGATCCTGAAGCCGCTGACGCCGCCTGATGTGGGACTCACGTTCTGCGACGAGAACATCGAGCCCTTGCCGGGCGATATCATTTGCGACGCGGCAGCTATTTCCATCGATACCTTCACGGCCCGCCGCGGGTATATGATCGCCGGGATGTTCAGAGGCCGGGGGATCCCCGTCATCATGGGCGGCATACACGCGACGCTCTGCCCGGACGAAGCCGGGGGGCATGCCGACGCCGTCGTCATCGGCGAGGCCGAGGACACCTGGGGGGCGGTCCTGGCCGACCTCAGGGAAGGCAGGCTGAAGCCGCGCTACATGAGCAAGAACAACGTTGCCCTTGCCGAAACGGAGTACGATTATTCAGTTTTCGAAGGCAAGAGGTACAACCCCATCCAGATCGTGCAGTTTTCGCGCGGCTGCAGGTACTCATGCGACTTCTGCTCCATCCACGCGCTGTACGGCAACGCGTTGAGGACGCGCCCGGCAAATGCGGTAGCCGAAACGCTTCGGGGGCTCCCGAAAAAGCTGTTGTTCTTTTCGGATGACAACCTGCTGGCCGGCCACGCGAAGACGGGGGAGCTGCTGGATGCGGTTTTGCCGCTGCGCCGCCGCTGGGTGTGCCAGATCAGCATTGACGCGGCCAAGGATATGGATTTGCTTAGGCGCCTGCGGCGCAGCGGGTGCGTAATGGTCATCATGGGTTTTGAGTCACTGGATCCGGGCAACCTGCGCCAGATGAACAAGAATGCCAACCTGGCAGCGGACTACGAGGCGGCGATCGCGAACATCCACCATGCGGGGCTGATGATATACGGCACCTTCGTCATAGGCTACGACGCCGATACCGAGGGGACAGCGGGCAGGCTCGCGGGGTTCGCAAGAAGGCACGGCTTTGCGATCGCGAACTTCAACCCGCTCATCCCAACGCCTGGCACGGCGCTGTATGGCCGGCTTAAGCGCGAGGGCCGCCTGCTTTACACACGCTGGTGGGACGACCCGGCCTGCCGTTACGGGGACACCGTCTTTGAGCCGAAAGGCATGACGCCTTTGCAGCTGGCCGAGTCGTGCAGGCGGACGCGTTACTCCTTCTACTCGATACGCGGCATCACGGCCCGGTTCCGGGGGGTGAACGCCAGGGGCCTGTTCAACGCCTGGGTGTTCATACTCGCCAACATAGTGTCGGCGCGCTCTATCAGGCGGAAGCAGGGGAAGGGGATCGGCGGATGAGGATAGCCCTCGTATACCCGAACATAGGGCGCAAGGGGGACAGCCTCTTCATGGACGGGGCGTGCATGGAACCGCTCGGCCCGGCTGTCATCGCGGGCCTGACGCCGGCAGGCGTCGAAACCGTGCTGATAGACGACCGCCTTGAGGAAATCCCATACTGCGAGCCCTTTGACCTCGTCGCCATCACAGTCCAGATTTTTACGGCGCGGAGGAGCTATGAGATCGCTGATGGGTTCAGAAGCCGCGGCGTGCCGGTCGCCCTCGGCGGCATCCATGTGGCACTCGCAACAGAAGAAGCCGCCGCGCATGCGGACACGATCGTCATGGGCGACGCGGAGCAGCAATGGCCTTCGCTGGTCGATGACCTCAGGCACGGCAGCCTGAAGCCCAGGTATCTGTGCCAGCCGGCAGGCCGCCCGCAGAACGGCACATTGCCATGCCGCGACCTTTTTGCCGGGAAGAAATACCTGCCTGTGTCGCTCATCCAGTACTCGCGCGGCTGCACGAACAGCTGCAGCTTCTGCGCGTCAAGCGTGTATTTCGGGCGGCGGCACTCTGTGCGCGACCCAGGCGAGGTCGTGCGCGAGATACAGGGGCAGGACCGCAAGCTGCTTTTCTTCGTGGACGACAACATAGTGGCGGACAAGGCCGCCGCAAAGGAGCTCTTCCGCGCGCTCATCCCGCTGAAAGTACGCTGGGTAAGCCAGGCTTCGATGGACATGCTTGACGACGGCGAGCTCATGGGCCTGATGGTCAAAAGCGGCTGCCTGGGCCATGTAATAGGCTTTGAGTCGATAGGCGCTGCCGGGATCGACGCGATGAACAAAAGCGCCAATGAGGGGTTCATCGCAGACCAGTACGCTTACGCCATTAAAGAACTCAGGCGGCATGGCCTCCAGACATGGGCGGCTTTCACGGTCGGGCACGATACGGACACTATAGAAAGCATCAGGGAAACCTGCGCCTTTGCCCTGAGGAACAAGTTCACCTTCGCGGCTTTCAACATCCTCAACCCGTACCCCGGCACCTCGCTCTATACCCGGCTTGAAAACGAGGGGCGGCTCCTGTACGGCGGCAGATGGTGGCTGCATCCGGAGTATCGGTTCAATTACGCGGCATTCACCCCGAAGAACATGGCTGCGGACGAGCTGACCGAGGCAGCGTTCTGGTGCCGCAGGGCCTTCAACAGCCCGCCTTCCATTATACGGCGCGCCTTTGAGCCACATACCAATTTGCGCACACCGTACCGGCTCCTGACATATATGCTGTACAACCCGCTCTTCCGCCGCGAGGTGTTCAACAAACAAGGCATCACTTTTGGATATGAAGGGAATCAGCGATGAATATCTTGTTGCGCGAGGCGCCCAACAGGCAGAAGGCCCCAATAGTCTATGAAGGGGGCCCGCGATGAGGGTATTGCTGGTTTCCCCGTGGGACAAATTGCGCCGGCGCTACCGTTCGCTGCTCTCGGCCCTGATTTCCTACCCGCCTTTGACGCTGCCGACACTGGCAGCACTTGTGCCGGAGGAGCTTTGCGCCGAAATAACCGTCTATGATGAAATATCAGACAGGAAACTGCCCAAGGGGCCGTTTGACATCGTCGGCATCACGGTGATAGCGCCGGAATCCGCGCGCGCGTATGAACTGGCCGACTGCTATCGCGGCCTGGGTTCATTCACCGTCCTTGGCGGGTATCATGCGACGTTCATGCAGGAGGAAGCCCTTATGCACGCCGACGCGGTAGTTGCCGGGGAAGGGCTGGCTGCCTGGCCCGCTTTGCTGCGCGATTTCGCGTCGGGCGGGCCTGTCCGGCAGGTGTACAGCGACGAAGGCATGGCGCCGGCAAGAAGGCCTGTACCGAGAAGAGGTATCCTGACATCCCGGGCTTATGCCCCGGTGGATACGATGCTCGTGTCGAACTGGTGCCCGAACGGCTGCTCATTCTGCTCAATCAGCAAGATGGGCCGACGTTCCAATCGGTCGGTGGATGATGTAATAGCTGAACTGCGCGGCTTGAGACGCCGTCATGTAATCTTCTATGACCCGAACTTCTTTTCTGACCGTCCGTATGTTCTTGAGTTGATGAAAGCGATGGAGCCCCTGCGCCTGCGCTGGGGCGCGACAGCGACCATCGGCTTCGGATTTGACGAAGAGCTTTTGGAGGCCGCGCGGAAAGCCGGGTGCCACGGCGTGCTGATCGGGTTTGAATCGCTGGATCCGTCCGCGGTGAAAAGCGCGAACAAAGGGTTCTGCGACCCCGCTTCGTACCGCCAGGCCGTCGAGAATATACACCGCCACCGCATGACTATCAACGGCACCTTTGTCCTCGGCCTTGACGGGGAAACGGAAGAAGGCCTGGCCGCACTGCCGGACAGGGTACGTGATATCGGCATCGACTTGCCCATTTACTTCATCCTGACGCCGACGCCCGGCAACGCTTTGTACCACGAAATGAAGGCGCAGGGCCGTATCCTGACCGACGACTGGAGCCGCTATACCCAGGCAGATGTTGTGTTCCAGCCACAAAACATGGCGCCTGAACGGCTTCTTGCGCTATACCGCCACGCTTGGGGCAGGACGTACTCTTTTCGTAATATCCTGCGCCGCGTCTTTCATGCGCCCGGCGCATCCTTCTACCACAAGGCCTTCGTCCTTTGCATGAATATAGGGTTCAAGTTTCTAGGCAGGGACAAGGAGCAGCCACGATGAAGATACTGTTCATCCTGCCGGGGATTGGCAAAAAGCCCGGCCAGCGCTATCTGAGATCCTGGCTTATGGAGCCACTTACGATCGCTGTCCTGAAAAGGCTGACGCCTGCGGACTACGAGACCGCCTTCTTTGACGACCGCGTGGAACCCATCGACTATGACGCAGACTGCGACATCGTTGCCATCACTGTGGAGACCTATACGGCAAAACGCGCCTACGAGATCGCGGGGAGGTTCCGTTCAAGGGGCAAGATTGTCGTGTGCGGGGGCTACCACGCTACGCTCTGCCCGGACGACGTTTCGGCGCACGCGGACATCGTCCTTGCCGGGAACGCCGAAGGGGTCTGGGCGCGGGTGCTTGACGACATCAGCCGCGGGCGCTATGAGAAAAGGTACCATGGGGAGGCGTCGCTTTGCTACGGCCTGCCCGACCGGTCGGTCTATGCCGATAAGGAGAAGAAGTACCTGCCGGTCTCGCTTGTGGAGATCGGGCGCGGCTGCCGGCACAGGTGCGAGTTTTGCAGCATCGCTTCTTATTACGGCGGATGCTACAAACACCGGCGCATCGAAGATATCGTCGCGGAGATCAAGTCGTGCAGGCACAGGATATTCTTCTTCGTCGACGACAGCATTTTTTCCGACAAGACGTTTGCGAAAGAGCTCTTCCTCGAAGTCGAAAAGCTAGGCATCACCTGGACGACCCAGATCACGCTCGATATCGCAAGTGACGAAGAGCTCCTTGCCCTGATGCGAAGAAGCGGATGCCGGCTTGTGCTGATAGGCTTTGAGTCGGTCAATGCAGGCAACCTTGAGCAGATGAACAAGGCCTGGAGCGAGCGGCTCGGCGAACGCGACGAGATAGTGGAGCGCATACACCATGCAGGGATCAGCATCTACGCCAGCTTCGTGTTCGGCTTTGACGAAGACTGCGAGCAGGCTTTTGCTGATGTCCTGGGCTTCTCCATGAGGCACCGTTTTTTCGTGACCGCTTTCAACCACCTGCTCGCGTTCCCGAATACGGAGACTTACGGCCGTTTTGAACGTGAAGGCCGCCTCCTGAGCCACAGGTGGTGGCTGGAAGGCGGCTACACCTATGGGACGATATCGTTTTCCCCCGCCCTTGTCACGCCGGAAAGGCTTAGCGCGCTTTGCAGGGAGTACAAACGCAGATTCTACACCTTCCCGTCAATACTGCGCCGCGCCCCCGCGCTCCTTGGGCGCACAAAGAACCCGATGATGCATTTCGCCTACTGGTTCATCAACACCCTCTTCCATTTTGAGGTCGACAAGCGGTTGGGAATCCCTTTGGGCGAAAACCTTGACGAGGCCGGGAAATGACTTGCCGCCTGGTGACGCTGCCCGGCCGCCCAGAGCCGTCGATCCAGCCTTTCGAAAACCTTGTGGAGGCCGGGAAATGATTTTCCGCCCCGCTACGCCATCCGACGGCCCCGGGATGCTGCGGCTCATAGAGTCGCGCCCTGCCGGAGGGGACCTGCGGATCCTGTACACCCGGCGCCCCGACGCCTATCAATCCTACAAGATGGAATGCGCCGAAGCGGAGATGGTTCTGTGTACCTCAGACGATGGCCGCCTGCTGGCGCAGGCTGCCTGCCTGCCGCGAAGGCTGTATATCAACGGCGAGGCATGCACCGCCGGGTACGTCACCGGCCTGCACAAAGCCGGCGGCGCGCGCGCGGATATCAGGGGGATGCTTGACGCCGGGTATGCCCGTACCCGGGCCACGCGGTTCTTCTGCTCATTCCTTGACAGCAGCCGGGACGCTTATGGCCTGTTCTCCAGGCGGGGGTGGGCCCGCCCGGTCTGCGGCTACACCACTTACATGCTCCATCCGGCAGCGATAAGGCCGGTGCGGCACGGCTTCACATTCCGCCGGGCGGCGCCTGGCGACTCTGGGCGGCTGCTGGGTTTCTATAATGAGTTTGGCCCCGGGTATTCGTATTTCCCGGCCTTGGAGTCGCTGGGCAGCTTCCCGGAATCAGCGGCGCCGGATTTTTTCCTTTTGGAGGATAGCGGCGATATCATCGCGGCCGGTGCCCTGTGGGACCAGCAGGCCTACAAGCAGTATATCGTTGCCGGCTATGGCGGGGCATACAGGCTTGCAGCTTTGTTTGGCCCGGCATTGCGCGCCCTGCGCTACCCCCCGCTGCCAAAAGCGGGTTTGCCCGCCCGTTTCGCCTACATCAGCT
>Ga0082212_10004690_pt1 | contig 18862 bp, 13 predicted proteins | sample TergutNt197P3_FD_71548 | JGI IMG/M metagenome (GOLD analysis project Ga0082212, IMG submission 71548) | Neocapritermes taracua P3 segment gut microbial communities from Petit-Saut dam, French Guiana - Nt197 P3 | ecosystem: Host-associated > Arthropoda: Insects > Digestive system > Gut ...
GGCCAGGAAACGTCTGCTGGAACTGGCTTCGCAGTATGATGTGATCGTGCTGGAGGACGACCCGTACCGCGAGTTGTGGTATTCGGACGCCCCCGCCGGCGCGCCGCCGGCCGCCGTCAAGTCGATGGATACCGAAGGCCGTGTGATCTACGCGGGCAGCTTTTCCAAAATCATCGCGCCCGGCATCCGCCTGGGGTTTGCGCTGGCCCCCGGCCCGCTGATCGCCAAGATGACCGCCGCCAAGCAGGTGAGTGACGTCCACACCAATCTGTTCTTCCAGATTCTCGTCGAGCGCTATATGGCGCGGCACGACCTCGACGCCCATATCGCCCGCTGCCGCTCGCTGTACAGGACAAAGCGCGACTGTATGGACGCGGCGCTGAAGCGGCATATGCCGGACGCGAAATGGGTTTTGCCGGAGGGCGGGCTGTTTTTATGGGTCAAGTTGCCGGACGGAATGGACGGGGTGGCGTTTTGCCGCAAGGCGAAGGGGAGAAAGGTCATGGCGGTGCCGGGAAGCGCGTTTTTATGCGACGAGAACGGAACATCCGGCGCGGTGCGGTTGAATTTTTCATTGCCGTCGGTTGAACAAATCGAAGCGGGCGTCGCCCGGCTGGGGGAGGTATAAATATGCAAAAGACGGTATTTTCCGGGATTCAGCCGACCGGCGTCCCGCACATCGGGCATTACCTCGGCGCGCTGACCAACTATGTGGCGCTGAGCAGGACGCACCGCTGTGTCTACAGCATTGTTGATATGCACGCCATCACGGTGCGGCAGGATCCGGCGGTTTTGCGGCGGCGTACCCTTGAGGTCTATGCCGTGATCCTCGCCTGTGAGCCGGAGCGCCCCGGAACGGTGCTGTTTGTGCAGAGCCATGTGCCGGCGCACGCGGAACTGTGCTGGATCCTAAACAATTTTGCCATGTTCGGTGAGTTGAGCCGGATGACGCAATTTAAGGACAAAAGCGCCAAACACGCCGACAACATCAACGCCGGCCTGTTCACCTACCCCGTGCTGCAAGCCGCCGACATCCTGCTCTACGGCGCGCATATTGTGCCGATTGGGGAAGACCAGAAGCAGCATTTGGAACTCTCGCGGGACATTGCCGTCCGGTTCAACGGCATATACGGAGACGTTCTGACCGTGCCGGAACCGCTCATCCCCAAAGCGGGCGGACGGATTATGAGCCTGCTCGACCCTTCGCGCAAGATGGACAAATCTGACCCCAATCCGGGAGCGTATCTTTCGATGCTGGACGATAAGGATACCATTATCAAAAAGTGCAAGCGGGCCGTCACCGATTCCGGGGCGGAGGTGCGGTACGATCCGGACGGAAAACCCGGCGTCTCCAACCTGATGACAATCTACGGTCTCTCTTCCGGCAAGGAGATGCCGGAGGTCGAGCGCGAGTTTGCGGGCAAAGGCTACGGCGCGTTCAAGCAAGCCGTCGGCGAAGCCTCCGACCGTTTGCTGGCCCCGATCCGCGCGAAAGCCGCGGAGTATATCCAAAATCCCGCGCATCTGGAAAAGCTGATGGCGGAGGAGGCGGAACGGGCCGAAGCGATAGCGGAGCCTGTCCTGCGGCGCGTACGGGACGTTATCGGATTTTTACCCAGAAAATAAAGGGGCGGTCATATGCCTGAACAGTCACTGTTTCTATCGGACCCGGATTCTCTGTTTGCCGTCTTGTTCGCGCTGGCGGCAGCCTTGGTCGTCTCTTTCGCGGTCACGCCGCTGGTGCGTATGCTGGCCCGCAAGGTAGGCGCGATCGACGACCCCAACCGGGACGACCGCAGGATGCACAAGGAGCCTATCCCCCGTTTGGGCGGGCTTGCCATCTTCGCCGGCTTTATGGCGGCGTTTATGGTCTTCGGACTGGGGGAAATGAACAAAACCGTCGCCGGTATCCTGATCGGCGGCGTCGTATTGGTCGTAGTGGGGGCCATCGACGACGTCCTGTCTCTGCCTTGGTGGCTGAAACTCGCGGGGCAGCTTGGGGCGGCGGTCATCCCGGTCGCCTGCGGGCTTCGCGCCGAAATTTTTACAAACCCGACCGTCTTTTTTGGGGGCGACGTCATCAATGTCGGCGTATTCGGCATCCCCGTCACAATCCTGTGGATTATCGGCATCACCAACGCCGTTAATCTGATCGACGGGCTGGACGGGCTTGCCGTTGGCGTTTCCGGCATCGCGTCGCTGTCGATGCTGCTGATCTCGCTGGCCACCGGCCATCCGTCCGCAGCCCTGCTGACCGCCGCGCTGACCGGCGGCTGTTTGGGATTTCTGCCGTATAATTTCAACCCCGCCCGGCTGTTTATGGGGGATTCAGGGGCGCTCTTTTTGGGGTATATCCTCTCCTGCGCGTCGGTTTTAGGGCTGTTTAAGTTCTACGCGCTCCTCTCCGTTGTGCCGTTTCTGATCCTTGGACTGCCCATTCTGGATACGACGATCGTCTTTTTCCGTCGGCTGGCCAAAGGAAAAAACCCCCTTTCTACCCCCGACCGCAAGCATGTCCACCACCGGCTGATCGACATGGGCTTCTCGCAAAAACAGGCCGTCGCCATCCTGTACAGCGTCTCGGCCGTGCTGGGGCTGTCGGCGGTGGTGTTGACCACCGCGGGCGAGTTGCGGGTTCTGATCCTTCTGCTCGCGGTCTTGGCCGCCATCGCGGTGTATATCGGCCTTGTACGGAAGCAGAACCGCAGAAACGGGACGGGGGAGGACGACAGGGAATAGATCATAAGCAAAAATACTGCATCCCGGCCCCCAGCCCCTGCGCGGGCAACTCGGTGAACCCCAGCCGCGCGTAAAACCCCTCGCGGCCTTCCACCGAAAACAGACTTATCACCAAAGCCCGCCCCGGCGGCACGTATCTCTTGGCGCGGGTGATCGCCTCCTCCACCAGCCGGCTTCCGATGCCGCGCCGCCGCCACAGCGGCACGACCAGCAGATCATAGATGAGGAAGACAAACGCGCCGTCGCCGACCACGCGCACCATCCCCACGGTCCGGGGACCGCTGACGGCGGACAGCGTGAACAGCGACGACGCTATGGCGCGTCCGACCAAGTCGGACTCCAGTTCCGGCATCCCGCAAGCCATGCGCAATCCGGCAAAGGTATCGGGTGTGAGGATCCCTTCGCGGATGGAAATGTCCATGGGAACCTCCGCTTTTATAGTAAGATTCTTACGCTCATCGGCTCAAGCGATACTGTCAGAAGTCCGTCTGCGGGACGGATTTTTTCCTCTGAAAGCACGTCGGTGACCACGCGCTCATAGCCCTCCGCGGTGATCTGGGCGGACTCTTCCCCCCGGTTGACGCAGACCAGCGCCCGTTCGCCTTGGCAAATACGCTCGTAAACCAGCAGGCCCTTATCGGCAAGCAGATATCGTATATCGCCCGACTGCAACGCTTCACTCCCGCCGCGGGTTTTGCCCAGCAACGTATACCACGCCAGCAGTTCCTGATCCTCCCGCCCCCACGGGTATCCCCGGCGGCTGAACGGGTCTTCAAATCCCTCCAGCCCCGCTTCGTCGCCGTAGAAGACGGTGGGCGAGCCGGGAAAGGTAAACAGCACCGCCGCCGCCAACTTGAGCCGCCTGACCGCGAGCGCCCGGCGCTCCGGCGGCAGAAAGGCGCCGGCCCGCTCCTCTTTCGTTCGCTCCCATTCCTCGGGCAACGCCCCCAAAACGGTCAGGATGCGCGGGGTGTCATGGGTACCCAGCGCGTTCATCAGGCTGTGGTAAATATCCCGCGGGTAGTTCTCCCGCAGTATTTCCATCGCGTTTTTGAAATCGGCGGCGTCCCCGCCCAATATGTACCCGATCAGGCTGCTCCTCAGCGGGTAGTTCATCACGCTGTCTAACTCGAGCCCCAGCAGATACCGCCGGCGGACGCTGTAGGCGATCTTGTTGGAGGCGTCCTCCCAGACCTCGCCGATCACGACGGCGTCTTCCTTCTCCTCCCGCGCGGCTTTCCTGAGCGCCCCGATAAACTCGTCGGGCAGTTCGTCGGCCACGTCCAGACGCCAGCCTGAAGCCCCGGCGCGAAGCCAATGCCGCACGACCGAGTCTTTGCCCTTGATGATAAAATCCACATAGGCGGGATGCGATTCGTTGACCTGCGGCAGGGTGTAAATCCCCCACCATGAGTCATATTTGTCCGGCCAGTTTTGGAAGGTATACCAAGGGTAGTAGGCCGAGTCCTTCGACTGATGCGCGCCCGGTGTTTTATAGAAGCCCGCGCCGTTGAAATATTCGCTGTTGTAGCCGGTGTGGTTGAAAACCCCGTCTAAGATGATACGTATGCCCAGCGCGGCGGCTTCATCACAGAGCGCCGAAAATTCTTTCTCCGTTCCGAACAGAGGGTCGATTCGGGTATAGCAGGCCGTATCGTACCGGTGGTTGGACGCCGCCTCAAATATCGGGCTGAAATAGATGGTTTTCGTGCCAAGGCTCTGGATATACGGCAGTTTTTCACGGACGCCGGCGATGTTCCCGCCAAAAAAGTCCCGGTTGCGCACCTCTCCTTTTCCGTCGGGCTGGAAGTCGGGGCATTCGTGCCAATCTTCATGAAGAACGCGCTCGCCCGGCATGGCGCCGAGAGCCGGCGTCTTCGCCTTCCCCCTGCAGAACCGGTCGGGAAAGACGTGATAGGTCATGCCGCGCCCGAACCACTCCGGCGCAGGCTTATGGCCGGGCAGGGTGACGGTAAGCTGATAGGCCCGGGGGGAGGCGCTTACAAAGGCGCATTCCCCGTCCGGAAGGTTGCCCGGGTTGTCATAAAACCCTTCCGAACCGTCCGCCCGCTCACAGCGGAACCAATACCACACCGGACCCAGCAGCCCCGTCGTATCCAGTTCCGTCCGATACAGATCACGGTCGCCGCCGAGGCCGCGCCATTCCATGCGGTGTTCGGCATAGGCGTCCCCAAACTCGTCCTTCACGCAAAGAAACACGCGCCACCACGCGGCGGCGCGGGGCGGCGTGAGGGTGAAAGCGATCTTTACGCCCGCTTCCACCGCGCCGAACGGATTTTTATGAAAGATGTCTCTTGACGCGTAAACCATCGGTCAACCCTCTTCTTCCCATAGGATTCTCGGAAACAGGTTGTCGCCGCGCTTCACGGTGAAGCCCTCCGGGGCGGGTTCGTCCCAAACAGGGATCTCCGGCAGGCCCAGCTGTACCCGCAGTTTGCCCATCGCCAGCGGCATGACCGGATAGAGCAGGACCGACGCGCAGCGCAGCGTCTCCAGCAGCGTATACAAAACCTGCGCCAAATCGTCCTTACGGCCGCCGTCTTTCGCAAGGACCCACGGCGCCGTCTCGTCGATAAAACGGTTGGCGCGGACAACCGGAGCCATCGCCTCGGTCACGGCCGTCTGCACGGCCAGCTTTTCCATAGCATCCCGATACCGTTGCCGCGAAGCGGCGCACAGCGACAGGGGTTCGTTCTCGGGTTTCGCCGCCGGCGAAACCTCCCCTTGGAAATACTTCTCCGCCATCGTAATGCTGCGGGAGGCGAGATTGCCCAGGTCATTGGCCAAGTCCGTGTTGCACCGGGTGACAAACAGCTCGCGGGTGATGCTGCCGTCGCGGGCAAACGGCATCTCGCGCAAAACGTAATACCTTGTGCAGTCAACGCCGTATTTCTCCACCAGTTCCGGCGCGTAGATCACGTTGCCCATAGACTTGCTCATTTTGTCGCTGCCGGTCAGAAGCCACGGATGCCCGAATACCTTCTTTGGAAGCGGAACGCCCAGGGCCATCAGCATCCCCGGCCAGTACAGCGTGTGGAACCGCAGGACGTCTTTGCCCAGCACATGCACGTCGCATGGCCAGTATTTTGTGAACAATTCGCCGTGATTCCCCTCAGGGTCGTAGCCCAGCGCGGTGATATAGTTGGAAAGCGCGTCCACCCAGACATACATCACATGTCCCGGGTCAAACTCCACCGGGATCCCCCATTTGAACGACGTGCGCGACACGCAGAAATCCTGCAATCCCGGTTTGATATAGCCGTTGACCATTTCGTTTTTGCGGCTGTCGGGCTGGATGAAATCCGGGTTGGCTTCAATATGCGCCGCCAGCCTGTCCGCGTAAGCCGACAGGCGGAAAAAATAGGCTTCCTCCCGCAGCCACTCGACAGGGCGGCCGCAGTCGGGGCAGAGATTGCCCCCTTCGCCTTTCACAATCTGCGATTCGGTGTGGAACGCCTCGTCCGGCACGCAGTACCAGCCCTCATACGCGCCCTTATAGACGTCGCCCTGATCGTAAAGCCTCTTAAACATCTTCTTGACGATGTCCTTATGGCGCGGCTCGGTCGTGCGGATGAAATCGTCATATTCCACCATGCACATATCCCAGATATGCCGAAGATCGCCGGCAACGCGGTCAACAAACGCCTGAGGGGAAACGCCCTCTTTCTCGGCGGCGCGTTCGACTTTGATCCCATGCTCGTCGGTGCCAGTCAGGAAATACACGTCGTCCCCGATCAGCTTGTGATACCGCGCCACGGCGTCGGTGAGGATGGCCTCATAGGTGTTGCCGATATGAGGACGCTGCGAGGCATAGGGAATAGCGGTGGTGGTATAGAATGTTGACATGGTATCCTCCCCTGTGCAGGGGCGATCTAAGATCGCCCGCGGGCGCGCGCAGCGCGCCCCTTACGAAAGCGGTACGTTCCAAATATTTCTCGCGTATTCCGCGATCGAGCGGTCGGCGGCGAAGAAGCCGGACTTGGCTATATTGACCAGAGAACGCTTATTCCATCCGGCCGGGTCGCGGTAAGCGGCCTCCACGTCCTTGTGGACGGCACAATAGCTTTCAAAATCGGCCATCAGGAAATACGGGTCGGGGCCGTCCCAGCCGCCGATCAGCAGGCCGTTGACAATGTCGGCGTATTCCACGCCGTCGCGCAGCCCTCCGGAGAGTTGGTCGAGGACGCGGCGCAGGGCGGGGTTTTTGGAGACATACGGCATCGGGGAATACCCTTCGCGGCGCATCCGGTCCACTTCCTCCGCTTTCAGGCCGAAAATGAAAATATTATCGGGGCCGACCAGTTCCGCGATCTCGACATTGGCGCCGTCGAGGGTGCCGACGGTGTTGGCGCCGTTGAGCATAAACTTCATATTCCCGGTGCCAGACGCCTCCTTGCCGGCGGTGGAGATCTGCTCGCTTACCTCGCTGGCCGGGATCAGGCGCTCGGCCAGCGACACGCTGTAATTCTCCAGAAAGACGACCGCGAGTTTCCCTTTCGCGGCGGGATCGGCCGCGATATGGTCGGATACGCTGTGCATCAGCCGGATGATCCGTTTGGCCATATAGTACCCGGGGGCGGCCTTGGCGCCGAAGATGAAGGTGCGGGGCAAGAAAGCGGCCGAGGGGTCGTCTTTTAAGGTGTTGTACAGATGCAGGATATGCAGCACATTGAGCAGCTGCCGCTTGTATTCGTGCATTCGCTTGACCTGCGCGTCAAACACGCTGGACGGATCGAGCGTTATTCCGCGTGTCTTTTGCAGGAAACCGGCGAAGTCCGCTTTGTTTTCCCGCTTTATTTTACCCAGCCGTTCCAGCAGCGACGCGTCCCCGGTCCTCTTGAGCAGGCTTTCCAGCGCGGCGGGGCGGGTGAGGTAGCCGCCGCCGGCCGCTTCGCAAATCAGCGTGTGCAGCCGCGGGTTGATCTGCGCCAGCCAACGGCGGTGATCGACGCCGTTGGTGACGTTATGAAATTTGTTTGGCCATAAGGAGGCCTGGCTTTTGAACAGGTCGCCCCGCAGGATGTCGGAGTGCAGGGCGCTGACCCCGTTGACGGCAAAGCAGGCGTATACGCAGAGATTGGCCATGTGGACCTGGCCGTCCCAAAAGATGGCAGACTGTGATACCCGCGCTTCGTCGCCGTACGCGTCCCAGTAGAATTGCAGGCTGCGCCGGTTGATCTCGCAAAGGATCGTCCATATCCGCGGCAGCAGCATCTCAATGAGGTTGTTCGGCCAGGATTCCAGCGCCTCGGCGAGGACGGTGTGGTTGGTATAGGCGACGCAGTTGGTGACGATCTGCCATGCGCGGTCCCATCCCATCCCCTCTTCGTCCATAAAAATGCGCATCAGTTCCGGGATGATTAGGGTGGGGTGGGTGTCGTTGATCTGGACGACGTTCCAGCGATGGAAATTCTGAAGGGTACCCTGTTTGCGCTTATGGCGGCGCACGATGCTCTGCGCGGTGGCCGAGACGAAGAAATATTGCTGGCGGAGGCGCAGCATCTTGCCCTCCAGATGGTTGTCGTTGGGATAGAGCACCATGTTGATGACGCGGGCCATCGCGTCCCGCTCGGTTGCTTTCAGATAATTGCCCACGGAAAACTGATCCATGTCGATGGCGGTGGCGGGGGGGCTTTTCGCCTGCCAAAGACGCAGTTTGTTCGTTTCGGCGCGGCCGTAGCCGTTGACGGCCATATCCAGCGGGACGGCCAGCACCTTGGTGTCGCCTTCCGTCACCGCCCGCATCCGGCCGTTTTCCTCATAGAACGATACGTTTCCGCCAAACGAGACGGACACCGCGTCGTCGGCGCGGGGCAGCAGCCAGACGCTCCCTTTGTCAAACCAGGGGTCGGGCTGCTCGATTTGCTCGCCGTTAAAGATACGCTGCACAAAAATGCCGAACTGATAACAGAGGGAATACCCGGTGGCGCGGATGCCCAGCGAGGTCATGCTCTCGAGATAACAGGCGGCGAGGCGGCCCAGGCCGCCGTTGCCTAGGCCCGCGTCCGGCTCCTCTTCGGCGATGTCGCTCAGGTTGAGATTCAAAAGCGAAAGGGCCTGCTCCAGCGGCTCAAGGCAGCCGAGGTTGAAAGCGTTTTTGGCAAGGCTGCGCCCGAGCAAAAACTCCAGCGACAAATAATGCACTTCCCGCTCGTCCGTATGCTTTTCGGCGGGCGAGCCAACCTCGCCCATCAGATCAAAAATCGCCATCGCGCAGGCGCGGAAACGCAGTTCCGGGGACGCCGTTTCCGGCGTCCTGCCGAAGTTGCGCTGCAAGCGGCTGCGTATGCTCTGCGCAAGTTCTTCGGGGGTATAGCCCATACTCTCTCCCATCCCTTTTATCTATGATTGCGATGTGGGCGCCGGGGACGGCGCCCACATCTACCCGTTTTCTCCGATTTTACACTTTACATAACTCTTTATACATTTTTTTATACACCTTGGCCGAATCGGTCCAAGAAAAATCTTTTTCCATGCCGCGCTTCATCATCGCCTTCCAGCGCTTTTTGTCGTCATAGTATACCTCCACGGCGCGGCGCACGGCATAGAGGAGATCATATTTGTCGTAATTGGCAAACGTGAAGCCCAAGCCTTCGCCCGTATCGGCGTTGTAAGGCTCCACCGTGTCCTTCAGGCCGCCCGTCTCGCGGACAATCGGCACCGTGCCGTAGCGCATTCCGATCATCTGCGACAGGCCGCACGGCTCCGATTGGCTGGGCATTAGGAATATGTCGCCGCCGGCGTAAAGCGCCCCCGCCAGCGACGGGTTAAACAGAATGGAAGCCGACAGCCGCCCCTCGTAATTATGCCGCGCGGTGGAGAAAAATTGCTCGAAATACCAATCCCCCCGCCCCAGCAGCGCAAACTGGACGTCCATATCCATCATCTCCTCCAGCGCGGCGGCGATCAGATCCATCCCCTTATGGCTGTACAAGCGTCCCACCGATACGATCAGCGGCACTTCGGGCCTCTGCGCCAGCCCCAGCAGCTTTTGCAGTTCGGCTTTGCAAACGCTTTTGCCCGCCGGCTTTTCGGAGGTGAATGTCTTTGCCAGATTTTCATCGGCGGACGGGTCAAAAAGCGTCATATCAATACCGTTGAGAATGCCGAACAGCTTGTCGCGGTTTGCCGCGAGGACGCCCTCCAGTCCGTGGGCGTAATAGGCGTACAGAAGTTCCTCGGCGTAGGACGGGCTGACGGTGGTCACCCGGTCGCTCAGTTCGATGGCGCCCTTCATCAGGTTCAAACCGCCCATAAATTCCAGTGTGCCGCTGTCAAAGAGGGTGTGGGGCAGGCCGAAGACATTTTCCAGCGCGTCGCGGGAAAAGCGCCCCTGATATTCTATGTTATGGATGGTAAAAACAGTGCGGATGGCGTCGATCGCCGGCACGCCGTCATACAGGCGGCGCATATAGATGGGAACGAGCGCCGTCTGCCAGTCGTTGCAGTGTACGACGTCGGGAACCCATCCGTCCAGTTCGGTGAGCAGGGCGGCGACGGCGCGGGAAAAAAACGCGTAGCGTTCCCCGTCGTCATAGTGGCCGTAAATCTCGGCGCGTTTGAAGTAAAACTCGTTGTCCACAAAATAGTAGGTAACGCCGTCTTTTTTCAGCTCAAACAGGCCGCAGTAGAGGTTGCGCCACGCGAGCGGCACATAGATGTACTTGAGGAACTTCATCTGCGCCCGCCATTCGTCGGAAACGGCGCCGTACAGGGGCAGGATCACGCGCGCCCCATAGCTGCTTCCGGCTATGGCGGCCGGCAGCGCCCCCGCGACGTCCCCCAGCCCGCCAACTTTGGCAAACGGCGCCGCTTCACTGGTTACGAATAGGATTTTCATCAATCTCCCGTCCTTTCTTAAACCATGGACCCCTTTGATATAGCGATCGGATATGACTCATGCCCTTTCAAGGCCCGGCCCTGGGTGACGACGACCTTCTTGTCGGTGATGGCAAAGGAGAGATCCACACCCTTTTCAATGCGGGTATCCTGCATGAGGATGCAGTTTTTCAGCCTCGCGCCCTCTTCAATTTTCACGCCGCGGAAGACGACGCAGTTCTCTATTTCCCCTTTGATGACCGCGCCGTCGGCGACGATCGAGCGTCTGACAAGGATGTCGGATCCGTAGTAGGCGGACGCCTCGTCGCGCACCTTGGTCCTGATCGGACGCTCCCGCGAGAAAATATCGCGAAAGACCTCGGGCTTCAGCAGGTTCATCGACTGCATGAAATAGTCGGCGACCGACTGCGGGCGCGCGGAAAACCCTTGATGGATGTAAGCGGTAATGTTGAGGCGGCTCTGCATACGCTGAAGAACGTCGCGGGTAAAGTTCACGTAGTTATGGGCGGCGCAGTCGGCCAGTATGTTCTCCAGCAGAGCCTTTGAGAGGATATAGACCCCGACGCAGGGGCAGGTGTTTTCGTCCAGCCCGCTGAGAAGCACCTCGCTCACCCGCCCCTTCGCGTCGGCGCGGAGATACGCGTCGCTCTCATACCCCGGCTCCCGGTTGAGGCACACACAGGTGATGTCGGCGCGCTGTTCCAGATGCTTTTGAAAAATCTCCTCCAGCGGGAGATTTACAATCAGGTCGCCGTCGGCCAGCACGATATATTCCTGCCGGATGTTTTCAATATAACTCGTTATGGCGTAGAGCGCCTCCAGTTTGCCGCGGTAGGTGCCGGCGTCGCGCCGGACGCCCGCGTAGGCAAACGGCGGCAGCAACCGCAGCCCGCCGCGCTTGCGGGCAAGATCCCAGTCCTTGCCCGAACCGAGGTGGTCGAGCAGGGATTGATAATTCTCCCGCATGATGACGCCGATGTCGGTGATGCCGGCGTTGACCATATTGGACAGCATAAAATCGATAGCGCGGTAACGCCCGCCGTACGGGATCGAAGACGCCGTCCGGTGCTCGGTCAGTTCTTTCAGCCGGACGTTAGAGGAATACGCGAATAAAATGCCGTGCATATTTTTCATGAGATCCCCGTCTCCCAACTGTTAATTGTTAACTGTTCGCTGTTAACTATACAAGGTCCGCGTCGGTCATCTCCCGGGGCCCCACCGTTTTGCCGGGGCCGATGGTGACGCCGGACGCGATAACGGCCACGCCCCAGTCGTCGGGATTTCCGGCAAACGCGTCGGGCGGCGCGCCGACAGCCGCGCCCGGTCCGATTTGCGCGTTTTCCGCGACAATCGCGTATTTGACGGTCGCGCCCCGCCCGATGACGGCGCCGGGCATGACGATTGAATACTCCACGCAAGCGCCCTCTTCCACGGTGACGTCGTTGAACAGCACCGAGTTGCACACCTCTCCGTAGACCTCGCAGCCCTCGGTGACGATGCTGTGGGAAACGGTAGCGTCGTCGCCCACGTAATGGGGGGGCGAGATGGGGTTCTTCGCGTAAATACGCCAGGACGGGCTGGAGAGGTCGATCTCCGAACCGGAAAGCATATCCATATTGGCGTCCCAAAGGCTGTCGATCGTCCCTACGTCGCGCCAATAGCCCGAGAAACGGTAGGCCACCATCTTCTCCCGGCCGGCCAGCATATTCGTGATGATATTGGCTCCAAAGTCGTTTTTGCTCTTAGGGTCCGCCTCGTCGGCGATGAGATATTTTTTCAGTTTTTCCCAAGTGAATATATAGATCCCCATCGACGCCAGCGTGCTTTTGGGCTGCGCCGGCTTTTCCTCGAACTCATAGATCACGCCGTTTTCGTCGGCGTTCATAATCCCCATCCGGGTCGCCTCTTGGGTTGACACCTCAATGACCGCGATGGTGCAGTCGGCCCGCGAGTTCTTATGATGCTGCAACATTTTGGAATAGTCCATCTTGTAAATATGGTCGCCGCCGAGAACCAAGACATATTCGGGGGAATACTCCTCCACAAAGGCCATGTTTTGGTAAACGGCATTGGCGTTGCCCTTATACCAAGTACCCTCCTTGCCCTTGATATACGGCGGCAGAATATGGACGCCGCCGTCAAGGCGGTCGAGATCCCAGGGCTGCCCCGAGCCAATATAGGCGTTGAGTTCATGCGGCTGATACTGCGTCAGCACGCCCACGGTGTCGATGCCGGAGTTGGCGCAGTTGGAGAGGGGAAAGTCGATCAGGCGAAATTTGCCCCCGAACGGCACGGCCGGCTTCGCCACATGGGTGGTCAGCACATAAAGGCGGCTTCCCTGCCCGCCGGCGAGCAGCATGGCGATACAGTCTTTCTTCATGGTATCACGCCTTTTTCCAAAAGATCGCGCCATACGGCGGAAGGGTGAGCTGCGCGGACCACTGCCTGCCGCCGCACGGCACGTTCTCGGCCGTCAGCGAACCGTTGACCTGTCCGAACCCGCCGAAACGGTCCTCGTTGGTGTTGAGGGCTTCGTTGTAGATCCCGGGGCCGGGAAGCGGCAGCCGGTATCCCTCGTGGTTGACCGGGGAGAAGTTGACCAGGCAGATGAGCGAATCGCCCGAGGAGCCGGAGCGGACGAAGGAAAGGGTATTGCCCTGATAGTCCCCCGGCATGATCCACTCAAAGCCGTCCCAAGAATCCTCGACCTCCCACAGGCAGCGGTTTTGCAGATAGAAATGGTTCAGCGTCTTGACAAATTCCTTGAACTTGGCGTGCATATCGTATTCCAACAGGTGCCAGTCCAAACTCTGGCCGAAGTTCCACTCGATAAACTGGGCGAACTCGATCCCCATAAACGTCATCTTCTTGCCCGGGTGGGCGACCATATAGGAGAGATACGCCCGGGTGCCGGCAAACTTATCGACGTAATATCCCGGCATCTTCTCGATGACGGAGCATTTGCCATGGACCACCTCGTCGTGCGAAAGCGGCAGCACAAAATTTTCGGAGAAAGCGTACATCATCGAGAAGGTCATCTTGTTGTGGTTATACTGCCGGAAGACGGGGTCGAGTTTTACATAAGAAAGCGTGTCGTTCATCCAACCCATATTCCACTTGAAGTTGAAACCAAGCCCTCCCATATAGGCGGGCTTGGTGACCATCGGCCAAGCCGTGGACTCTTCGGCGATCATCAGCGCGTGCGGGAAGGCCGCGAAAACCTGCTCGTTGGTCTTGCGCAGGAAATCCAGCGCCTCAAGATTCTCCCGCCCGCCGTAGATATTCCGGGAACCGCCGCCGCGCTTGCCGTAGTCGAGGTAGAGCATACTGGCCACCGCGTCCACCCGCAGCCCGTCGGCGTGGAAGACGTCCATCCAGAACAGCGCCGACGACATCAGGAAGGAACGCGTCTCGTTGCGCCCGTAATCGAAGATGCGGGTGCCCCAGTCGGGGTGTTCCCGCCGGGCGGGGTCGGAATACTCATAGCAGCATCCGCCGTCAAAGTCGATCAGCCCGTGTCCGTCCTTGGGGAAATGGGCGGGTACCCAGTCGAGGATGACGCCCACGCCGGACTGATGGCACAGGTCGATCAGCCGCATCAGGTCTTTGGGGGTGCCGTAACGGCTGGTGGCGGCAAAATACCCGGTGACCTGATACCCCCAGGAATCGTCCAAAGGATGCTCCATCACCGGCATGATCTCGATATGCGTATATCCCATTTCCTTTACATACGGAACAAGCCTCTCCGCCGTTTCCGCGTATGTAAGGAAACGGCTGTCTTCCCCGCGCTGCCAGGAGCCGAGGTGAAGTTCATAGATATTCAGGGGACGCCCGTACGGGGCCTGGCGCGCGGCGGCCCAGGAACCGTCGCCCCACTCGTAACCCGACAGGTCATATACCTTCGACGCCGTTTTCGGCCGCACTTCGGCGTGAAAAGCGTACGGGTCGCTCTTCTCGCGGGTCACCCCGTCGCGCCCCTTCACGGCATATTTGTAAGAATCGTACTCCTTCAGGCCCGCGACAAAGACTTCCCAAATGCCGACCGATACGCGCTCCATCGGGCATTTCCCATGCTCCCACCCGTTAAACTCGCCGATCAGCGACACGGCCTCGGCGTCCGGCGCCCAAACGCGGAAGGCGGCGCCCTTCCTGCCGCCGCGCGCCTCAAGGTGCGCGCCCATAAACTCATAGGCGCGGCAGTCGCTGCCCTCGTGGAATAAATACAGATGGTTGCCGACGTCGATTTCGTTTTTTGCCATGGCGGGATCGCCCCCTATATCAGTTCTCCGTAAACCTCGCCCGACAGCCCGGCGGCGTTCATTTCGTCGTAATCCAGATGGACTTCGGTGTAGAAATTCTCCGAAACCCGCACCGACACCTCGTCAAAGACAAGCGCCCGCTCGCCCCCGACCTTGACCCGCACCGTATCCCGCCCGGTGATCCCCAGTTTCTCCGCGTCGGCCGGGGTAACATGCAGATGGCGTTTGGCCACGACGCAGCCCTCGGTCAAATCCGCCGAGCCAGCCGGACCTTCCAGACGGATGGGGGCCGATCCGGCAATGTCCCCGCTGAGACGCACCGGGGCCGTTACGCCCAGCACCCGGGCGTCGGTGAGGGAGATTTCGGCCTGCGTGGCCTTCCGTTCCGGCCCGAGGACCGAGACGCGCTCAATCTTGCCGCGCGGTCCGGTCAAGGTGACCTTTTCATCGGTCAAAAATTCGCCGGGCTGCAGCAAATCACGTTTCTTGCTGAGTTGGAACCCTTTGCCGAACAGGGTTTCCACATCCTCCCGCTTCAGGTGGACATGGCGCGCCGACCCTTCTATGAGCACTGACATAAAACCACTCCAAACGATTCTGAAATCAGGTTGCTGACCATATTCTAGCACATATTCTATAAACATGCAACTATTATATGGGGAACGACCTGAAATAACGCTCTTTGTCATCAATCTGTCGTTCGTCTTCACCCCACCCGCCATTGGGAACCCCGGCGGCTATTTTGATCTCTACCGGCATACTGCGGCTGTACCGGCTGATAATCCTGTATCCATAGCTTTCAAAACAGGCATAAACAAGCGCGAAATAGCCTTTGCTCTTTTTCTGTCTCAAACCACAATTTACGCACATGCGTAGATTATACCAGAGAAAAGAGAGTTACGCAAGCGCGTATACGCAAATGCGTAAAATCCTTTATATTCTCAGTTGAGGTGGAGAATATGCAAATCAAACAAGCCGTCGCGGAACGATTTATCATGCTCTGCAAAAAAGCGGATATTAAGCCAAATGAACTCGCTACCAAATCCGGCGTGACGCCGTCAACGGTTTACAGTATGTTGGACCCCGCCCGTGAAAATGTATATATCACAACAGTTAAAAAATTATGCGACGGTCTGGGCATCAGCATATCTGATTTTTTCGATACCAAGGAGTTTCGGGAGTTGGAGCAGGAGATAGAGTAGGGAATAACGGATCCGGCGCGCAGAGGTCGTCGCGGCCTGTATTCCGCCGTATCCGATAAAAACCTATCTTTCTCGGCAAAGTTCCTCTTTACTTTCCGTATTGCGCGGCGTATAATGAATAATACACATTGTTGATTGACCGTTTGGAGGCTTGCCTGTATGGCGACCGATTTTTCACGTTCGCTGGCGCTTCTGCGCAAGGAACGGGGCTTGAGCCAGCGTGCCGCCGCCGCCGGGCTTGGCGTTTCGCAGGCCCTTTTGAGCCACTATGAGACCGGGGCCAGGGAACCCGGTCTGCCGTTTATCGTCCGCGCCTGCGATTTCTATGGCGTTTCGGCGGATTTTCTGCTGGGCAGGACGATGGTGCGAGACGGCTCCCCGATCGATCCTGACGCGATCTATGACGCGCAGACCGACAATCAAAACCGCTTGGGGCGCGTTTCCGCCGCGGCGATTTTGGGGCGCAAGATGGTCGTCAACGCCGTCAGCGTCCTTTTCGACCTTGCGGGGCGGTCGGGCAGCACCGCCCTGACGACCGAACTGACCAACTATTTCGGCGGGGCCGTTTACAAAATATTCCGGCATTTCTATGCCCTGTCCGGCTCCAGCGAGCAGGGGTTCTTTTCTGTCCCAAGCTGCGTCTACAGCCCCGCGGCCGACGCGGACATGTCCCGCAGCGAGGCGCGGCTGCTGGCCGTCCTGCACCAAAAAAGCGACGCGCCCAGCCTGCCCAAACTGTCCAACGACAGCCTTACCGAGGAGTACCCGCAGCTTGTGCGAAGCCTCCTGACGCTGACCCATCAGGCGGGGGACCGGGCCGCGAAAAATTCCGTAGAAATATTTATCAAAAAGCCTTGACAAACTTTTTATTCATGATATACTTGGCGCATAGGGAAAACCGAAAAGGCAAACCTGCCGAAAGGCAGGGACGCAAAACTACAGGGCCTGAACCGCGTAAGCGGGTGGCAGCCAGTTGCCGAAGATGCGATGATAGACGCTGTTCTTCCGGTATGCTGGAAGGCGGCGGTTTTTATTTGCCGTCCGGACAGTACATCTCACGCCTTCTCGGGCGCGAAAGCGCTTCCCTGAGCTCCATTCTTCTAACCCATCTTTACTCGCCTACGGCCAAGTCCTTGACCGTAGGCACCTTTTTGTGATAAAATAATAGAACTCAACCTTTACCAGACAGGAGAATCCGGGCCATGAACATCCTCACCGCACTGACAGAAGCCCTTTCCGCCGCGTTCGCGCGGCGCGGCTACGACGCCTCCTACGGCGCGGTGACCGTCTCCAACCGCCCCGATCTGTGCCACTATCAGTGCAATGGGGCGCTGCCGGCGGCGAAGGCTTATAAGAAAAACCCGCTCGCCATCGCGGGCGAAGTGGCGGAGTTTCTGCGGGGCGACGAACGCTTCGCCGCCGTCGAAACGGCCCCGCCGGGCTTTATCAACCTGCGCCTGTCCGACAGCTTCCTCGCCGAGCTGGCCGGGGATATGGCGGCGGATGAACGCCTCCTGCTGCCGCTGATGGAGAAGAGAACGATCCTTGTTGACTACGGCGGCCCCAATGTGGCAAAGCCCTTGCATGTGGGGCATCTGCGTTCCGCCATCATTGGGGACGCCCTATACCGCCTCGCGCGGTTTTTGGGCCATGACGTTATCGGAGATATTCATTTGGGGGATTGGGGGCTGCAAATAGGGCTTGTCATCGCGGAAATGATAGATCGTGAGATACAAAAGGAAACGATTACGGCGGAGGCGTTAAATGAGATTTATCCCGCCGCTTCCGCTAAGGCCAAAACGGATTTGGCGTTCGCGGAGAAAGCGGCCGTTCTGACAGCCAAACTTCAGCAATCCGATCAGGAACTCCTTGCCTATTGGCGGTTGATTTTGACCGTTTCCATGGCTGCACTCAAACGTGATTACACCGTTTTAGGCGTCCATTTTGACCATTGGAAGGGCGAAAGCGACGCGGAACCATATCTGCCGCGCGTACTGGCGCTTTTGCGTGAACGGGGGCTGCTGCGCGAAAGCGACGGGGCGCTGGTCGTTGACGTGGCGCTGCCGGAGGATAAGGAGCCGATGCCGCCGATGCTGATACAGAAATCCAACGGCGCCGGCATATACGGCACGACCGACCTTGGGACCCTGTTGCAGCGCGGGGAGGATTTTCATCCCGATGAGGTTTGGTATGTCGTTGACAACCGGCAGTCTTTTCACTTTAAGCAAGTATTCCGCTGCGCCAAGCTGGCCGGGATATTGGATATAGAAGGCAAAGAGATGCAATGTCTCCACTTCCCGTTCGGCACGATGAACGGCAAAGACGGCAAACCGTATAAAACACGCGAGGGCGGCGTAATGCGTCTCTCAGACCTGATCGAAACGGTGACAAGCAACGCGCGGCGCAAAGTGGATGAATCCGGTATAGCGATGTCCGAAGCGGAGAAAACGGAAGCCGCCCGTATGCTGGGGATAGCGGCGCTGCGGATCGGCGATATGCAGAACCACCGCACCAAAGACTATATCTTCGATATGGAGCGCTTTCTGGCGTCGGAGGGCAAGACCGGCCCTTACCTGCAATACACCGCCGTGCGTATCCGTTCGGTCCTGGCCAAAGCCAAGGACGCGGGCCTCGCTTTGGGGACGATCCTGCCGCCCGGCACCGACGCGGAGCGCGACCTGCTTCTGGCCCTGCCCCTCGTCTCCGACGCGCTGCTGCGGGCGTATGCCGACAAAGCGCCCAGCGCCGTCTGCGACGTCCTCTTTGACGTCGCGGGGCGGTTCAACCGGTTTTATTCTGAGC
>Ga0082212_10004691_pt1 | contig 18859 bp, 8 predicted proteins | sample TergutNt197P3_FD_71548 | JGI IMG/M metagenome (GOLD analysis project Ga0082212, IMG submission 71548) | Neocapritermes taracua P3 segment gut microbial communities from Petit-Saut dam, French Guiana - Nt197 P3 | ecosystem: Host-associated > Arthropoda: Insects > Digestive system > Gut ...
CACCGTTAGCAACCAATAGCAACCATAATATTCTATAATCTTGACAAAACTTTTCCTTTGCTCTCAATGGGTTAGCGCTAGTTTTTCAATGGGGAACTGTCAAAGTAGGGTATTAATCTGCACTATCTATGCCATCGCCTGATTCACTTCGATATTCCGTGGTCGTTGATGGTATTTCAACAGAGGAATGGCCGTATTGACCGCTACGGGCAATCGGAGCGCCCTGATATCCGTTATTTGATGATTAACAGCGCAAATGAAAAAATCAAAGGCGACGCGCGCATCATGGAAATCCTTATCCGCAAGGAGGAACAGGCGCATAAAAACATCGGCGACCCAATGCTGTTGATGGGCAAATTCAACATAGAGGATGAAGAACAGGTTACCGCAGACGCTATCGAAGCCGGTGTTTCAGCGGAAGACTTTGACCGTCAGCTTGACAAAACGAACGAAGAATTCGACCCCTTTGAAGCGCTCATGGCGGGCGCATCGGAAACTGAAAACCCCGCACAGGCAGAGGACGACGACACTCTTTTTACTGACGTTGAATATGTAAGCGCGGTTATGAGCTATTTAGGCGGGGCAGACAAAAACGCCGTGAAAAAACTGCAAACCGTGAACGGCATCGAAATAGCGATAACGCCCGACCTTCGCCGAAGGCTGACCGCGCTGCTTCCGTCTGAAGTTATCCCTGACAATGACTATCTGCGTCTGTCCCCGGATAAAGCGTTCTGCATGGCTGAGATGAAGCGCAGCATGCAGAACAGCCTCTCCGAAACGGCATGGCCCGCAACGCAGTTTTTGTGGAAACTCCACCCTCTTTTCATTTGGCTTAACGATAAAGCCAGTTTATTTTACGGCAGAGACGAAGCCCCGCTCATCGGATTTTCAGACGGATTACTGAAGAATCAATGCCTGTATATCGTTTCGGGGACAATTCCCAACCGCAAATCCTCGCCGGTTATAGACGAGTGGTTCGCCTTGCTTTTCAAGGACGGACGTTTTGTAAAAAAACTCTCCATGAATGATGTCCTGGCAATGACCAGGTTCGGTTCCGGTGATTTGCCGAACAGAAACGTAATAACCGCTGAAATGCGGCAAGAGGCGGCCGCTCTGCTTCCGCGGGTGGTCGAAAAAGCCGGAGAAATCATGCAAATGCATTGCGCCGCCTACAATGAACGGATTAATCCGCAAATCAGTGAAGAACTGGAAAGGCTGGCCGGGCTTCAACAAAAGCACAAGGATTACAAACGCTCTCTGTTCGAAAATGATCGGCGGAAATCCGAGCAGGAACGAAAAGTTAATGAAATTTTTGAGGATTTCGTTGCCTGGGTTACAGACACTCTCGAAATCGAAAACAATCCGTATATTCGCATAGCAGCGGCCATGATGGGCGGGAACTGACGGTGGCTATGGATTTAACCGGAATAGACAATTTTAATGAATACTACACCAATCACTATTTTTCCTCGATTTTTGAGGAAAACGCGGCTGAAACCATATCGAATTGGCGGGCGGCATCAAGGGCGGCATCAAGGGAAGAAGATGGTTCAAGGACTCCCTGGTCGATGCTTCGTGATTGCGGCAGGCTCTATGCTGCTATCCATGAGCGCTATATGCGCACTCGAAGCGAAATGCAGGTTCTGCCGATGGTTAAAGACCTTGCCGACAGTTTGTTGGAAACACTCGGCTACGGCAATCCCGCCCCCGCGACCGTAAACGCCTCCGACGCGCTCAATATTCCCGTATATCACGAGATCAACAAATCTAACGGCGCGCCCTTGTTATGGGTTTTGCTTTGTCATTCAAAGGACGACGATGGCGGCGTTTTACAAGGCTACACTTTCGACGGCGCCGCGTTCGCCGACGATATGCCACGTATGCCTTTGATAACGGATTTGGAAAATGAAGAACTCGTAACGAAAATCCTGTTCGCTTTGGACGAGCCTCCCCGCTGGTTGATTCTCATCGGTATAAACAGCATTGCGCTCATCGACCGAAATAAATGGAACGAAAAGCGTTATCTGCAATTCAACCTCGACGAAATTTTCAGCCGCCGCGAGGAAACCACATTGCAGGCAATGGCGGTTCTGTTGCACAGGGAATCTCTCTGCCCTAACGAAGGTTCCTCTTTGCTTGATAAGCTCAACGACAACTCTCACCGGCACGCGTCAGGGGTTTCGCAGGATTTGAAATACGCCTTGCGTGAAGCCATTGAGCTTTTGGGCAATGAAGTTCTTTATGATATGGCGCACAGGCAGGGAAGGGATTTGGACGATAACCCTGTTGACGCTGGGCAGCTTACCCTCGAATGCCTGCGTTATATGTACCGCATGCTTTTCGTTTTCTTTATTGAGGCGCGGCCGGAACTCGGCTACGCGCCGATGAAAGCACAGGCATACGCGACAAGCTATTCTCTGGAACACCTGCGCGATGTCGCCGCCGACGCGCGCGATGATGTTGTGGAAATCGGCGACGGTTATTACCTCCATGAAACACTGCAAAAACTATATGCTTTGATTTACGACGGTTATCCCTCGACCGAAGAAGCGCTAAAGGAAGCGAATGAAAAGCCGTCCCTGCATGACGTTTTCATTATAGAGCCGCTCAAGGCGCACATATTCGACCCCGAATATACAGGGATGCTCACCGCCGCCAAATTACGCAACAGCGTCATGCTTAAAATCATTGACCTGATGAGCATATCCAAAACAACCGGCAGGCGCGGCAGACGCGGCAGAATTTCATATTCCACGCTTGGCATAAACCAGATGGGCGCGGTTTACGAAGCTCTTTTGTCTTACCGTGGCTTTATCGCAAGCGAAACGCTCTTTGAGGTCAAGCGCAAGCAGGACAGTTTTGACGAACTTGACGTCGGTTATTTTGTTCCTGAACGCGAACTGGAAAACTACGACGAAGACGAGCGCGTCCGCGTTGAACAAAACGACCCGCGAAGCGCGCTTTGCAAACACGAAAAAGGCAGGTTCATCTATCGCCTGGCGGGGCGCGAACGCGAAAAATCCGCTTCATATTACACGCCGGAAGCGCTTACCAAATGCCTGGTCAAGTATGCCTTGAAAGAACTTTTAGAAGGTAAAACGGCCGATGAAATTCTTTCGCTGACGGTCTGCGAACCTGCGATGGGCAGCGCGGCGTTTCTGAACGAAGCCGTCAACCAACTGGCGGAAGCCTATATCGACCTGAAACAAAAGGAAACCGGCGATTATATATCCTACGAAAATCGCCAACAGGAGCTTCAACGTGTAAAGATGTACATAGCCGACCGCAATGTGTACGGCATCGACCTCAACCCCACCGCTGTGGAACTTGCCGAGGTTTCCTTATGGCTTAACACTATCTTTAGCGGCGGATATGTCCCGTGGTTCAGGACGCAGCTCATAAACGGCAACTCCCTTATAGGCGCGAGGCGGCAGATTTATCGTGTAGAGCAGCTTGAAACAAACCACTCGCCTGGCAGATGGTGGGAAAACGCGCCGACAAGAATAGAACCAAAGGCCGCCCGTATGCCCAAGAAGCAAGTTTACCATTTTTTAATGGGCGACCCCGGCATGGCGGATTATACGGACAAGGTGATAAAAAGCCTTGCGCCCGATAAAATCAAGGCTTTTAAGAAGTGGAACAAAAAATTTATCCGGCCATACGATAAGGGCGATATTGAGACTCTGCTGCGGATTTCGGAAATTATCGACAAGCTTTGGGAAAAACAGATTGCGCTCCAAAAGGAAGTGCAAAAACAAACCTCCGACGCGCTGACGGTGTTCGGGCAGACATGTTCGGGGGGCGGCATATTGCCGCCCGAACCTGACGTCTCAAAAACCACGATACGAGAGAAAGACCTTATCTTTGAAAAGCTCTATAAGACGGAGGGCGGCGATAACGCCTCTCCGTATGCAAGGCTTAAATTTGCCATGGATTATTGGTGCGCCCTGTGGTTTTGGCCGATAAACCAGGTCGATTTGCTTCCGACCCGAAGCGAGTTCCTGTTTGACATGAGCCTGATTTTAGAGGGTGGCATCATGTCCGTGAACAGGCAGGGTGAACCGCAGTTGTCGTTGTTCCCAGAGATGGATGATTTGGTATCGGGCATTATTGATACATACGACGACCTCGGCAGGGTCTGCCTGGACGACTTATGCGAGAAGAACCCGCGTCTTGCCGTTGCGCGGCAGATTGCCGAACAGCAGCGGTTCCTGCATTGGGAGTTGGAATTTGCCGACCTGTTCGCGGAGCGCGGCGGTTTTGATTTGATATTGGGGAATCCTCCGTGGATTAAGATGGAATGGAACGAGAACAATGTACTGTCAGAAAGCAATCCGATATTTGCGGTGAAAAACATGACAGCGACGCAGACTACGCTGCGCCGAAACGAAGCGTTGGAAAATGTATCGGCAAAAATGACATATTTTCTTGAATATGAATCTATATCCGGTCAACAGAATTTTCTTAACGCTTTACAAAACTACGAGTTGTTGAAAGGACAACAGACGAATTTGTATAAGTGTTTTCTGCCGCAGTCGTGGGCGTTCTCAAATGAACGCGGCGTATCCGCGTTCATTCATCCAGAAGGCGTCTATGACGCCCCTCAAGGTGGTCCACTGGAAGGACGCGCTTGCGCGTCCTTCCAATCAATTGACAATCTTTTTGACGTTTCAACAATTGAAGATTGCTTTGACAAAAACATTGAAGGCCCCGTGCCCGGGATAAAAGACACGCAGGGGAACTGGAATTTAAGAGGCCATCCTGACCGTCTGCTGCAAATAGGCAAAAGAGAACTCAGTATTTTTGCGAAAGTGTTTGATGGCAATGATAACTGGAAACATGCGCGTCTTCCGGCCATACATGCTGGAACATTGTTAAACGTGCTTGAACTATTTGCCGCGCAGAAAAAAACGCTGGCTGATATACGCGACGATGTCTTTACTACTGAAATGTGGCACGAAACTAATGCTCAGCAAGATGGAACAATCATTAAACAGGTACAATTCCCTTCGCAGCCAATAGAATCAATTTATTCCGGCGCACACATTGGAATTGCAAATCCAATATTCCAATCCACAAGAACAAACTATAGAGTGAACAGCGACTATGACCGTGTTGACATGACTAATATTCCCAGTGATTACGCCATAAGAGTGAAATACGCGCAAAATTGTACCGCAGATAAATTCATAAGAATGATTCCAGATACAGGATGGGGAACTAAATTTTCTGACGATTATTACTTATTCAACCGTGAAATGGCAGGCGTTTCTGCGGAGAGAACACTTATCTCCGCCATAGCATACCGGCAGATCACATTTGTGCATACCGTTTTTGGCGTTTCGCTAAAGGATCGCGTGCAAATGGTTTCTCTTGCGGGATGCGAAGCGAGCATCCCCTTTGATTTTCTGGTGAGAACGATTGGTAAAGGGCATGTAAACTACAGCACCAATATGCTCTTTCCGATTTTTAACACACGAGATACGCAACAAATAGTCTTACGCTCATTATTACTTAACTGTTTAACGATATTTTATGACGATTTATGGCGTTCATGCTGGAATGAGGATATGAGAGACGATTCCTGGTCAAAAACCGACCTGCGCTTACGTCCTGAACGCTTTGCATCGCTCACTCCCGAATGGACATGGAACACGCCCCTCCGCACAGACTACGAACGGCGTCAAGCCCTTGTAGAAATCGACGTGCTTACCTCAATGGCGCTCGGCATGACATTGGAGCAGTTGAAAACAATCTACCGAATTCAGTTCCCCGTTCTGCAAAGCTACGAAGCGGACACATGGTACGACCGCAACGGGCGAATCGTGTTCACCAACAACCGCAGTTTAACCGGAGTTGGATACAGCCGTCCCGAATGGGAGCAGATAAAAAACGCAATCTCCGGCACGTTCACGCGTACCATCACCGACGACACACAGCCCGGCGGCCCGGTTGAGCGCGTGATAGAATACGTCGCGCCGTTCGACCGCTGCAACCGCGAGCAGGATTACGAAACCGCCTGGCGCTTCTTTGAAGAGAAGTATTCAAAAGGATCAGCAACTGTTGGCGAGAATTAATTCTCACCAACAGTTGCTTAATAAATATTCGAAAGGATGATGAAATGGCGATCAACTCATTAGACGTGCAGGATTTTACTGTATTTTCGAAAACAAAGATTGAGTTTTGCGATGGCGTCAATGTGTTCATTGGTGAAAATGGAACAGGAAAAACTCATCTGTTAAAAATTCTATATGCCTTTTGTAAATGCAAGCACGATCCTTCAAAATTCAAAGATACATTCTCGAATTCATTTTTTATAAGCCTGGAAGACTGTTTCTATAACGGAAGCATGGCTGATGGTTTGATAAGACGAAACATTCCCGCGCAGTGTACTGCTTCTTCGCTGATCGTTGAAATCGAAAGCGCGTCTGCTAATCTAAAATATATATATCCTGTAAGAAAAGGAGATTTGTCTTATCCCGGTGAAGAGTATTCATGCAAAAAGGAAATAATTTCCTCAGTATTTATTCCGTCCAAAGACATGCTTACCCACGGCAGATTAGAAAAAGATTTTGCCCAAAGGAATCTGCCTTTCGATGACACTTTGATAGATATATTAAATAAAGCAGGCGTTTCCACATTGAAGGAATTAGACGAAGCTTCCGGACGATTATTGAAAAAAATCTCTAATGTGATAGGCGGCAAAGTTATTTACAAAAATGACAGATACTACATCGAAAAAGAAAGAATTGGCTGTGTTGAATTTGCTGTCGAGGCGGAAGGGTTTAAGAAATTTGGACTGATTTATCGCCTGATTGAAACAGGATATCTGAAAAATAACAGCATATTAATCTGGGATGAACCGGAAAACAGCCTGAACCCCGAACTCGTACCAACGCTTGTTGATATTTTACTTGAACTCTCACAAAACGGCGTGCAAATTTTCATCGCAACTCATGATTATAATCTTGCGAGATATTTTGATGTAAGAAAAAACAAGAGTATTTCCGTAATGTTCCATAATTTTTCAAAAGGCGAACACGTTACCTGTAACTCATCGCGCGAATATGCCAAGATATCAGACAATCACCTCGAAACAGCAAGTGCTGACTTGTTTAAAGCAGTCGTTGCCGATGCTATGAAGGTACAGGACGATGAATAGATTACTCGATGAAGGCAATTTGAAATTTGATTTTCCAACTTGTTATACCGCAGAGAGATTTGACGATGAAAAGATTAATCCATATGGGATGAAAGCAGTTGATTTTATTGCCGAAGATGCCGATTGTTTGTATTTCATAGAAGTGAAGGATTTTCAAAACCCGAAAGCTACAAAAGAACGACGCAAAACAGATTATGAAAAGCTTATTGCTGCGGGCACAGAAGAAAAATCGATATTTAATCTTGAAATGGGTGCAAAAATCAAGGACAGCTTACTCCGCAAATACTCATTGGGCGAAAAAATCACTAAAAAGGTTCTTTATTTGCTGGTAGTTAATTTGGATAAATTGGGGGAGTTTGAGCGTGGGTTGCTAAAAGCCAAAATAAGTGGTCATGTTCCTACGGGATTAAACAATAATAGTTTCCGGGAATTTACTAATATTTCATTCGACTTGGTAGATATAAAACAACTTGGTAGATATGGCATTACTTGCACCGCCAAGCAATAGCCTCCGAAAACTCCGAAAATCAAGGCGTGCATTGAGATAAAATAGGAAATAGCAAATGAAAGTCGGAAAAGAGAGCGAAAAGCTGGAGTTTAAGAAAACGACCGCCGAACTCAGGGAAGGCGTTATCTCCATGTCTGCCATTTTGAACAAGCACGGCGGTGGCGAGCTGTATTTTGGCATCATGAATGACGGTACGCCTTCAGGACAGATGGTGTCAGACAAGACTATGCGCGACATCAGCCAGGCGGTTTCAAATCACCTCGAACCCAAAGTGTACCCAAAAATTGAGTCGGTTAACATCGACGACAAACAATGCGTACGTGTTGAGTTCACCGGGAGCGAAGCGCCGTATTTTGCCTACGGACGCGCCTATATCCGTGTCGCCGACGAGGACAAGGTAATGGTTCCGACTGAACTTGAGGGGTTCATCATCAGAAAGCACGAGCAGGTATCAAACTGGGATTCGTCTGCCTCTCGTATAAGCATATCCGATATTGACGCCGCCGAATTGGAGAAATATATAGGTCGGGCAATCGCCGCAGGCAGGATTGGCTATCCGTATACATATCCCGAAGATATCCTTAGCCGGTTGAAGCTGATTGATAACGGTACATTGAATAATACGGCAGAGGTCATGTTTGGCAAAGACCCCGCTCTCGAAATACAAATGGCGATTTTCGCAACAAAGGTGAAACTTACTTTCAATGATATTTACCGCACAAGCGGCCGCATAATCGACCTTGTGGATACAGCAGAGCGTTATATACGAAATAATATGCGTTACCGCGTCATCATTGACGGTTCTCAGCTTGCGCGCAAGGAGATACCGGAAGTCCCGCATGTTGCTATTCGCGAGGCTCTGTTCAACTCATATTGTCACAAGAATTACCGGACACCACAAAACAACGAGGTTGCCATCTACAGCGACCGCATCGAAATATATAACCCGGGCACGTTCCCAACAGGAGTTACACCGGAAGACTTCATAAAGGGGACAGGACAATCCGTCCATCGCAATCCGCTATTGGCCCGCATTATGTATTACTCAAAGGACATAGAAAACTTCGGTACAGGACTAAAACGCATTGCCGACGCTTGCGAGGATGCGGGAGTAAGATATGAGTTCGTAACAGGCAGCCTCGGATTTACGGTGATATTCTACCGACCGGCTCTATGGACAAGCGATAAACTTGAAGAAAACATCAATGGCGGCACCGGAGATAAGTTCGGAGATAAGTTCGGAGATAAGTTCGGAGATAAGCAAACAAAAGAGCTGATAATTGATATAATTCGGGAAACTCCCACAGTCAGTGCAAGGGGGATTGCGTATAAGATTGATATTACACCGCGCGCTGTTGAGAAAAATATCCGGGAACTGAGAGAAGCAGGTTTGATTGAGCGAGTCGGTTCCCCAAAAAGTGGTCATTGGATCGTAAAAACAGGAGGGTAAGGCGATGCTGCCGTCCATACAATTGACTTGCCATATACTTTTGACATGTACGAGAGGTAAACCTTACTGATTGCCCTACGCCCGCGAGTTTACTAAAATGTTTGATGTAAAAGAGGAGACGCGTTGACGAAACTCAAGTATACATTTACTTATGATACGCTGTTCAAAATGCTATTCGTGAACTTCCCCGACTTGCTTAAACGGCTCGTCGCAGCGATTCTCGGAATAGCGTTTGGCAGTATAACGGAGTTCGCAATCACGAACCCCGAAATACCGCCTGAAGCAATTGGCGACAAGTTTTGCAGGCTCGACATAAACATGGTTGTCAACAACCAGATGGTAAATTTAGAGGTGCAAATAGAGGACGATGGCGACTACCCCGAACGCACTTTGTACCATTGGGCACGAGTATATTCGTCCGCGCTTAAAGCCGGGAATTCGTATTCGTCGCTTCCGCGCGTCATTATCATCAGCATTGTGGATTTCATGCTGTTTGATTGTGCGGAATACCGCTCGGAGTTTCTGCCGCTCGAAATACGCCGTCACGAACAACTGTCGGATAAAATGAGAATGCTATATTTTGAAGTTCGGAAACTCCCAAAAGATATTGATATAAAAAACGAATTAGAACTCATGCTTTCGTTGTTTCGTGCTAAAACCGAGGAAGAATTAAAACATCTTGAAGAATTGGAGGTACCTATCGTGACACAAGCAATCGGAGCGTACCGCGAAATCATGGTATCCCCCGAATTTCGCGAGTTGGAACGTTTGAGGGCTGACGCCCGCCACAATGAAGCGTCGGCACTAGCTAATGCCGAACGCAAGGGCTATCGTGAAGCTGATGAGAAATGGCAAGGTGTAGTTGCGGAAAAGGATGCGCGAATTGCAGAGCTTGAAGCGTTGCTTGCAGAAAAAAAATAATATGATGGCGGCTCATAAACCGCCGCTATATTTGCGTCGCCGTAGAAAAACTCCATTAAATACCAGTATCCGGGTTTAAAACAGGAGGGTAAGGCGATGCTGCCGTCCATACTCGCCAGACAATTGCAAGAGGGCTTGTCGGACTACATTAAAACGACATTCCCGATGACCACGCCATCGTTCATAGGGTCAATACCAAACCTGCTTAAAACAAAGGACGCTGTACTGCGCGAACCCTATGTTTCCGTGCGCCTCCCGTTCCGCGTCGCGGATGATATGCCGGAGGATTTCTTCCGTTCCATCCATACTTCATATAAACCATTTCTTCATCAGAAAAAATCTTATGAGCGGCTGACCGGAGAGGACGGACGCTCGACACTCATCGCTACGGGGACAGGATCCGGCAAAACGGAATGTTTTCTATACCCCATATTGGAATATTGCTACCGCCATAGAGGCGAAAAAGGAATAAAGGCTCTTATTGTCTATCCGATGAACGCGCTGGCTTCCGATCAGGCCAAGCGTATCGCGAAATTGATTTACGAAAGTCCGGAACTGCGCGGCAATGTTACGGCGGGTATGTATGTCGGCGGTCGCGAAGCGTCTCCGTGCCGCGCCATGTCCGATGCGAAAATAATTACCGATCGTGAAACAATGCTTTCGTCGCCTCCTGATATTTTGCTCACAAACTATAAGATGCTTGATTATCTGCTCGTTCGTCCAAAAGACTCGCTTTTATGGAAAGACAATAGACCGGAAACGATGAAATACATTGCGATTGACGAACTACATACCTTCGACGGCGCGCAGGGCACTGACCTTGCCTGTTTGCTGCGCCGCTTGAAATCACGCCTTTTTATTCAACCAGGGCATCTTTGCTGTATCGGAACGTCCGCCACGATGGGAAATAAGGACAACGCGGCGGACATCCTGAAATATGCGGGCGAGGTGTTCGGCGAAACCTTTGAGCCGGATGCCGTAATTACCGAAGACCGTCTGAGCGCGAGTGAATATCTCGACGGGTATGGCGCAACCGACTTTACGTTCCCCGATGCGGACGACGCGCGGGTACTGCTTGATGCCGTCAAAGCGGGCGACCAGGCGGCGTTTTTATCAGGGGCGGTTAAGGCATGGTTTGATAACGATTTTTATTTCACCGAAATAATGTCGCCTGAAACAAGGCTCGCCATCGGAGCGCGCCTGCCGACGCACGCTTTCACGAGAACTCTGCTTGGGCTGATTGATGGCAAATTCGTTCAAAACGAGCAAGTCATTGACGAGCTAAAGCTGAACTATCCCATGCCTGGTGAAACGAAAGACGCGGCTATCCTTTTAGACGCGTTATATTCGTTGATTTCACACGCCAGAACCGGAACGCCGGAAAAACTGCGTCCGTTTCTGTCGGTTCAAATACAGTTGTGGATGCGGGAACTGCGCCGCCTTGTGGCCAGGGTTTCGGACAAGAATATTACATACGCGTTAGCCACGGATTTGAATGAACAACAGGCAAGGCGCTGCCTGCCCGTTATCAATTGCCGCGATTGCGGTGAAACGGGGTGGGTTTCCGTTTCAAACGAAAGGGGCAATGTAACGATTCTTGACCTCGGCGCGTTCTACAACCTCTATTTCAGAAACGATTCAAAAGTGGTGATGATGTACCCTCATTCGGGTATAACGCCGTGGGGCATGACCGAAGCCTTTCTCTGTCCCGACTGCCTGCAGCTTGGTTTTGCGGAGGGCGGCCAGCGTGCTTGCACCGCATGCGGCGCGTCATCAATCCCGATAATAATCCCCAAAAAACAGGATGCCGCGGCACAAAACCGCGGCTTCAAATGCCCGCACTGCGGAAGCCGGACAGGGTTGTCAATCATGGGCTTGCGAAGCGCGACGGCTATCAGCGCGTCCATTTCACAACTTTTCGCCTCGCGTTTTAACGATGACAAAAAGACGCTGGCGTTTTCCGATAATGTGCAGGATGCCGCGCACCGGGCGGGATTCTTTAATTCACGGACATGGAAGCCTACACTGCGTAGCGCGATTCAGCAATTTGTCCTAAACGGCGGCGCGGGGCTTAATCTTGAAGATTTTTCATCGCGGTTTGTGGAGTATTGGCATGACAAACTATCCCGCGAAGACTTTGTAAGCCGCTTTACCGCGCCAAATTTTACATGGATGCGTGCATTTGAAAACATGAAGAAAGAGGGCGCTTTCGGTTCGGGGCAAGATGAAAAAAACTTAATGAACAATATCAAGCGCCGCCTGAGATATGAAATCATGCTGGAATACGGCGCGCAAAGCAGAATAGGCAGAACGCTTGAAAAATCCGGCTGTTCCACGCTGTCGTTTTATGCCGACGAAGTAAACGCCGTTATTTCGACCGTTTATGAAAGGGCCGTCAACGAATTTGGCAATACGCCAAAGTATTCCAATGAGCTTTTCACGCGGATAGTTATCGGTATGCTGGGCATTATGCGGAATAGCGGCGCGTTCAACGATGATGCGTTCGGAAAGTTTACCGCGGATAATGGCAAAGATTATCTTCTATCCAATGATAAGGAAAAATGGCGGCCCGGACTAAGAGTGGGAAGCAATACGCCGCGCTTTATTTACCAGCCAACGGATAAGTTAAAAAAAGCGCTGCATGCGTTCGATACACTTGAAAAAAAATACGCGGCATGGGCCGGCAAGTGCTTTGACGACATTTTGCATGACGCGCCGCGATATGAGAACATAGCGAAAATAACCTTCGAGGAACTCATCAAGGCGAATATCGTTGTTGCCATGCCTTCCCCGCCGGAATATAAGGCCTGGGGGTTAAGCAAGAAAAAAGTATTTGTTTCAAGCAATGTGACGCAGTTTGTATGCGAGTCGTGCGGAAATTCCACATCAGTAAGCGCGGAGAACGCCATGTTTTGGGATTCGGCGCCATGCGTAAGGCCAAAGTGCCGCGGCATACTCAAGGTGAACGAAGGCGTGGAACTCGGTTATTTCGGGAAACTATACGGCACGGGAGATATTGTACGAATCTCAGCCAGTGAACATACGGGACTATTGGAACGCGACGACCGTGAAAAACTGGAGCGGGTATTTGAAAGAAGCGGCCCGGACGCAAAACCGTGGGATGCCAACCTGCTGTCATGTACTCCAACATTGGAGATGGGGATAAACATCGGCGATCTCTCATCGGTTATCCTTTGCAATATCCCGCCGACGCAGGCGCAGTATTTGCAAAGAACGGGACGCGCGGGGCGCAAGGACGGCAATGCGCTGGCCATATCGGTTGCGAACGCGCGCCCGCACGACCTGTACTTTTATGCCGATCCGCTGGACATGATTCAAGGCGGCGTAGAACCGCCTAAAATCTTTTTGAAGGCTTCCGCCGTACTGGAGCGCCAATTCCTTGCCTATTGCATGGACTGTTGGATCAAGAAAGGCGTACCGGAAAACGCGATACCTGGGAACATCGGCGTCTGTATGAATAATCTGGCATCGAAAAACCCGGACAAATACCCTTTCAATTTTTTGGGTTATGCGCAGGGCAACATATCCGGGTTGCTGCGTACTTTTATTCAGATGTTCCCGGAGCTTGAGGCAGGTGAAAAAGCCGATATTGAAAATTTCGCGAAGGGTTCCGGCATGGATGACAGCCCCATGTACTTAAAGGTTTACAAGGCGTTTGATGGTCAAAAAGCACAAAAGGACTCGTTGCAAACCAGCATAAAACAGCTTAACCAGTTGATAAAGGAATTAAGGAACAAGCCCAAAGACAGCTCCCATGAAGAAGAAATCAAGGACCTTGCCGGAGAACGGAACGCGCTTGCGAATGTCGTGGTTTCCATTAACAGGAAAGATGTATTCAACTTTCTTTCAGACGAAGGGCTGCTGCCGAATTACGCCTTTCCTGAATCGGGCATTATCTTAAAGGCCATCCTGTTCCGCAGGGAAGATCCCGCGGAAGACGGAGAACACGTCAAAAAGAAATATGAAAAAATCGTATATGAATACAACCGCCCCCCATCGTCCGCTATCGGCGAATTTGCGCCTCTTAACAATTTTTATGCGGATGGCCGCAAGCTGACGGTAGATCAGGTAGACCTGACATCGGCGCAGGTGGAAAAGTGGCGGCTTTGTCCTAACTGTCCCCATGCGCAGATATTTGAAACAGGGAAAGACGTTGCGGCTTGTCCCCGCTGCGGAACGCCCGCATGGTCGGACTCGGGACAAATACGCCCGATGTTAAAGGTTCGGATGGTGTATTCCAATATGGACTACACAAAGAGCCTTATCGGCGATGAGAGCGATAGGCGCCAGACCACTTTTTACAACAGGCAACTGATGGTGGAAGTCGACGAGGATGCAGACATTACAAAAGCGTTTCGCATGGACAACGACGAGTTCAGTTTCGGATATGAGTTCGTCAAAAAAGCCGTATTGCGAGAGATAAATTTCGGCGAAAGCGATGTTGTCGGCGAACAATTGACCGTTGCGGGCAAAGAGGCTGTTCGCAAGGGATTCAAAATCTGTAAACATTGTGGAAAAACGCAGCCGGAACATGGCAAGCCGGAACACACTTTTACCTGTAAAACGCGAAGCGCCGCATCGGGAAACGAGGACCCTTACGAGGAATTTTTATTCCTTTACCGCGAGTTCCAGACAGAGGCGCTGCGAATACTTGTACCCGCTACAACGCTTGATTCATCGAACGTCCGGCAGGAATCTTTCACCGCGGCGTTTATGCTCGGCATGAAGCAATATTTTGGGAACGTCGATCATCTGCGGGCAACCATCAGCGAAGTGCCGATACCTGACGCCGATTATCGGAAGCAGTATCTTGTCATATACGATTCCGTGCCGGGCGGGACAGGATACCTCAAACAGTTAATGCTGAAGGAACACTCGCTCATTGACATTTTTGAGAAAGCCCTTGAGGCGCTCGAAAAATGCGGCTGCAGGAATGACCCGCAGAAAGACGGTTGTTATCATTGTCTTTATGCGTATAGGCAGAGCCAAAACATCGGGCAGATTTCAAGGACAGCCTCTATTCGTTTGCTCAAGCAGATACTAAGCGGAAAAGAAAATCTAAGCGAGATGCCGAAACTGGGCAATGTTCCCGTAAACTCGCTGTTTGAAAGCGAATTGGAACGACGGTTCATAGAGGCTCTTGCGCAAATGGGAAATGAAAATAGAAGCGTTTCCATTTCAAAGGAATTGGTTAATAACAAAGAAGGCTATTTACTGAAATTGGGAAACGCCGTATGGGAGATTGAACCGCAGGTTAAACTGGATGCGAGTTGTGGGGTTTCCGTTGAATCACGAGCGGATTTTGTCTTACGGCCGACAAGGGCGAATACAACGCAAAGACCTGTCGCCATATTTACGGACGGATTCCTCTACCACAAGAACAAGGCCGCCGATGATACGTTAAAGAGAGAAGCAATACGCCGAAGCAACAGGTTCAGAGTATGGTCTTTGAGTTGGAGAGATGTTCAAAATGTTTTCAAAATACAGGGGGATTATGCAACCGATACCCTTCTGCCTGAAAAAATGGCGAGCGGCGCAAAAATGTATAAGCCCACGGTCGAAAGCGAAAACGCATCCGCTCTGCGTCCATATAAGGCGTCGGCAATGGAGCTTTTGATGAATTACCTTGAAGATCCGGAATCCGAGCGGCTATTCAGCGCACATGCGCGGGCCTACGCCTTTTCCATGCTTGATATGTCGAATTTTAGAAACAGCGCGTCTTTTGCCGATTGGAACCTGGGCATATCAAGAATTAACGAAGCATTTGGGGTAAATGATGTGTCGTTCGAGTTCGACAAAACACTTTTTGGCTTATGGAAACCGAGATCGTCCAATTCTCATCTAACCATTTATACCGGCGTGACCGCGGATGATATGCGGAAGAACAAGACCAGGGCCGACATTTGTGTGTATGCGTTATTGAACGACGACGAAAATGAACGTACCGATAAATACGAAGCGGAATGGAACGGCTATTGGCAATTTAATAATATGATGCAATTTCTTAATCGTTTCACCGCGGCGTCTTCTTCCGGGTTAAAACAAATGGTCTATAACGCCCTGCCCGCGGAACTGGATTTGTTTGCAGCGCGGCAATCAGAACAGGCGCCGGCGGTATGGCATGATACTCTTGAGCAGATTATTGAAGATTCCATTCTGACTTTTGCAAAAAAATGTATGGATCTGAATATACCGGAACCGTCATCAGTCGGTTTTGAGTTGGTCGGCGATAACGAAGAAATTATCGGCGAAGCCGAGTTCGCCTGGGTATCCTTGAAAATCGTCTTACTCACTCCGGAACAGGTTGAAGGAGAGGACGCTTTCATTAACAATGGTTGGAAAGTGATAAAAGTTGACGATGAAATAACGCTATCTTTTTTCAATGAGGTTGAGTAAAGATGGAAAAAGCCACGGTTGCCATATCTTCCGATTTTTTGACGGCGTTTGCGGCGTTGCCAAGAAAGATTCAGGGGAAGGTTACCGACTTTATTAATAAATTCAGAAACAATCCGCAATCTTCGGGGATCAATTACGAAAAAATCCACGCCGCACTCGACAAAAAAATATGCTCTGTTCGGATTGACGATACATATCGTGGAATTGTTGCGCGACAGGAAAAAAGCGGCGTATACATACTGCTTTGGGTTGATCGCCACGACGAAGCGTATAGCTGGGCGGCGCGGAAGCGTTGCGAAGTAAACAAAGAAACGGGAAACTTACAGGTATATGATGTCCGACTGGAAATCGTTAACGACGGAGGCGGAAATAAGCTGTTCTCCATGATCAACGACGATAATCTGAAAAAAATCGGCGTCCCTGCCGAGCAGATCCCCTTCGTTAAAAGCCTTGATAACGCAGCGGCTTTGTATAGCGCGAAATCCGCCATGCCTTTAGATGCTTACGAAGGGCTTGAATGGCTGGCGAACGGGTTCTCGATTGAAGAAGTCCTGGAGCTTTACGACGTTCAAGAAAAACCGGTTGCTGAACCCGGCAACCTTGCCGATGCATTGAAAACCGACGGAAGCCAAAGCGCCTTTTGGGTGGTTGCGGGTGAAGAAGAATTATTGCGCGTAATGTCGGAGCCTTTGGAAAAATGGCGTATATTTTTGCATCCCGCGCAGAGAAAACTGATCGCGCGTGATTATTCCGGGCCGTGCCGAATCCTCGGCGGAGCCGGAACAGGCAAAACGGTTGTCGCCATGCACAGGGCGAAATGGTTAGCCTCGCAATCAGGAAGCAGGAATAAAATCCTGTTTACGACGTTCACGGCTAACCTCGCGGGCGACATTAAAGACAACCTTCGTAAAATATGCCCGGTCGAAGAATTAAGAAAAATCGATGTCGTCAACCTTGACGCCTGGGTATCTCAATTCATGCGGGAAAACGATTTCAGCTATACCATCGTTTACGATGACATTACAGACAAGTTGTGGGTGGATGCAATTGCCCGTTCCGGTGAAAGCATGGAGTTTGCGCCGTCTTTTTATTCCGACGAATGGACCAGGGTTGTCGCCGCTCAGGAGGCTTTTACAAAAGAAAAGTATTTGAAAGCCTCGCGATTAGGCCGCGGAACACGCCTGGACAGAAAGAAACGGCTGCAGGTCTGGAATGTTTTCGAGGAATACCTCGCTCTTATGAAGGAACAGCAAGTCAGGGATGCGGACACCGCCATGTATGAGTGCCGCACCCTCCTTGCGAAAAAACCGTTCAGCGCGTACACATCTGTCGTTGTAGACGAAGGGCAGGATTTTAGCGCCAATGCCTGCAAGCTGCTCAGGACGATTGTGTCTGACGAACGCCCCAATGACATTTTCATTGTGGGCGATGCTCACCAGAGAATTTATAAAAAAAGAGCCGCTCTGTCTAAGTGCGGAATTAACATTCGCGGGCGGAGCCGCAATTTAAGAATTAATTACAGAACCACCGAGGAAATAAGGAAATACGCTTTTGCCGTGCTGAATGACATGCCGTTCGATAATCTCGATGATGAATATGAAGGCGAATCCCTCTGCCAGTCTTTGACGCATGGGAACTACCCGAAGATCGCGAACTTTAAAACCGTTAAAGATGAATGCGCGTACATCATCAATGAAATCACCGCTCTCAAAGACAACGGAGTTCAGTTGAAGGACATTTGCCTTGTCGCCAGAACACACAAGCTCCTTGACGATTACAAGAGAGAGCTGCCCAATGCCGGAATCAAAGTCTACGAAATCAAACGCAATAAACTGGATGACCGCTCGTTTGACGGCATTCGTGTGGCAACAATGCACCGCGTAAAAGGGCTTGAATTTATGTATATGTTCGTTGCGGCGGCAAACAACCGCGTGATACCGCTTGCCGGCGCTATCGCCGATAGCGACATCGTATCGAAAAATGAATCACTGACATCGGAAAAATGTTTGTTGTATGTTGCCTTAACAAGGGCGCAGAAAGCGGCATATATCACGAGCTACGGAGAGAAATCCGAATTCTTATAGTATTAACGGTACGATTCTTAATGAAGCATTATAAAAATAAACGATAACAATGTCACATACTAGATTTCCTTATTTATGGACATGAAAAGTTTTCAAAGCATTTGCGCCGTTTGCGGCAAAGCGATTCCCGCGTGTTATGTCCGTGCGGAGGGGAAAATTTATATTGAAAAACACTGCGCCGAACACGGGGATTCGCGCGCGCTTGCCTCCGAGTCCGCGACGGATTTTGAAGCCTGGTTCGCTTCGTCATCCATTAATGTGCCGCCGCGTATTCCTGTCACCAGAGGCGTAAAAGAGACTTTTTCAGACGGTACGCT
>Ga0082212_10004692_pt1 | contig 18856 bp, 17 predicted proteins | sample TergutNt197P3_FD_71548 | JGI IMG/M metagenome (GOLD analysis project Ga0082212, IMG submission 71548) | Neocapritermes taracua P3 segment gut microbial communities from Petit-Saut dam, French Guiana - Nt197 P3 | ecosystem: Host-associated > Arthropoda: Insects > Digestive system > Gut ...
GAAAATTGGACTTTTGTATGGTTTGTGTTCGTTTATTTGGAAGTGTTAGGCAGTATTTGCTTCAAAAAGCCCTCTTTTTTCCATATATAGTCATTTTACAGGGCATCTGCTTGCGGAAAACCATACATAAGTCCTGATCTCGGACATTTTTTCGCAATTTCCTGCCAATCTGCATATGAGACAGGTCACGAGGCAGGCCAAACGGCAGGCTAAGCCAGCACCAACTGAAAATCCCTGCGTGGCTGGACGTGACCAGACCGAATAGTAGCAACCTCCCCAAACCCCCGAAGTCGTGGGAAAACAATACACCAAAGTTGTGGAGAAACAATGCCCCGAAAGTTGTGGAGAAACAATGCCCCGAAAGTTGAATCCCGGGGTCCCGGGGCTTCGCACCTTTTCGGGGTTGTTTATTTTGACGCAACGAATACATCTTCAGGGTTGTTTTATTTTGACGCTATACGGATGCAAACGAGAAGGCCAACAGAGGGGACAGTTCATTTGGCTTCGTTTGATAATCGTTCATAACCGCAATTTTTTATCCTCGGGGATACTTTTTTTCGGTTATGAACGATTTTCATAAAACAAGCATAATCAGCCTATACTGATAAAGTCGAAGTCTGCCCCATAGTACGCGAAGATATCCGGCAGGCGATCAGGCGAGAAGACGATCGTCGCCGCGTTGTCGTTCGGGTGAACGCCGATGCGCGCTGCCTGAAGCGTCTCCGCGTCGACGAGGAACCTCAGTGGCGGCCCGCCTTCCGCCCCCGCTACGGCATGCTTCACCGCTACGGCGTCCTCCCCCGTTGCATCATGCCGCCCCTCAGCTGCATCAGGCCCGCCTTCCGCCCCCGGCTCACAGGCCCCGATGATATTCAGCAGCGACACTGAGCCCGGGCGGATGCGCAGCTTGTCCCAGAGCGCGTCCGCGTCCCCGAAAGAAAGCCTCGTCTCCCCCAGAGCATTTTGCAGCGCCACAAGATCCGCCCGCTTGTCAAGAGGCAGCGTGAACAGATAGAACCGGCTCTTGTCCTTGTTGCGCAAAAACAGGTTCTTGCAAATGAGCGCGTCTATTTTGATATCCTTGCGGACCTCGTCAGCAGCAGAGAAGATCGGCGGGTGGTCGAACGCCTCATATGGGATTCCAAGCGCGTCAAAAACATCATAGACCCGCTGGCGCGCCTCCGCAAGCGCCGCTTCATCCCTTTCTTCCCTGTGCTCCTCGCCCGCCATCCATTACCTCATTATCATCCCGAAGCCCGCAACGTCAACAACCTGATTTTCCTGCCCCAAACCCCGGCAGGTAGCTTCTCGCGGCCCTACCTGACCGCCCCGCACCTTAAAACTCCGGCAGGTATACTTTTCCCCGCCCTTCATCGCCGACTCATGGCCGAGGATACCGGCCCGCGCCTTAAAACTCCGGCAGGTATACTTTTTCCCCGCCCTTCATCGCCGACTCATGGCCGAGGATGCCGGCCGCCGTGATATTGGCGCTGACTGCCGCGTTGAGCATCGGCGCCCTGCCCTCCGTGATCGCGGCGACGAACTCCTGGACGAGATGCGGATGTGAGCCGCCGTGGCCCGCGCCCTGGATAAAGCTCACATTGTCCTTGTTGAGGATTATCTCTTTCTTCGTGAACGGCTTGAGCTGCTCGATCAAAAGATCGTCGGTGTCGGGCGCGTGCATCCGCCTGGCAAGCTCGCCCCCGTCGAAGATGACCGCCCCTTCGCCTTCGATCTGCTCCCACTCATAGGCCATCTTCGTGCCGTAGACGTCGAAGCTCTCGCGGTATTGCCGCACGGTCTCATAAAGCGACCTCGTAGCTTCCGCCATGATATCGGAATCCTTGAGTTTGATCGTAACGGTCTCGACCGGATAAGGCGACCCGTAGCGGCTTGCCAGATCCTCGCTGAGCGTGCCCGAGCCGTGCCCTATCACATATTCGGCCTGCTTGCCTGTTATGATCACAAGCGGCGAGATCGCGTGGGTGCCGTACCAGAACGGCGGGAACCCGAGCCAGTACTCCGGCCAGCCCTCAAGCCCCATATCCTGCATATGGCTGCCGCGCACAAACTGGATCGTGCCAAGCTGCCCGCTGTCCGCAAGCGCCTTCACATAGAGGAATTCCCGCGTGTAGACGGCCGTCTCCATCATCATGTAGACGAGGCCGCTTTGTTTTTGAAGCGCGCATATATCCTTGAGCTCATCAACAGAGAGCCCCATAGGCACCGTGCTTGCCACGTGCTTTCCCGCCTTCATCGCGCGGAGCGTATAGTCCGCGTGCGTGGAGGGCGGTGTAATGATATGCACCGCGTCGATTCCCTCGCAGCCTGCCACGTCATCAAAGTCCGTGAACCTTAACTGTTCGGGGATACCCAGCGCCTCGCCGTTTTCCGCAAGGGACTCCTCGCTGCGCTGGCAGATCGCCACGTCGCCTATGTCCGGGTGGTGCTGATACAGCTTCACAAACTCCTTGCCAAAATTCATGCCGATCACGGCCACATTAAGCTTCTTCATGCCTCAAAACCTCCTTCGCCTTTCAGTAAAAACATCCGCCAGTAAAAAACATTTCACCCGATACTATAATCCTCGTCGCGCGTGTACGCCCCTAAAATATCCCACATTGCCTCATCCTCCAGCCCAAGCCGCCAGCAGGCGACGCCGCCAAGCCCGTATTCACACATCGCTTCGACCCGCACCGTCATGGACTCCTCGTCCTCAAGCCATACCTGGTACGTCTTGTTGTTTTTGTCGATCTGTGTGTAATGCTGCCCCAGCTCCTCGCTCCATATAGGCTCAAGCTCATTATCCTCTATCCATTTTGCCTGCCCCTTTTGTCCGTAGACCGCCTCAACGCTCACGGTCCCGTCCGCGTGCGCCGTGCTCCATATGCGGGTATAAAAAGGCACAGCGTTTATCGTCTTATTTGCCGGGACGACCGCAAGGGTGCGCTCGATCGCGTCAACGACAAACGGCAGCGACGCCACGCTCCCCGCCCCGCTCGACGTGCCCCAGTGCTCATCATATCCCATGATGATCACATAGTCGGCAACTTCCCCCTGAAGCCCGCGGTTATAGTGCTCCGTACGCTCGCGCGGTGGGTAATTGTCTATTGAAAAGACAAGCCCGTGCGTGCGGCAGGCCACCGACAATTCCCGCACAAGCTGTTCAAAACCGGAAGCCGCCTCAATGGGCACGACCTCAAAATCAAGGTTGATCCCGTCAAAACCGTGTTCATTTGCCTGCCCGATCATATACGAAACGAAGGCGTCACGGCTCGCCGTCGACATGAGCAAAGTCTGCCGGTCAAGCCCCTCGACGAAATCGTCCACCAGCGGCCAGACCTTCAGCCCGCGGCTGTGCGCGCTTTCGACATAGCTCGTCCACGCGAGGCTCGTTACTTCCCCGGAGCCGTCGGCAATCGAGTACCATGTGGGCGAGATCACGTCAAGCGGCCAGGCTGTCTCTATCATGTCGTCCAGATAGGCGTTTGCGTCCGCTACCGAGACCTGGTGCCAGGCGATGCAGATCCGCTCCTTCTCCGTCAAGGCTGTATAGGGCGGAGGCGAATAGTCCTGTGGTATGGTAATGTCAATATCGAAGCTTTCCTCGGACAGGCGCCTGTTTTCGACAAAGCCGATGACCGCGTCCTCGGTGCGGACCTTGCTCCACTCATTCATCCTGTTGATAACAAATACTTTTTCGCCTGCGTTCAGGTCGCATACGATGGCAGCCTTAATGTCGCTTGCCTTGCGCATTTTGGTTTTCTTCAGAACCTCAGCCCCCGCATACACCCCGTCCTCGGTATACATCTGCACCCTGTAGGGGTTCTTGAAAAGCTCATACGAAAAATTGAAAAACTGTTTCGCGTAGTCAAGCGAGATGTACCCGCGCCCCTGGTCGATCCAAAACACAGGCGTTTCTGTTTCTACGGCCACAGGCACAACGCCTTCCGCCGGGGCCGCTTCCGCGTGCCTTGTATAGAAGCGATCCCCCGCGTTCGCGCGCACCACCTCGTCTGCCGTCGTCAGAAGCAGTACGCCCTCCTCAAGGTTCATCCAGTAATTGTCCGAGAAATTGCGCATGACACTGCCCGCTTCCCAGTAGACAGTCCCGTTCCTCACCAGTGCGTTTGTTGACAGCCGGGTCTCGCCAAGCATCACCGCCGCCTGCTCAGTACCTGACACCCCAAGGTATGAGCCCAGGTTCACACGTTCGTTACTGGGGAGATAATCCTTTAAAAGCGGCAGGCCGACAAACCATATCAGCGCCGCCAGCCCGAGCGCTATTACGATGCCTGCAAAAACCCGCGGGCCTTTCTTGCGTTGCCTCATCAGTCGCCCTCGTCCACTTCATCGTCAAAGCCCTCGTCCATGCCCTCGTCAAAACCGTCATCTGCGCCGTCGTCTAAGCCTGCCTCCGCAATCTCGGCCTCGCGCCCCTCGATCGCGGCGTAGTAGGCGTCTTTGTTCCTGAGAAACTCATTGTAGTCGGATGAAAACCTGTGCGTCCCGTCCAGGTCGGCGGAGAGCACAAAGTATATATAGTCGTTGTCATCAGGGTACAGCGCCGCGTCGATGGAAGCCATCCGCGGGTTGCAGATCGGCCCCGGCGGCAGGCCGGCATAAAGGTAGGTGTTGTAAGGGGACTCGATCTGTGTGTCCTCGATAGTCAAAAACTCCTTCGCCTCGCCAAGTATGTACTGTATCGTCGCGCAGCTCTCAAGCGGCGTCTCCTGTTCGATCCTGTTGTAAAACACCCCCGCCATGACAGGGCGTTCCTCGGCAGCTATGGATTCGCGTTCGATGATAGAACCCATTGTAACGATTTCGCGTACGCTTAAGCCCATGCTCGCAGCCTGCGCATAATACTCATCCTTGAAGAGCGCGTCGAACTGCGCGAGCATCTTGCTTACGACGTCGTGCGCAGTCGCGTCCGTGTATATCTCGTAGGTCTCAGGGTAGAGGAAGCCTTCAAGGCGCTCGTCGCCCGGCGGGCAGCCCTCAAGGAAAGCGTAGTCAAAATCCCCGTCCCTCACTTCGTTGTAAAATTCCAGTTCGGAAACGATCCCCTGATCCGAGAGGACGCGCGCGATCTGCGTAATGTTGTAGCCCTCGGGTATTGTGAACCTTCTTGTCTCGGCCACCATCGTCCCCTTGATAAGCTCCTCCGCGATCTCATCGGCGGACATCGACCTGGTGAGCGTATAGATCCCCTGCTTGAACTGCCCGTCGTATTCCTTTTGCTTGCAATGGAACCTGAAAAAAGACTCATTTCTTATAAGGCCGTTTTCTTTTAGAATGCTTGCGATAATAGAAGTTGACGCGCCTTCCGGTATCTCGATCGTTATCTCCTCGGTGTTGCCGGGCTCTATAGGCTCCACGGATCTGTCATAGGCAAAATTGAGTCCGTAGATCCCGCCGAAAATGACCACGATCGTGACGATGGCCGCTATGATAGCAGGATGGGGCCCGCGCCTGCGCACATAGCCCCTGTTCCAATCATATTCCTCGTCTTCATCGTCATCATCATAGTCTTCGTCGTAGTCGTCCTCATATCTGGCCCGCGTCTTTGCAGCCTCTTTCTCCTTTTTCGCAGCGCGCTTTTCACGGTTTTTGTGTGCCATAATGATCTCGCTCCCTTTCCCGCATTTCTCCGCGCCTACGCCCGACCGAGATAGTCGCCTGTACGCGTATCGATTTTGATTACTTCACCTTCCTCTATGAAGATGGGTACCTGGACTGTCGCACCGGTCTCGACGATCGCGGCCTTGGTCACGTTTGTCGCCGTATCGCCTTTGATCCCGGGCTCCGTCTCCGTGATCTTGAGCTCCACGAAAAACGGCGCTTCGACCTGGAAAGCCTTTTCCTTGAAAAACTTGATGGTCGCGACATCGTTTTCCCTGAGCCACTGCATCGCGTCCTCGACCTGGTCAGCCGTAAGCGGAGACTGCTCATACGTCTCCTGATCCATGAAATAATACAGCCCGCCGTCATCATACAAATACTGCATCTGTTTTGTCTCGATATGCGCATTCTCAAACTTGTCATTAGGGTTGAACGCCTCCTCACGGATAGCCCCTGTCAAAATGTTCTTGTACTTTGTCCTGACGAACGCCGCGCCCTTGCCCGGCTTGACATGCTGAAAATCAATGATGATATGTGGCTCGCCATTGATTTCAAAAGTAATCCCTTTGCGAAATTCTCCCGCTGAAACCATAATCCTATCTCCTTTACACGCGTTCAATTCTATCATATTGAGCGCGCTGCCGCCAAACCATTTATTGCCGCCCGGTAAATAATTTTCGGATAATTTTCGGATGATTTTCGATTTGCGCATTTCTGGTGTTTCCGGCAGGCAGGCGGTTACAAGCTCCCGTGCCCCGCCACTTGATTAATATGGTAAAATAACAGGAAAATAACGGAAGGGGTATCAAAATGCCGATTCTTGTACAGCGCGGACTGCCCGCTTACAAAACACTAAAACAGGAGAACGTATTCGTAATGCAGGACCGGCGCGCGTCCAGACAGGATATACGCCCGCTCACGGTCGCTATCGTCAACCTCATGCCTATCAAAGAGATCACGGAGACGCAGCTTATCCGCCTGCTAGCAAACTCGCCTCTCCAGGTGGAGCTTGAACTTTTGACGCTGTCGTCACACAAATTCACGCATGTGGACCCTTTGCATATGGAAACTTTCTACCGTAAATTCGAGGAGATACAAAGCCAGCGCCTGGACGCGATGATCATTACGGGCGCGCCGCTGGAAACGATACCTTTCGAACAGGTCGACTACTGGGACGAGCTGAAACAGATAATGGACTATACAAAAACCAATGTCTTCAGCACCCTGTATCTGTGCTGGGGCGCACAGGCAGGGCTCTACCACCATTTCGGCATAGAGAAGCGCATCCTGGACAAGAAGATTTTCGGGGTGTTCCCGCACACATCCCACGACAAGAAGAGCGGCCTGACGCGCGGCTTCGACGAGGAATTCTTCGTGCCGCATTCGCGCTGGGCCGAGTCGCCGCGTGAAAAGATTGAAGCGGAGCCCGCCTTGAAGATACTCGCGGACTCAGAGGAGGCGGGCGTCCATATGGTCGTGACGAAGAACAAGAGGCAGATCTTCCTTCAAGGCCACAGCGAATACGAGTGGAACACCCTCAAGCTCGAGTACGAGCGCGATGTCCTGCGCGGCGTCGATATCGGCGTACCAAAAAACTACTTCAAGGACGACGACCCGAAAAAACGCGTCGTTGTGAGGTGGAGCGGCCACGCAAACCTTTTCTTCTCAAACTGGCTCAACTTCGTATACCAGGAAACGCCGTATGATCTCGCGGGCCTCAGCTCCTCTGATGACTGACCTTAGGGCCCCGGCGTGCAAACACGCGGGCGTCTGCGGCGGCTGCCAATACCAGGGCGTCCCGTATGAAGAGCAGCTCAGGATCAAGAATGAAGCGGTCCTTGAGCACCTTTCGGAAAACGGCGTCCATCCGGGCGAGTACCGCCCCGTCAGGCAGACAGGGCAGCTTTTCGGCTACCGCAACAAGATGGAATACTCCTTCGGCGACGAAGTAAAAGGCGGCCCGATGAGCTTGGGAATGCACAAGCAGGGCTCATACATGTCGGTCATAAACACCGACGGCTGCCTGATAGTCCCCGAATCGTTTGACCGCATCCAGGCAGCCGTGCTCTCATGGGCGGAGAAAAGCGGCCACGGCTTCCACCACAAGCGCTCCCACAGCGGCTTCCTCCGCTCCCTGGTCTTAAGGCGCGGCGAGCGTACGGGCGAGCTGCTCATAAACCTTGTGACGACGAGCGAAGAGGCCCTGGACGATGCTGCGTTCTGCTCCGCGGTGTTCGAATCCCAAGACCCAGGCTTAAAAGACAGGATCGCAGGCATCCTTCATACAGTCAACGACCGGCGCTCCGACGTCGTCGCGTGCGACAGCATGAGGACGCTTTATGGCAGAGACCACTATTTCGACAAGCTGCTTGGCCTATCGTTTCGCGTCGGCGCTTTCTCATTTTTCCAGACAAACACTTCGGCCGTCGAATCCATGCTTGAAGAGGCGCTCTCGCTTATACCGCAGACCGGCGCCGAAAATATCTACGACGTCTACTGCGGCACAGGCGCCATCTCGCTCGCCCTTTCCCGGCGCGCAGACCGCGTAACAGGCATCGAGCTTATAGAAGACTCCGTCGTCTCAGCCCGTGAAAACGCCGAGCGCAATGGCGTAAAAAACGCTTCGTTTATATGCGGCGACGCCTTTGAAGTGATGGCCGGGCTTGAGGCGCCAGGTCTGCTTGTAGTCGATCCGCCCCGCATGGGCCTGCACCCCAAGGCCTTGAAACGCGTCATAGAGTACGGGCTCCCCGCCCTGCTTTATATCAGCTGCAACCCCAAAACGTTCGCAGAAAACGCGGCTGTACTTAAGAGCGCCGGCTACAAGGCCTCCGTGCTCGGCGCCTATGACAATTTCCCGTTCACAAGGCACGTCGAGCTCGCCGCCTTGCTGGAAAAATAAGCTTAGATATCCGTCTTCCAGAGACCGTGCAGGTTGCAGTACTCGTACGCCGTTATCGGGACGCTATTGTCCTTGACCGAGAACCGCGCGGACGGTTCGTCCCCGGGCGAAAACCGGTGGCAGTACACACGCGTCCCGTGCGCGATCACGGCAAACCGGATATAGTGGTCCTCCGCCATCGGGTGCGGCACAGCGCCAACGCTGACCGTGACATGGTGGCCGTCCCCCTCCCGCTCTACAACCGGCACGTGCTTTTCAAGCGCGGCGTCGACCTTGCCTGCCTCAAGCAGCCCCATCTTCTCCCCGCAGCACGATGGCGCAACGCCAGCGTCGACCGCGGGGTACAGGATATTCCCGCAGTGTTCACACAAATAAAATTTTACGTCCATTCCCATCCTCCTTGCCAAAAGGCTTTGGCTTATCATATATAGCATACGGGACTATTGTAATACGGGACCCGTGTCATTTCCACGCCAAAAATCCAAAAAACCCCCGTACTTACGATACTCTTGACGGAAAATACTCCTCACACAATTCCAGGTATTCATCCCTGTCCAGCATGGAACCAATATATTCCGACACCCTGCCCCTCTTGTCGTACTTCACGATGAGGCTGCTGTAGGAGTTGCCCACAAGATCGAACGAGATGATGTCGAACCTGTCGTCACCGAAGACCAGCCGGAGACATATCCCGGACGGCGAATTCGGGTGGCCCCAATGGTTCCACAGCCCGGCCTCGGCCAAATCCCGGTAAAACATGTCTGTTCTGTCCTTATCCAACACCTCTATTATTTCGATTCGGTCCTCTTTGACGGCCCTAAGCCCGCGGAGCGAGAAATAGGAATTCATCATCTGCGCATCGGGGTTGTCGTATTGGATCAGTTCCACCCTGACGACATCTGCCGCCAACTCGTTATACTTGTAGCTGAACATGACGGGGTCGCAGCCGGCCAGGCCGAAACACACAGACAGCAAAGCCAGTATTATTGCCGTTTTTTTCATAATGTGTGCCACAGGTTTTTTCATAATGCCATATCATATCATGTTTTATCTGATATAATCCGTTTGTGGTTTACAATAATGTAAGAGAAATGAGAAAGGCATCGGGCGGAATCCGGTGGGCGGTCGTGATGACGTTCATTTTTGCGATCATCAGGGTCCTCGTCAACCTGGGAAATCTGTTCAGCGTCAACAGCGCGCATTACCCCTTATATATCATCGCCTATATCTTTGCCGAGTCAGGCATCATGATCTACCTGGCGGTCTTTCTGTTGAGAAGCAAAAAACTGAAGGCCTGCCTTGCGCTTATCCTCTATTACATAGCTTCCAGAATAGCCGTGTTGGCCTTGCTCTACTATCACGGCTTTTACATCCAGTCCGGCCTGGCGGCTGACATCTTCGTTATCGTGCTCTACTCTTTGCTCATGCTGCCCGGGGCCATCGGGGCCTCATCATACAAAAAACTGCAAAATACCCCCGGCTATCCAGCCGGCTATCCGGCGCCGTATTATACAGGGCCGGCCGGGCCATACCAGCAGCCCTACCCCATGCCGGGGCAGCCGCCTTACGAGCAGCCTCCAGGGCCATACCAGCAGCCGGGCCCTGCGCAGCCTCCAGGGCCATACCAGCAGCCCTACCCAAACCCTGAAGAGCCGGGCTCCCGGTAATAGCGGGCCAGCGCTTCCGCCTTGAACGTGGCGAAAGCCCCGTCCCCTGCCTCGATAGCCTCGCGCGCGCCTGCCATAAGATCCGTCAAAAACGTAAGGTTGTGAATCGAGATAAGCGTCGCCCCAAGTATCTCCTTTGCCATCACCAGGTGCCGCAGATAGCTCTTTGTGAAATTCTTGCAGCAGTAGCAGGAACAGCCCTCGTCCAGCGGGGAAAAATCCTCGGCGTATCTGGCGTTGCGCAGGTTGACCGACCCGTCCCGCGTCATTGCGCGCCCGTGCCGCGCCTCGCGTGTAGGGAGTACGCAGTCAAACATGTCAACACCAAGCGCGGCGCCCTCCAGCAGCGCGTCGGGGCTGCCGACCCCCATCAGGTAGCGGGGCTTGCCCCCGGGCAGGCAATCCGTGCACCCGTCCAGTATCTCATACATCAATTCCTTAGGCTCGCCTACGGACAGGCCGCCGATGCCGTATCCTGGCAGATCCAGGGCCACTATCTGCTCCGCGCTTTGCCTGCGCAGGTCCCTATGCATCCCGCCCTGCATTATCCCGAATAGCGACTGCCGCCCCACATCCTTATGCACGGCCTTGCAGCGCTTTAGCCAGCGCGTAGTGCGCAGGATGGAACCCTCCACATAGGAGCGCTCCGCCGGGTACGGCACGCACTCGTCAAACGCCATCATGATATCGGAGCCGAGCGCGTTTTGGATCTCTATGGATTTTTCGGGCGTAAGCAGGTGGCGCGACCCGTCGATGTGCGACGCAAATCCCACGCCCTCCTCTGTGATCTTGCCCAGCGCTGACAGGCTGAACACCTGGAACCCGCCGCTGTCCGTGAGTATGGGCCTGTCCCAGCTCATGTACCGGTGCAGTCCGCCGGCCTTCCTCACGGTCTCATGCCCGGGCCTGAGATAGAGGTGGTAGGTGTTCGCAAGTATTATCTGCGCGCCGAGCCCGGCTACGTCGTCAGGCTTTACGGCCTTGACCGTGCCCGCCGTCCCCACAGGCATGAAGACGGGTGTTTCGATCACCCCGTGGGGCGTAGTCAAACGCCCGCGCCTCGCCCGCGTCTTGTCGTCTTTTTTTATAAGTTCAAATGTTACCGCCTGTTTCACTGTAAGCCTCTTTGCATCTTTTGCCTCTTTGTATCCTCAGCCTCTTTGCATCCTCAGCCTCTTTGCATCCTCAGCCTCTTTGCATCCTCAGCCTCTTTGCATCCTCAGCCTCTTTGCATCTTTTGCCTCTTTGCATCCTCAGCCTCTTTGCATCCGCCCTCACAAAATCAGCATCGCGTCCCCGTAGCTGAAAAACCGGTACCGCTTCTCTACCGCTTCCCGATAGACCGAAAGCATTTTCTCCCGGTCATAAAACGCGCAGACAAGCATGAGCAGCGTGGATTTCGGAAGGTGGAAGTTGGTAATGAGCCCATCCGTCATGTGGAATCCCGGCCCGCCCGGATAGATAAAAATGTCCGTCTCCCCGCTATAGTTGCCCTCGGGTATATACCGGCCGCCCTCGTGGTCCCACACGCTTGCGCTCTCGACCGTCCGCACAGATGTCGTCCCCACGCAGACAATACGCCTGCCCTGCGATTTCGCAAGGTTGATTTTCAGCCTGGCCTCTTCGCTGATATGGTAATGCTCCGTATGCATCCTGTGGTCCTCGATCATGTCTGTCTTTACGGGCCTGAAGGTACCCAGGCCGACATGCAGCGTCAAAAATGCGGTCTCCACCCCTTTTGCCCGCAGCCTTTCGATCAACTCATCCGTGAAATGCAAGCCGGCGGTGGGCGCCGCGGCAGAGCCGGGTTCATCCGCGTAAACGGTCTGATAGCGGACCGCGTCAATTTCTTCATCTTCGCGCCGGATATACGGCGGCAGAGGGACATGCCCCAGTTGTTCCAGCACTTCAGGAAACTCTCTTTCGCGCGAGAACCGGACATACACGCAGCCATTGTCCCTGCGTTCGATCACCTCCGCCGTCAGCTCTTCACCAAAAAGGATACGGTCGCCGGCGTGCAGCCGCTTTGCCGGCTTTGCCAGCGCCTCCCAGAATTCGCCCCGTCCTTCAAGACGCTTGAGCAAAAAGACTTCGATCCGCGCCCCCGTTCCCTCTTTCCCGCCGAGCAGCCGCGCCTTGATGACCTTTGAATCGTTGAATACGAGGACGTCGCCTTCGCGCAGATATTCGGGCAGATCGGAAAAATGCCTGTCCTCCGTCCCGCCCGAGACCCTGTCCACAACAAGCAGGCGCGACGCGTCACGCTTATCGGCCGGGTACTGCGCAATCAATTCCTCCGGCAGGCCATAGTCAAATAATGAAATGTCTGTCATCCGGTTTTTTTCTTTCGGTCGTATACTGCCCCGCTCTTCACTGCCCCGCTCTTCACTGCTCCGCTCTTCACTGCCCGGCCTCTTCTTCAGCTTCGAACAGGCTCATCTGCGTCTGCACTGTTTTTTCATCGACCGACGGCGGCTCAAGCCCGATCCAGAGCCAGGCGTCGCGCGAGGCCACGCGGCCTTTTGGCGTGCGGTGGAGCAGCCCCGCCTGCAGAAGGTACGGCTCATAGACGTCCTCGATCGTTACCCTTTCCTCGCCGATGGAAGCTGCGATGGTATCGATACCGACAGGCCCGCCGCCGAACCTCTCGATGATCAGGCGCAGTATGTCCCTGTCAAGGCCTTCAAGGCCCTTCTTGTCTATACCAAGCGCACGAAGCGCGTTATCTGTGATGCCGCTGTCTATGCGTCCCTCCCCCTGCACCTGGGCGAAGTCGCGCACGCGCTTGAGCAGGCGGTTGGCTACGCGCGGCGTGCCGCGTGAACGCGAAGAAAGCTCTTTCAGTGAATCCTCGTCGATATCGATGCCAAGAAGCCTGGCCGAACGCCTTATGATCAGTTCCAATTCCTTTGGCGTATAGAGTTCAAACTTGCTGATCACGCCAAAGCGGTCGCGCAGCGGCGCTGACAGGTTGCCGGCCCTTGTCGTAGCGCCGATCAGGGTGAACCCCGGAAGCGGCAGCCTGTATGAACGCGCCGACGGCCCCTTGCCGACGATCATGTCTATCACATAGTCCTCCATGGCGGAGTATAATATTTCCTCAGCCGTCCTGTTCAGCCGGTGCACCTCGTCTATAAAAAGCACATCGCCCTCTTTCAGGTTGGTAAGCAGCGCCGCAAGGTCGGCCGCGCGTTCTATCGCAGGCCCGCTGGTGATGCGTATATCGACGCCGAGCTCAGCTGCGATGATGCTGGCCAGAGTCGTTTTGCCCAGGCCCGGAGGGCCGTAAAAAAGCACGTGGTCAAGCGGCTCGCGCCGCCCTTTCGCCGCCTCGATAAAGACCTTCAGGTTTTCCGTGACATTCTTTTGCCCGATATATTCTGCAAGCGTACGCGGCCGCAGGCCGGGGTCGGCCCTGTCATCCTCAAACCGCCCGATGGCCGGGTCTACGATCCGCTGCTCTTTGTCCGTGTCATGATCCGTTTTATTCACCATACCTGTCTCTCTTGTTACAGCCCTTTCAGCGCAAGGCGCACACAGTCCTCGACCGTTTCGTATTCGCCCTTCACGTTCATCACAGCCTGCGCCGCCTCGCTGCGGCTGATCCCCAGGCTCATCAATACACTTATCGCCTCCGTCACGGTATCGGCCGGACCTGCCTTCACATCGACCATGCCGCTGCCCATACCCTGGATGCCGGGCGCGGCGCCCACGGCCCCGGCAAAGGCATCCGTCACCTTGTCCTTGAGCTCAAGCACTATGCGCTCCGCGGACTTCTTGCCGATACCCTGTGCTCGCGTCAGCATCGCGGCGTCCTCAAAAGCTATTGCGCGCGCCGCCTCCTCGGCTGTCATCGCCGAGAGTATCGCCATCGCAGCCTTGGCGCCTACGCCGCTTACGGTAAGGAGCAGGCGGAACAGCCGCAGGCTCCCGCGCCCTTCAAACCCGTAGAGCGACACATCGTCCTCTTTGAATATCTGCGCCGTATGGAGAACGATATCATCACCCTTACCCTTCAGCCAGGCATTGGAGTTCGCCGGCACAAAGACCTCATAGCCGACGCCGCCGGTGTCGATGATGACAGAGGTTTCAAGTTTTTCAAGTAATGTCCCGTAGATATAAGCAATCATCTTTTTACCGTCCTTCGCCCTTAGCCATGCAGCGTTCCAGCCGTTCCATATACCCCGATGAATTTGCGTGACAGATCGCAGCGGCGACCGCGTCTGCCGCGTCATCAGGACGCGGCGCCGTCTCAAGCCCCAGGACCTGCCGTACCATCTCTTGTATCTGGTGCTTCTCAGCGCGGCCGTAACCCGTCAGCGCCTGCTTTATCTGCAGCGGTGTGTATTCATACACCGGAAGCTCCGCGTTTGCGCAGGCAAGCACCGCCGCGCCCCGTGCCTCGCCCACCTTGATCGCCGTCTTCTGGTTGCTGCCCCAAAACAGCTCCTCAACTGCGCACGCACCGGGCCTGTACTCCTCGACAATACCGCTTAAGCCCGAATATATTTCCCTGAGTCGCTCAGGCCATGGGGCGTCCTTGTCCGTTTCAAACACTCCGTATCCGATCAGCCTGTACCGGCTCGCGCGGTATTCGACTACGCCCCAGCCCAGGATCGCATAGCCCGGGTCGACGCCGAGTATTCTAAGTGCCCCTTCACTGCGCTCATCCATTCCTACAGTCTACCACCCAATCCGGGTAATGTCAAACGTTTGTTCATATTCGCGCGCCCCCCGCCGCCGATCAGCCCTTTGCGTTTCTTATGAGCTCACGTGCGTTTTCGCGCGCCGCCTCCGTCAGGTTGAGCCCGCCTACAAGCCGCGCCACCTCATCGACGCGCGCCTCCCCGCTTATCTCCCGTAATGTCGTAAATGTTTCATCCCCGTCCGTATTTTTTTCCAATATATAGTGATGATCCGCAAATGCCGCGATCTGCGCCAAATGCGTGATGCATATTATCTGGTGGCTGCCGGACATTTTGGACAGTTTTTCACCGACGATGCTGGCTGTTGCGCCGCTGATGCCGCTGTCTATCTCATCGAATACCATCGTCTCAATGCCGTCAAAATCGCCCGTGACAGACTTGAACGCAAGCATGATGCGCGACAGTTCGCCTCCCGACGCCACCTTGGCAAGCGGGAGCAGCGGCTGCCCCTTGTTTGCGGACAGCATGAACTCCACCCGGTCGATACCTGTTTCCGAGACCGCGCCATCGTCCTGGCTGATCGATACGCTGAATTCCGCGTCCATGAAATTGAGCGCCACCAGCTGCTTTGTGATCGTCGCTTCGAGCCGGCCCGCCGCTTCTTTCCTGAGCGCTGAAAGCGTCCGCGCTTCGCCAAACAGTACCGACTCCGCCGAGGCAAGCTCTTTCGCGAGCCCGGCCTTCAGCTCTTCCGAGTTTTCCGCGGATTCTATACGCCCGGCGGCCCTTTCCCTTTGGGCCTGCACCGCTTCTATGCTGCCGCCGTATTTTGATTTCAGCCTTTCGATATGATCGAGACGCGAAAGCGCGCGGTCAAGGTCGGCCTGCGAGAAATCCATTTCGTCCCGCGCGTTGCGCACCTGCGTCTCAAGCTCCTCAAGCGCATAATAAGCCTCTGCGCTCACCTCAGCCATCCTTGCAAACCTGCCGTCAAACCCGGAAAGCCCGGCAAGGCTGTCACGCACGCCCCCGACCGCCGCCAGGGCCGCGCCCCCTTCTTCGCGCTCACCTGAGAGCAAGCCATACGCGCCGGCCAGCGCTTCATAGATTTTTTCGCTGCTTTGCATTATCCGGATGCGTGATACCAGCTCCTCATCCTCGCCGGGGACGAGCCTTGCATCGTCTATTTCCTTTATTTCATAGCGCAAAAAATCCAGCTCCCGTTCAGCCAGCGCAGCGCCGCGCCTGGCTTCGTCAAGCCGCCTCTTTGCATCCCTGTACACGCCGAATGCCGCGGCCGTACGCTCCTCCGCAGGCGCGATCTCCTTATGCCCGAACGCGTCGAGCAGGCCTATATGCTTCTCCTGCAACAGCAAGCTCTGGTGGTCATACTGCCCGTGGACGTCCACATGCCCCGCCGTGAAAGCCTCAAGTTGCGTAAGTGTCACAATCTCGCCGTCGGCCCTGCACAGCGCCTTGCCCGCGGCGCCGATCTCGCGCGTGAGCACCTCCGGTATGCCGTCGCCGTCCGTCACCAGGGTGATAACGGCCCTGTCCATGCCCGCACGCACCATGGATTTGTCCGCGCGCCCCCCAAGCGCCATGCTCATTGCCTCTATCACAATGGACTTGCCCGCACCCGTCTCGCCTGTGATCACGGAAAAGCCTGGGAAAAACTCCGCTTCGAGCCCTTTGATGATCGCGAAATTTTTAATGCTCAGCCTTGAAAGCATCAGCGTGCCTGGCCCCCGAGAAGTTCTTCAAACCTGGCGGCAAGCTTAGGCGCGTTCTTCGGGTCGTCACAGACGATGAACACAGTATTGTCGCCCGCGAGTGTACCCAGGATATATGGGAATTCAAGCGAATCAATGGCCTCACAAGCGGCGTTGGCGCAGCCTGTCAGCGTCTTGACGACGATCATATTTCCCGAATATGCCGTTGTAAGGATAGTGTCCTTGAAAATCTTCACAAAACGATCCGCCGTCTGACGGGCGGCCGGTTCCGGCAAAGAATATTTATACTGTCCGGAATTTGCCTGGACCTTAACGAGCTGGAGTTCCTTGATATCACGCGAGACCGTCGCTTGCGTAACGTCAAAACCGCTTTTTTTCAACAATTCTGCGAGTTTCTCCTGCGTATCGATTTCGTGTTTTGAAATCAGTTCAACGATTTTGTTCTGTCTCGTATACCGCATAAGTCCCTCCCTTTTGCATGTTTATGCAATAAGTATACACTTATTACGCTGCCGCTGCCACAGGAAGCGGCAAAAACAATATGCCGCGATTTTTCATCTTTCATCCTGGCATGGCGCGCCGTGTCAATGGCCGGAATATGCCGCTATTTTCTTTATCACCGCGTTGTAGTCTATGGGTTTTCCCAGATGGTCGTTCATGCCGCACTCCAGGCACCGTGCAACATCTTCGCGGAATACATCGGCTGTCATGGCGATGATCGGTATCGTCTTTGCGTTTTGCGCCTCCGACAAGCGTATAGCCCTTGTCGCTTCAAGACCGTTCATGCCCGGCATATGGACGTCCATTATTATCATATTGTATTTGTCAGGGTTTTGCATGAACATATCAACAGCGATAAGCCCGTTTTCCGCCGTATCGATTTTTATATTTGTACTCTCCAAAAGTGTTGTGAACACCTCTCTGTTGATGTGTATGTCTTCGGCATAAAGAAGCGTAATGTCTGAAAAATCCGGCACTGCTTCTTCGGCCGTCTCGTCCTCGGCATTCTGCCTTCCTTCCAGCGCGTCCTCATGCCGAAGGCATTTGTAGATCCTCGACGGCAAAAGAGGAAGCGGAATGAACCTGTAAACACCGGCATTTTGCGTCTCTTCATCGATTCTGTTCCATGCCAGGAAAGAAGCCATGATCACTATATCACCCGGCCTTGTATAGTCTTTCAGCTTTTTCACGACCTTGAAGAAATCGTTGCACTTGAGGTTATAGTCTATCAATACCATATCGTACATATTGCCGTCATGGTGCGCGGCGCCCACGAGGGAAACCATTTCATCCGCACTCAGCGCAGTTTCCGTGATGACCCCGCACCCGGATGTCACAGACCTGAAGTAGTCAGACACCCTTTCATCATCTGTGGCGACAAGCGCCCTCATCCCTTCAAACCCTGTGTCATCATAGCCTTCCGCATTATAGGTGTGTTTGAGCTCGACCTCAAACATGAACGTGGACCCCTTGCCGGCCTCTGATTCCGCCCACATCTTCCCGTTCATCATATCGACTATGCTTTTCGATATGGCAAGTCCCAGGCCGGTCCCCCCGAACCGCCTTGAAATACTCGTGTCCGCCTGCTCAAACGCAGTGAACAGTCTCTCCATCTGCTCTTCCGTCATACCTATCCCGGAATCCTCAACGGAAATCCGTATCGTGCTGTCAACGCTTCTCCGCTCCGCCTCGTATACCTTGACCGAAACTCTCCCGCTCTCGGGCGTGAATTTAACGGCATTCGACATAAGATTTGTTATGACCTGTGAAATCCTCATCTCATCGCCGATATACTCAATCCGCGCACTCTCGTCAAGGGTTATGTTTAGCTTAATACCTTTCTTTTCAGTATCTCCCGCAAAAAGCTCGGCCATCCTCTTCATAACGGTCTCAAAGCTCATCGTGGTATTATGCAGCTCAAATTTCCCGGCCTCAATCTTTGACATATCAAGGATGTCGTTTATTAAACCGAGCAAATGATTCGCAGAATCCCCTATAGTCGCAAGGCAATACTGCCGCCTTTCTTCGTCCGCCGCGGTCTCAGCAATCTTCGTCATCCCGATAATCGCATTAAGCGGCGTCCGCATCTCATGGCTCATCCGTGAAAGAAAATCACTCTTCGCCTTATTAGCCTGCTCGGTAACCGCAAGAAGCCGCACCTGCTCCTCAGCCTTTTTCAGATTCGAAATATCAACAAATGACTCGAGCAGCATAAGCCGCCCTTTATAACTGATTTTCGCAACGGACTTAATAATAGGAATAACCTCTCCGTCCGCCTTAATA
>Ga0082212_10004693_pt1 | contig 18855 bp, 9 predicted proteins | sample TergutNt197P3_FD_71548 | JGI IMG/M metagenome (GOLD analysis project Ga0082212, IMG submission 71548) | Neocapritermes taracua P3 segment gut microbial communities from Petit-Saut dam, French Guiana - Nt197 P3 | ecosystem: Host-associated > Arthropoda: Insects > Digestive system > Gut ...
AAACAAACAGGACAGTTAATGTGGATGATTTGTAATTTTACGTAAATTGTGTGCATTTGTTGTTGTATGTGGGTAATTACAGTCACGATGCATGGAACAAATAATTTAGAAATGTTCCTTTTTGTTCGTCATAATGAAACTATGCATTTGCATGTAATTTCTTCAATAGAATTTTACGTCATTTTCCAGGTCTGACATAACCACAATTCTAGTAATTTCCCTTATTTTAAGTAGACACCATGTTACACTTTATTGTTTCCTTTCTACAGTCCATCTTTTTATGGTACATCAGAACCCTCTTTATCTTCAATGAAAGCTCTAGGGATTGTGAAAAAGAACAAGGCACATTTCCCTAAAATTGTGTACAGGGTATTGTTTTCTATCATTTTGTCTTTTATGTTCAAACACTGAAGCATGAATCGTGTTCTTCCACTTCTAGTCTGTGGAGCCTCTAGTAAAGACTCTTTGCCGTCTGGCAGATTTCAGCACTTAAGTCTTTATTAATCAGGCGGAACGAGAAACAGAGAAACAACGAACGGTGTGGAAAGCTTTACAGGAGTTGTTACAGAGGCACTTTGAAGTAACAAAAATTCCAGAACAAGAGTTTCACCGAGACTTCTGCAGCCCAAATATTATCATCCTCAGGGCAGTGACGAGACATCTGGTGAACTGAGGTGCATCTGTTGTTACTGTCATGCACTGACTGTATAACCAGTAAAAGTAAATGAATATGTTGTTACTTTTATGTTTCCATTCTTTGATTTGAGTCATGGCATTTTTAATAAGGTGAGGAAGAGAAGACTAGAGGTATGCGCCGCACAACAACTGATTGCACATACGACGGCAATCCCATAAGATTATAATATTATAATACCATTGTGTTACAGTTGCCTACAGTATTCAGTACAGTTACGTGCTGTACAGGTTCGTAGCCTAGGAGCATTAGGCTATACCATATAGTCTAGTTGTCTAGTGGGCTATATTGCACTATCAAAGGTTTGTGCAAGTATATGTTCGCACAATTATGAAATTACCTAACAACACATTTCTCAGAACGTATCCCCGTCATTAAGTGATGCATATCTGTAGTTACCACATGAAGGATTTCGAGCACAATAGAGATAAAGGTAAAGTTGGCCGTACAATATTCCATGTAAACATGGTGCGGAGCAGACGAATAGATTTGTAGTCACAAGCTCAGTGCTGGAAGGGGGTGGTTGGTAATTGCCACACCCCAGCTGCTTTACCCCTAGAACAGACACAGTACGCATTGTACAGGAGACTGGGTGGGCCTTGGGGCTGGTCTGGACAGATGTTGAATATCTCGTGCTCACCAGCGTTTGAACACTGAACCATCCAACCCTTCGGGAGCCACTGTACTGTCTCTGCTACCCTGACCACCTCAAACACAATAGACTCAAATATAATATTTTAAGTCTTGTTGTGCTCTTGTGGAATATGACACCATCACGTGAGATCTGAAGATGGAAGTAGACTGTTCCTCTTGTAAATTCATACAGAAGGAAACAAAATTGGACATTCCATATTCTCTGCATGAACTGGGAGACAATACATAAAGTGAATATTCATACACGATACCTGTCACTTCGAACATTATAAAAATACTCAGTGTTTTACAACAATGCTGTTGTGGCAAACTGATGTCGCCGGCAACAATAATATGTTCTTAGGCCTTCGTGTGAATCGCCAATATTTCTGTCCGATATTAATCAAGTTCCACTTTTACTCACAGATATTAAAAAAGGCCCCTATATCAAATTTCACAACTGTATATCCAGAGGAAGTCATGCTGATACATGTGAATAGACGGATGGATGGACATGACAAAGGTGAAATGTGCTTTTCTTAACTGTGGACATGCCTAAAGAGTAAACGCAAACATGTTCCTGCATCCCACGCAGCAACTGTGTAATGCTAATATCAAGATCTGAAGAAGAATTTCCAACTTGCACAAATATTTCAAATAACATAATGATTGTGGTAAGCGAACAGGTTAACTTTTATGCCAAACACCATAATCATTATCTCCCAGTTCTGCCTTGCTCATCTGATTGGCAACGTGGTCCACCTGCCACAATGTACTGAGCACATTTGAGGTACGAAAAGTAGGTGTGATATCCAGCACCTGGTCACGAACCAACCAACCCCATACATGGCACACTCTGTACACAATGTGACACACAGGTGGAATCAGACAAGCCAAGAAAACCACGTCACTCAAGTCACACTCCTTCTGGTCAGTCCCACCACATAGCTGTGGTGTGGAATAAACAGGAAAACCACACAGATCTAACCAGGCATTACATATGCGGCCACATTTAGCAAGATTTCATCACAATGACACAATACTATATTGTACTTTATCATTTTAATAATTCACAACTTTAGCAAACACTTCTTGTAAACTCCCTGAAGATGCTGTATTAACAGCGAAACATGGAGGAGGAATTTTAATACAAATTTACAACTACTTATTTGTGCATATGTTGGTATTTAATAAACATTTAATAATCAATAGGCACATTATGAACATAACAGTAATATCCCCTGTATTGGTCTATGAAGATAGTGCCCACTCCTTGTATTAATATTTTGTTGTGGGCGTGGCTCAATGAATGGTTATTTGTGGCTTAGGGCCCTATAAAGGAGCATTTTGCTACAGCAGGTCATTCTTTGGTTCAGTGTAGGAAGCAGTGTTATGAGAAGAGAGAAAGGAGAGGTGCTGTGACAAAAGACGGTGCCTGGTTTGGTATCCGGAGAAGATATTGGAGAGAGAGAGAGAGAGGGTCGAGAGGGGGGGAGCTGCTGTGAGGACAAATGGCTACTGGATATGTGGGGTGTTCCCACATATGACTCTAAATTTACCTTTTTCCCCAACAGATAATGCACAATATTTCACACTGTTTAAACTGGATACAAGAAGGTGTGAAACACCCATTCTTACTGGCCATTATATTTTGCATCCACAACCTAAATCATGTACTTGTTTTTATGCAGATTATGTTAGCCTTTTAGGGGAGAATATATATTACATGAATATTATTACAAGAATTACATCTCAGAAATCCATAACCCTGCACATCTGTAAAATATGGACAGAAATGTGGGGTAACCTCACATTTCTCAACTGCACACATAACGAAACAGATTCTCCAAATTCATGCACATAGCATCATTATGATGAGCTGCATAAGGGCTACGTATCCTCTGACACTGTCTCAGTATATAACTAGCACATACCCTTTAAAGTAACCTGAGTGTCTTACAGGTTATTGAATTATGCTGCCACATGCTGAGATTATATAGTAAAAGTTCCAGTATGGAGCACTGGTAAATTATAACACTGAAACATTTTGGAGTGAAAAAGAAACTGTCCCCGAGTCACAAGGAATTCAACACGGAACAGGCTGGGATCAAACCCACGTCTGCATTGAATTAGACAAACTCTCAGGTGTGTGTGTTTTTTAGTAGACATAAAGGTACAGATTTCACGCATTTATCCGTTCACAGTATACAGTCAATAGTATGGAAACATCACAAAACACACATTTGGAACCAAATATATAAGTGCATTAATATATACTTTAAATCGTGTGATGTATGCAAGTTTCAACTCTTTAATTGCTCAATATATACATTGAAAAATTTGGGAAAATATTTATGAATTCATTGCTGTCTGTCACACATAATGTCGTAGCCTGTGGAGAAACTTGTGTAGAAGACGGAAAAGTGTCTTAAATTCGCATAATTCTGCAAAACACTACCGAACACTCTTCGCGGCAACACGACTGCTGTCACGGGTAGCAACGTAGCACAGATCATCCATGGTTATCACCGAAACGTATTCCGTGCTGCCCATGTCTTTTCGACACTCTGTCTCCCGTCACAGAGAAAGGATTACATTATACCAGTGTTTCTCAAGCTTTGTGAGATCGCAGCCCGGTAAATTCTTTTTTCATAACAAATTTACTCGTAAATACATTTTTCCAAGTTTTTTAAGTTCATACTGCGATTGACAACATCTTTATAAACAAACATATAAATATAGACTTTTCTATTCAGTCTTGCCCCAATGAACTATCAGATCATGATGCCCAAATCCTTATATTAACTGATATAAAAATACAGAAATCCCCTATCCAGCACCTCACAAGAATAATAATAAATGACACTACTATAACAGAATTCCAACTACATTTAAGTTATGCGTCCTGGGACAATGTGTTTAATGGTGATGATGTAGACACTTTATTTCAAAATTTTCTTAACTCGTATCTGAGAATATTTTATGACACTTTTCCAATCAAAACATGTCAAAACTGTTACAATAATAAACCATGGAAAACCCCTGGAATAATAATATCAAGTCAACACAAAAGAGATTTGTATTTACTCTGTAGGATTTTATCAGATGTTGTAAGGACTGCTAAAAGAAGATACTATAATAATTTACTCATAAATTCAAATAATAAGTCGAAGACCTCATGGCATATAATTAAATCAGTAACTAACAAAACAAAACGCAACCATAGTATCTCATCAATAGAGATTGATGGAAAAATATGCAATGACTGTTTCGATATAGCTAAAGCCTTTAACGCATATTTTACAACAGTAACTAAGAAAATTTCTGTAAATAATTCAGCATATACTACTTCAACACCCCCCAATAATGTTTGTCCCTTAAATTATCTTAAACAGATATTTGCTAGACCGTTTCCAAGAATAAATTTAACACCGACAACTACAAAAGAAATTACTGAAATAGTTAAATCACTTAAATCAACAAACTCACACGGTTACGATGAAATGCCAACCAAAGAATTAAAACTCAGTTTGCCTTTTATAATATCTCCTCTCATTTATATATGTAATAAGTCATTACTCATGGGTATATTTCCAACACGGCTAAAATTCTCCCAAATAGTCCCACTATTGAAAAAAGGAAAAAAATCAGAAATTTCAAATTACAGACCAATTTCTTTACTCACATCCTTTTCTAAAATATTTAAAAAGGTAATTTTCAATAGACTATGTAATCATGTTAATAATAATAATAATAATAATAATAATAATAATAATAATAATAATATTTTGGTACAGGAACAGTTTGGCTTTAGAAATAATTCTCAGATGAAGGATTAATCAAACGTGTTTTTCTGCATGGGAAAAAATAACTGACGGCGTTCCTCAAGGATTGGTCTTAGGTCCACTGTTGTTCCTTATATATGTCAATAAATTGCCCAAAACCGTACATGATAGAACTGTACCTATACTGTTCGCTGATGATACAAGTATAACAGTAAAAAGTCCTATTCCAAAAGATTTTCAAACTAATATGTTCACAGCTTTTAATTGTGTAAATAAATGGTTTAAAGTAAGTTTTCTTTCCATAAATGTTGATAAAACTCATTACATTCAATTTAAGACTAAAAACAAGACCACACTTAACATAAACATTGCTTGTAACTATAATCTAATATCACCTCTACCTAAAATTAAATTTTTGTATATATATATATATATATATACATGATTCAATAAACTGGATTTGTCATATTGAATGCATTATCCCAAAACTGAGTTCAGCATTTTACATAATGTAGAGTCCTAAACAATTTACGTTTCCCAATACTTTGAAAACTATTTACTATTCTTATTTTAATGCAATTATAAGTTATGGTTTACCCTTCTGGGCAACTCACCCCATGCTATAAAGATATTTAGAATGCAAAAAAGAATAGTCAGAATTATGATGGGTTGTTAAAATAGGGTTTCATGTAGGAATTTGTCTAGAAGGTTGGAAATTCTACCTCAATATATCCTCTTAATTATGCTTTTTGTAGTTAAACACAAAAATATTTTTACCCTGAATTCAGAAAATTACACTAAAAGTACAAGACAATTTAATAATTTTTATCAACCCATAACTAATCTTACCATATACCAAAGGGCAGTACATTACATGGGCATTAAGATCTTCAACAATCTTTCTCCTTACATTAAAGATATATCCAATAATGTCAGTAAATTTGAAATTTGCTTAAAACAATTCCAACATAAACATTCTTTTTACACCATAGAAGAATATTTTCAATATAAATCTATCACAAGCTGATAATGTGCATTAAATGCCTTTCATAAGATGAATATACTCAGTATACTGTCCTAATAATCTATGTTTTGTCACTAAACCTCACAAAAAAAAACACTGTCATGTTAATGTTACTCATATGCGTAACTTTGCTGTCTGTAATTTGCTACAATTGCTCATTGTCTGTATTTGACTTGTTTCTCTGTTTGTTAACTATAACCATATCTTTCTATGCTCTTGTCATTACACAGTGGTTTTCGCCCTGTCTGTTTTAAACATCATTCGTGTACTTGACTTGGAATTGGTTTATTTGATTCTAAACATTTATACAATTATAATTTTACATAATGTATTACTCTTGACATGTTCTATATCCTTCTTATTTTTTTTTATTGTGGATTTATGGAACGCAAATAAAATATTGATATCAATAGCAAGGGTGTATGAATACATTTCAACAAAGCTGAAAGTGAATATGACATTCATGGTGTATCTTATATTTTTGTTTCCCTTTCTCTTTCTCTTACATATGAGTTTGTATTTTTACTTTCCACACCATAGCTGTTATTCAGCCATTATGAAATACATGTTAGCCATATAGCTATTCAGAATTTGTATGCAAGCGTAAAGTAAGAAACACTGAGTTCATAGACCAGTTTGTTAGAGCGCATGCAGTTGAGGGATAAACACATGCCTAAATTACAAACGTAAGCTTTCCATCCGATATTTTGTCAGTCATCTCACTTTGTCTCCTACATGCATTACAATTTAATGCCATTTCGTTATTATTTGTGCTATCTGTTCAAATATACCAGAACTTGGTAGTTGGAAGGACCGTAAACCTTCGAATGGGATTTGTTTTCCAGACTACAGGCAGGTCTCCTTTTACGCCGGCCCCATTTATGAAAATCGACGTGGAAATCGATATAGGGCAAATCAAACACAAAATTCCCATTTGAAACTGTACTTCTGGGGGTTATGGGACTGACACTTGTACTGTATACTGTACAACTATACCACCTGCCCTATATTTTTTCATGGTTTCTCTCTCTCCTAACGTGGTGTCTGCTGGGAGCCACAGCAACGCGCTCCATTCAGGAAAAGGAAAAAGGAAGGTTAATAAAGAATACAATCCATTTGAACACATCAAAAGTTAAGGCAGCGTGGGATTTCAACACTTGAAAGTTAGGCAGTGTTGGAGTCGCTGTTCCCCCCCAAACTTCCTGATTGCCACTTCCACTGGATGGATGACAGGTCCACATTCAGAATAGTATTTTTTGTATTTTGGACATTTAGACGGGCTGACAGGCTGACTGACTGACTGACAGGACGGGCCCTTTTAAGGGCCCCAAGCATGAAAGGAGTAAGTTTGTCAAGGACATTGAATACATGTAACCATTTGATTCATATATTCCTTTCTAAGTAGGATTAGAATGAGCACGTTAGGAAGAAGGAGAGCCCCTGCCCAAGCGCTAAGCTGAAGCAGGACAAATTAGCCTATATTAAGGTCATTGATCAGGCAGAGGTGCTACTGAGAAAAAAGATGCAATAAGAACTTTCCAGTAACAGGAGACATTAAACGTTTTTATTTCTGTGGTAGTCCTTACGAAATATAAGATTTTTGCTGCCCAACCACACAATGAAGGAAGAAAAATGTTTATTTAAGGTTAAAATAATTGTCTTGAGTCGCTTGTTCAAAACGTTATTCCAAGAAACGAGATTCACATTATGCATCAATTCTAAATGTTCACTGACTTTAGATGCTGTTTGAATTGGCCCCTTTTCTTTCAAATATGGTTGTCATGCGGTGGCTTCCGTCAGCTGATGGTGTTATCTGATGGAGTTTGTAGTTACAAGCAAGAAGGACTGCATTTGTTTTATTATTTTGTCCTGTACTTAAAAGAATCCAAAACTTTATGAAATTTGTAGTGACAGAATTTAATGTGAGTTATTTGCTTTAAATATTTGTTTACAGTAATGAAAATGCCACAAACAAGTGAAATACACCATCCAATACATCACTTTAATGTTGTGTGACAATGTGCTACATATTTCAGTTTGCACCAATTACTATCAGGCAGTTTCTTACTGCAGCAATTTAAAATAACATAAGTACACATTAGCATGCAGTTGTGCTGTTCATGAAATGATTCTGGCTATTTAATAAAATGTTGGTTTGTGATATAGAAAACGTACGGCGGGTTGTATCACAATAAAAATGGAAATGTCATTTATAATGTATGTGGAAGAGTAAATTTTTGGCTGTGAAATAATCATACTGACATCCGTGGCAAAATTTAAGTTTTGGTTGCATGCTTAAGGTTTGGGAAGGACATTACAATATCTGTGCCTTTGAATAAGGATAACCAATGACAGATATATCTATAATCAGACACTGGTTGTTCTTTTGCCAAGGTACAAGAATGTGAGAAAGACCAAAGCACCAAATATTTAACACTGAGGCACTGCATATTCTGTAAACTAAATCTGATGGATTATTTTCTACCTTTTGCTTCTGTCATGATGGTATGATGTAAACTATTGTCCAGCTGTACTCTAAATAACTTTTTTTGATTCAATATTTAAACAATGAAGTGCTTTAGCAAGATTTCTGGATATTGCAGCAATATGCATTTCATTACAAAGAGCATGTAAGAACTCTTCTTTGAACATGAAAAAGGCTTTATTTTGTTTAGTGATTCTGAGCCCAAATTGTTTATCTGCAAGAATGTTTTTCTAGTTTAAGAAGTCCCTTACTCTATTGCTTGTAACTTTCTCTGATATTTTAGAGAATGAATTTAGTCAGTAAATTGCTATGTGATTGGATGTGCAGGATTTTTTAGATTTGTGTCACATTTGTTTTGAACATGTACAGCATTCTCCCTTTAACACAGCACTGTAACTTGAACTGTACATGAATGCTCAACAGAAGATTCCAGTGGAATTGTTTTACTTGTCTAATATATATCAAATTTGCAGACAATGTTGGCTCATATTGCAGTACACCAAAATTAATCTGTAATAGATATATTTAAACACCAATTGTATCTCGTGATGGCTCAAGTTTTATTCTGGTTTGCATGGACGTATCAATTGGTATGACATAAACACAAAGACCCCACCACAGGCATGCTGGGCCATCTGCTAGTATATTTTGGAGACTTTCACATAGGATGATGAAGGGTCATTATTAAAATAACATTAAATTCTTCTTGCTACTCTTAATACTCCAGACATTCAAGTTACACTAAGAATTTGCACAGTAGCCTATATTTTATACAGTATACAATCAATCTGTTGACAGTATATTACAGCAGTCAACAAGTCCCAGGCACCATGTCACCCAGATAGCTAAATTCTGCACGGTGGCTCCTAGTATTTGTGGGTCTTCAGTGTAAATCTGGCTTCTTCTTACCATTCTTATGCCTAGAATTTTGAGATGACTTCTAGCATCTCACAAAATTTGTGCACTTTCAGTGCGCCATCATATCATGATCTTTTAGTTGCAAACCCATACATTTATTATTGTATGCAGTCATTGTCAGTAATAAAGTCAACCATTTATGAAACTGGTTGTCTTCTACATTAAGTGATGAAACAGAATGACAGTATTTGATGAAACACTGCACCGCTGTTCCAATAAATGTGGACATATGTTATACAGTGTGAGAAAGTACATTCCCAATTCCAGCAGCTGTACTGCAGCATATCACACAGCAGGTACAGATAACCTGCACAGTATACACTGGTTATGTGGTGACATGAGTCAGCTACATGCAATTCAAATTATCTAGGGCATCCTAGTAGTTGCTCACATTGCCATTTACAGCAGAGGTATGAGACATCATGTAGTTGGCACATCCCATATTTACCCAAATATAAGGCAACAACCTTCACAATTCAAATTTTCAGGAAAATGCACGTACACCGGGTATTTAATGCTTTGTTAGATTATAAGGTGACAACTGCACTTTCCAGCTGATGAATTAGGTGACAGAAGCCAGCTACCTACAATTGCAGCCGCCATGTAACTGCATGAATCGTTTACATCATTCAGCAGGTCTTCGTTTCATCAGTCCCTTGGTTTTTTCTACTTGGCACCTAATTCTCATACTGTCTAGTGATTTCACATGCTTTGTTTTGGTATTACCCCTTTCCCTTCTTTTTGACTTCGGTTTTTCTCCCCTTCTTTTTTTTGATTCATCATTCTTCAGTAAATTCTTGGTTCTCTCAAGACCTGGGTCAGTGGCAGAATGCATGATACAGTATAGCACTAGTTGTACTTCAGAACATTACTTTACTACCTCCAAAATTTTTGGTTTGGTTTATTCTGTATGGCAAATTCTATCATTTTATTCTGTTTGTTAAATTGTTTTACCTCCAAATGGTAGTGTTTGAGTGTTTAGCTTTCACATTTTGCATCTCCTGTTCATGCTGTTATTTGTCTTAACTAAAGACAGACACAGCAAGTCTCTGAAATGTCAAAACTTACATTTTTTAATTTGAGGCACGTGTACCACAGCAGACAGTTTATATCACGTGTACCACAGCGGGCAGTTCATATCACATGTGTACCATTATTAGAAACCATACTACCTAATCTCCCACATGTGATATGTCTCACTGAGCACCATTTGAGAAAACAGGAAATAGAAAACGTATCGATAGCCCACTACACTCTTGGTGCTAAATTTTGCAGACAAAAATTAAAACATGGAGGTACAAGTATATTTGTTCATGAATCCTTAGATTTTATAAACATTGACCTGCAAAGTTTCTGTACTGAACAGGATACAGAAATATGTGCGATAAAACTAAATCTACCAACTATTTCCATTTATATAATATGTATTTATAGATCTCCTGCAGGTATCTTTACACTTTTCACACAAAGCTTAGATAATATTCTGAGTCAATTGTATAAACCAAATATAGAGATAATTATATACGGCGATATAAATATAAATTACTTCGATAAAAATTGCTGCAAACGACAACAATTAGATGTTTTACTTGCAACATACAATCTAACTAGTACTGTAAGATTTTCTACTAGGAGTTTCAATGGATCAGTTACAGCAATATATAACATTTTCATCGATATATCCCACAGTGATAAATACACATTAGGACCCCTCATAAACGGCTTGTCAGATCATGATGGACAGATAATAAAACTTAAAAATACAAACATGCAAAAACAACCTCATGAAACTAAAATAATAAGAAATGTTAACAAACGCTCCATGGAGGACTTTAAAATAAAATTGAGTTATGAAATTTGGGAAAATATATTTGGTGGAAATGATGTTAATGACATGTTTAACAATTTCCATAACACTTTCCTAAGGATCTTCTATTCAAGCTTCCCCAAAAAGAGAATACAGGCTTTCAATACAAAAAAAACAATAGTATGTGGATGACAAAAGGCATAAAGACTTCCATATATAAAAAGAGAGAGCTATATTTGAATAGTAGAAACAGTAGTGACCCAAAACTAAAAAAGTACTATAAATTATATTGTAAGCAATTAAATAAAGTTATTAAGGAAGCAAAATTACTACACTATAATGAACAGATTTTAACCTCCCAAAATAAAACAAAAACCACCTGGAATATTGTCAAATCTGAAACAGGAAAAACGACAAAGAAAAAAGAAATAACACTATTAAATACTGAGGGCATATTAACACAAAGTCAACAAACTATTGCAAATGCTTTTAACGATTACTTTTTAACAATATCAGAGAAATTAATAGAAAAAAATTACACTGAAAAAACGACTCAAACACAAATTGGAGAAATAATGCATCATATACCGCAAAACGACAGGCATTCATATCCAAATATAAAATTTAGGGGCATAACCACTAAAGAGGTAGAAAAGACTATAAAATCATTAAAAACAAAAAATACACAAGGATATGACGAAATTTCAGTCAAGATTCTTCAAGAGTGTGCCCCATTTATTAGCTCCCCCTTAACATACATTGGTAACAAATCTTTTGATATGGGCTCTTTTCCATCCAGACTAAAATATTCAACAGTAGAACCAATTTATAAAACTGGCGACAGACTTGATATTGCTAATTTCAGACCCATATCTCTATTAATATCTTTCTCAAAAATCTTTGAGAAGATTATTGTTACAAGAATACAGGAACATATAGCCCAATACCAGATATTGGCATATGAACAGTACGGATTTAGAAGCAACATTTCCACTGACAATGCCTCCTATACATTGATAAATGAGATTGTAACTGCCATGAATGATAAATTAATTGTGGAGGTATATTCTGTAATTTGTGCAAGGCTTTTGACTGTGTCAATCACAAAATTTTACTATAAAAATTAGAATATTATGGAATTAGAGGAACTTTTAAAGCTTTGATAAACTCCTATCTTAAAGAAAGATATCAAAGGGTCAAAATAAAGAATAGAACTAATAATTACTACTCAAATTGGGAATTAGTCAAACATGCTGTACCACAGGGCTCTATTCTCGGCCCTTTGCTTTTTTTACTATATATAAACGATCTACCAGAGGTTACAGCCAAAAATGCCAAATTGGTGCTATATGCTGATGACACTAGCCTTATAGTCACAAGCCCCAGTCCTGAGGAATTCACAACCAAGTTGAATAACGTTTTTACCGACGTTTACGGATGGTTTAAGAGAAATTTGCTATCTTTAAATTTAAACAAAACAACATATTTACAATTTTTAACTAAGAACAAAAGAAAATCCAAATTAAACATTACACTGTTAAATAACAAAATTATTAATTCCACTACTACAAAATTTCTTGGTTTAACTATTGAAGAGACACTATCCTGGAAACACCATACTAACCAATTATTAACAAGACTGGGTTCGGCCTGTTATGCAATTAGGGTTATTACACCAATTATGTCAGAAGATACACTGAAAATGATCTACCACGCATATGCACATTCCATGTCATATGGTATAATCTTTTGGGGAAACTCGCCACACAGTGCCTGTATTTTTAAGATGCAAAAGAAAATAATTCGAATTATGACAAATTCAAGGGAAAGAGACTCCTGTAGACAACTGTTTAAGAAGTTGAAAATTTTGCCTCTGATATCCCAATATATATTTTCTATTTTATTGTTTGTGGTAAAAAACAAAAATCTGTTCACAACAAATCAAGAATTACATAATTTTAATACAAGATGTAATGAAGATTTACATCCTCCTATATGTAATTTGACCTTATTCCAAAGAGGTGTTCAATTCTCTGGTATAAAATTATTCAATCACTTACCGCCAAACATAAAAAGAATTTCAAGTGATATAAATTTATTTCGACCTGCCTTACACAGATTTCTTCTCTCACACTCATTTTATTCATTAAAGGAGTATTTTGATTACAAACATGACAATACGATCATGGTCAAATTTTAGGAAATTCTCAACACCTATATATTGTCTAACAACAATAAGCGATTAAATTATATCTAGTTTTACTGAAATGTGTAAAGATATTTATTCTTAAGAAATTAAATACTCTTGAAGATGATCGGGTATCTTATACTTTTAATTTATGGTCATAGTACTATTGTATTATATTAATAGAAATTGTATTGTGTGAAATGAGAATTGTATTAGACCTGATATTTTAAACTAGGTATATTGCTTTACTTAAAATTGACTAATTTCCACAGGATTGTCTAACAACAATAAATGATTAAATTATATTTACTTTACTGAAATGTGTAAAAATATTTACTATTAAGAAATAAAATACTCTTAAAGATGATTGGGTATCTTATACTTTTAAATTACGGTCATAGTACTATTATATTATATTAATAGAAATTGTATTGTGAAATGAGAATTGTATTAGACCTGATATTTCAAATTATGTATATTACTTGATCTTAAAATTGACTAATTCCACATCCATATGGACTTTGTATCCTGTTAGGATTTACAGAATGATAATAAATGATTGATTGACAGACAGTTTAATGCTCGATTACCTTTAACTTTAGCTGCATATTGAATTCTATCACCTTTAACTTTAGCTGCATATTGAATTCTATCATTCCTAACCTCTTCAGTCGCTTTATATTGTCTCCACTCTTCACTCAAAATATTAATGATCTCATTTAACGATTTTACCTCATTTATCAAGGATTGAATGTTTATTTCCATTTCAAGACAACAATTCTGGTTTTCATTTACTAATTTACCTTTATTTTTCACTTTTGTTACGAGCTCGGTAGCAGTATCACATACACTCGTCGCCATCTTGTGTACATCACGACTCGGTCACCGGAATTGTATACGATATCTGTTAACTTTAAATACACATAACCTTCAAGAACGAAGAGAAAGTGATGGTGAAATAAACCATATTCCAACTATAACTAATGGCATCACAAATACGACTCACACCTCACATTCAAATTTAGAAAAAAATGTGTCAGTTCGCAACCTAGTAAACGAACTAAGAGAAACCATAAAAGTGAACAGTAGAGAGTTATGCCCACCCTCAAAAAAGCACAAAGTAATGACATTTGGTGACAGCAACACCAGAGGTTATGTACACAAATTAGAGTCCTTACTAAATACTATGAATTATACAGTGTTATTAAACCTGGTGCTACTACAAATGAATTGAAAGAAACAGCAAAAGAAGAGGTTAGTAAACTCTCTGGTAATGATACGCTACTGATTAGCTATGGTATAAATGACTATGAAGCAAATAACTTTTCCCACACCATGCAAAACATAATAGACTTCATACAGAGAAACAACCAAACAAACATCATCCTGATGAATCTTCCATACAGATATGATTTACCTAATTCAACTGCTGTAAATAGGATAATAACATCTTTGAATAGTAAACTTAAAAAAACACTAAAAGCTTTTCCTCACACCTATTTTATGGAAACGGACAACACTAGAACACTATTTACCAATCATGGATTGCACATGAACACGTTAGGCAAGCAACTGATAACGTGTCAAATAGCCACCTTTTTACATTCCATTTTTGAACAAAAAAAATCTCCCATTAGCTTAGGCTGGTATGAACTACAAAGTTGTAACTGCCTGGTTCAAGAGGACAATCAAAAAACATTAAGTACTAGAAACTCAAGCCGCAATAAAAGACTGCCCGTGACAAGAACAGATGATTTTTTATGGAAAGCCTAAGCGCCGATAAACAAATTAAGGCTAATACACCTAGTGTTAATACATTAGTTAACAATCATAATTATTTTTCTGGCAATATACTAAAAAACTGCAGTAATAGTAATAAACTTATAATATATCACCACAACATATGAGGAATTTCCAGTAAGATAGATGAGCTTTGGACTTCACTATGTTACAACAGACCACAAATTATATGCTTAACCGAACACCACCTAAAAACCGATGAAATAAATAACACTAACTTAGATCAGTATACACTGGGTGCATCATTTTGCAGGAAAAAAACAAATGTGGAGGTGTTTGTATATATATTTGTAAATATTTTCAATTTAGCACTATTAATTTAGAGAACTACTGCAAAGAAAAAGACTTTGAAATTAAATGTACAAAAGCATAATTTCATAATGATTTGCACATATAGATCCCCCACAGGAGACTTTACACATTTTTTAACACAACTGGAAATTATTTTGAATGAACTTCACAACATATCGAATGAGTTTAGCCTGTGTGGTGATTTTTAATATAGATTACATAGAAGACAGTTATAGGAAATATCTTTTGGACTCTCTCTTAGCTTCTTTTAACCTTTTTAGTACAGTTAAGTTTCCTACCAGAATTTTTAAACACTCCAGTACCCAGATTGATAATATTTATGTTAATATGTATAAATTTGACTTTTTTGTGTATCCTTTTGTAAATGGTCTTTCTGATCATGATGCACAAATTATTACTTTAACAAACATTTCTACTCCTATTTTAGAACAATCTTTCCCATTAATTAGAAAAGTTGATAACAATACTATTGGAAACTTTACATACTGAGTTATGAAAACTGGGAAAATGTTTTCCTAGAAGAAAATGTTAACATGCTTTACAATAATTTTATAAATACTTATCTTAGGATACTTTATGCAAGCTTTCCCTTTGTAAGATTAAAAAAATTCACAAAACTTAAAACCATGCCTTACAGAAGGTATAAAAACCTCTTGTTTAAACAAAAGAAGACTACTTAAATTACAGAAATAGTAATAACCCAAATTTTAAAGAAACACTATAAGACATACTGTCAGATACTATTGAGAGTCATTACAACAGCTAAAAGACTACATTACAGTAAACTTATATCACAGTCGGACAATAAACAAAGAACTACATGGAATATAATAGAACACTTACCAACAACAAAAAGGCTTCAAATATTGATATTCCAATAAATAATAATAATGATGAATCCTCTACCAATCCGATAAACACAGCAAATGCTTTTAATACTTATTTTACATCAGTAGCTGATACTCTTTTAACCAAAAACTTTTTTGAAACGGATACTAATAATAATGATGATCCCATGACTTACTTACGACAGAATTTTAAGTGTTGTCAATCTCAGATAAAATTAAAGAATACTACTACACATGAGATTGATAAAATAATTAAATCTTTAAAAAATAAAACTTCACATGGGTATGATCAAATATCTGATAAAATTTTGAAAGCTAATGCTCCCTTTATACTATCCCCATTAACATATATAATTAATAAGGTATTATCATCAGGAATATTCCCAGACCGATTAAAATACTCTGAAGTACAGCCTTTATTTAAAAAAGGTAAAAAAACTGAAATTTCAAACTACCGTCCCATTTCACTTTTACCTTCTTTTTCAAAAATTATAGAAAAGATTATTTACAAAAGATTAAACTGCCACTTAATTGAAAATAATATACTAGTAAATGAACAATTTGGCTTTAAAGAAAAATCTACTACTGATATGGCCACACATGCACTACTAAATAATATTCAATTATCTTTAGATAAAAAAAGGCCTGTAGGTGGGATATTTTGTGACCTACAAAAGGCATTTGATTGTGTAAACTATAATATACTTTTGGAAAAAATGAAATACTACGGGATTACAGGTACAGCTTATAAACTAATGCAGTCCTACCTACATAACAGATACCAGAGGACAGTAATAAAAGATAAGAATTTAAATAAAGTATTTTCATCATGGGGAATTATTAAACACGGAGTTCCACAAGGCTCAGTACTGGGTCCCTTGCTATTCCTTATTTATATTAATGATTTTCCCATAGCTATAAGCAAAATAGCCAAATCAATAATATTCGCAGATGATACGAGTATTATTATAACAAATGATAACAAGGTTGACTTTAGGAATACCCTTGATTTTGCAATGATAGAGATAAGTAATTGGTTTCGAAGTAATCTCTTAACTTTAAACTATGATAAGACTTATTTTTTGCAATTTTTAACAAAAAAACAAAATGAAATGCAACAACAAATAGTTATTTCCAACTCAATAATAACTAACATTAATAGTACCAAATTTTTAGGTTTGATAATTGATAGTACACTGTCTTGGAAAGACCACATTACTGAATTAACACCGAAATTAAATAAGGCTTGTTATGTTATTAGAACACTAACTTTTCTCAGGTCTTCTGAGGTACTAAGAATGGTTTATTTTTCTTGTTTTCACTCGATTATGTCATACGGTATTATATTTTGGGGTAACTCCCATTACAGTATTAACATATTTATAATTCAAAAAAGAATAATACGAATTATGACAAACTCAAATAGGCGTGATACATGTCGTCCATTGTTTAATCAGCTTCGAATATTGCCCCTTCCATCTCAGTACATATATTCTTTACTTCTTTTTGTTGTTACTAACAAGAAGTTAGTTTTACTTAACTCACAAATTTATGACATAAATACCCGTTATAATAATAACTTACCTTTGTCATTGACAGGTTTAACATTTGTTCAGAAAGGTGTTGCATATTCTGGATGCAAAATTTACAAACACCTTCCACTACAAATTAAAAATATTTCGAATAATGTACCTTTATTTAAGTTTAAATTGAAGAAATTTCTATTACGATGTTTTTTATAGTGTTGACGAATACTATCAGCAAAATTATAATGATTATGTTTGGTAAAAAAAAATGTAATATGTAAGATTTTAAGTCATTTTTTACTATATTATTATTAAATTTAAGCAATGAAAACATGTATTAAATTAACTTTAAGATAGCCATATTTTGTATTTTGTAGGCATTATTTAAGAGATACCCTGTTAAATACTTATCTTATGTGTATATTATTAACAAAATGACAAGTTCTATATCCTTTAGATTGTTTGCAACCTTGTATGGATTTACAGAATGAAAAATAAATGAATGAACAACACACTCCGAATGGACTGTTCCTTAGCGGCCAGGGCACGAGTCTTCATGTTTGAAGCTGAGGCCAACATGGCTGTGTATACAAGGTTCCCCGTGCGATAGCAGTCAAATAAAACCTGCGACATGCTCACATAACTTTATCTTTCTCTGTGACGATTGAGGAGGCCATGAAAATGCGTGGATATCTTGCGGCATGGAACAAGTGACAGCATGAGTAGCTTCGCTAACATTGTCTTCCGTTCTTTGGCTGTGAAAGTATATACGTTAGTGTTTTTCAAAATTACGCAAATTTAATACGCTTTTCCTTTTACTTTATATTTTCTAAAG
>Ga0082212_10004694_pt1 | contig 18853 bp, 17 predicted proteins | sample TergutNt197P3_FD_71548 | JGI IMG/M metagenome (GOLD analysis project Ga0082212, IMG submission 71548) | Neocapritermes taracua P3 segment gut microbial communities from Petit-Saut dam, French Guiana - Nt197 P3 | ecosystem: Host-associated > Arthropoda: Insects > Digestive system > Gut ...
TATTTCATTACTTCGGTGCGAATAAAGCCGCGCTCAAGGTCGCTGTGTATAACGCCTGCGGCTTTCGGGGCTGTCATTCCTGCCTTGATAGTCCACGCTCTTATTTCCATCGGACCTACGGTAAAAAATGTTTGAAGATTAAGCATTTTGTAAGCTGCCCTTACAAGCTTATCAACACCCGGTTCGGCAAGTCCTGCATCTTTAAGAAAAGCGAGTCTGTCTTCAGGATTGTCAAGCTCAGCTATATCGGCCTCAAGCGCTCCTGCAATGACAAGTATTTCGGTACCTTTCCCTTTCAAAAATTCCTTAACACTCTCAACGTATTTATTACCTGAAACTGCCGAGTTTTGGTCAACATTACAAACGTAAATAACAGGTTTCATTGTGATAAGAAAAAGATCGTCAACATATTTTTTTTCGTCGTCTTTTACTTCGAGAGTGGCCGCATCGTTAAAATTTCCAATATGCTCTTTATATCTTTTAAGAACTGCCGCACCATTTTTAGCATCCTTATCGCCCGACTTTGAAGCGCGTTCAAGACGGTCAAGTTTCTTTTCAACAGACTCAAGGTCTTTTATCTGAAGTTCGAGGCTCACGGTTTCAATATCTCTCACAGGATCAACGGAACCGTCAATATGAGGCAGAGAATCGTCGTCGAAGCAGCGGAGAACGTGAATAATAGCGTTAGTGTTGCGAATATCGGCAAGAAACTTCGAGCCTACTCCCTCTCCTTTATTCGAGCCTTTTGCAAGACCGGGTATATCGACTATTTCGACTGTGGTGGGAACAAGCCTGTCGGTTTTCTGGTATTTTTCAAGTTCATGAAGTCGGGGATCAGGCACTTGCACTACTCCTATGTTTGATTTCGTAGCACTGAAAGCATAAGCGTTTGCCTCGGCTTTAGTATTTGAGATACAATTAAATATAGTAGTCTTACCTACGTTTGTTATTCCTATAATTCCGCATTGTAGAGCCATTTCCTAATTTTAATATTGTGGTGCAAAGGTAATGGAATATTCATTTATAATACAATTTCGAATATGTTGTTAATTATCAATTACAATAACGAGAAAATAGCAAAACTATTTTATACTTGAGAACCTCTAAAAAAATCAAAAACATTATGAAACTCTGAAAAAATATTATATTTTGGCGATAAAAAAAGAAACATGAAAAAAGTAACAATAGGCGTTGACATTGGAGGAACCAACACTGCCTTAGGTGTTGTCGATAAGGAAGGTAATGTATTAGTAAAAGACAGCATATTAACTCCCGGCCATGGAGAAATTGACCTGTTTATTGCAAATTTGGCTGTAGCAATTAACAAACTGATTGAATCTGCCGGGCGCTTAGCCGGAGAAGTTGAAATAATGGGTATAGGCTTTGGCGCTCCAAACGGTAACTATTATACAGGTACTATTGAATATGCTCCCAACCTCTCGTTTAAAGGAGTAATTCACTTTGTTGAAAAACTGAAGGCTCATTATCCTGATTTTAAAACAATAGTATTAAGCAACGATGCCAATGCCGCAGCAGTTGGCGAAATGATGTATGGCGGTGCAAAGGGGATGACGAATTTTGTAATGTTTACCCTTGGAACAGGCGTTGGCAGCGGAATAGTTGTTAACGGCAATTTGGTTTACGGCCACGAAGGGTTTGCCGGCGAGTGCGGCCACACAATACTTATTCCGGGAGGCCGGCTTTGCGGCTGTGGCGCTTTTGGCCACCTTGAAGCATATTGCTCGGCAACAGGGATGAAAAGAACAGCTTTCGAACTTCTGGCTCATTATGATGCTTCCGATAGTTTGTTAGCCGGAAAAACTTATAATGAACTTGATGCGAAAATGATTCATGATGTAGCCCTCAAAGGCGATAAAATTGCTCTTGATGTATTTAAGAAAACCGGTGAATGGTTAGGGCAAGGTTTAGCTAACACCGTTCACCTGCTGAACCCGGAAGCTATTTTCTTTTTTGGCGGGCCGGCCGCCGCGGGTGAATTAATTTTTAAACCGGCAAAAGAAAATATGGAAAAATATCTCCTTCCGTTTTTTAAAAATAAAGTGAAAATACTGCCTTCACAGCTGAACCCTGGCGATGCCGCCATTATTGGAGCCGGCGCTTTGGTTTTGAAAGAAATTGATAGGTTGAGCTAAATCAGTTGGAACCTGAATAATTTCTACATCAACCTGTACACATTACCCGGCAGCACTTTGAGTATGTTTTTAAATTCCATATTCAGCAAAAGCGCCGAAACGCGGCTTACAGGGAGAGAAAGTTCGGCCGAAATCCGGTCGATAAAAAGTTCGCCGTTTTCGCGCAGTAGTTTTACCACTTTTTCCTCGTCGGGCAGTAAATCCACAAAAAGTTTTGATTGGATGGCTTTCTTTTCCTGTTTTGTTTCCCAGCCCATAAAAAATTCGAGGTCGTCAATTCCTTCAATCAGGTTTGCACCGTTGTTTCGAATAAGCTGGTTGCAGCCTTTCGAAAAACTGTCGCCTGCGCGGCCGGGGAAAGCAAAAACATCGCGGTTATACGACGAGGCAATGTCGGCAGTAACAAGCGCCCCGCCTTTTTCTGCCGATTCAACCACAATTGTCGCATCTGCTAACCCTGCAATAATTCTATTTCGGCGTAAAAAATTTGCCGGATCAATTTTTGTTTCGCTCGGGAAATCGGTAATCAAACCACCGTTATCAAGCATTTTCAAAGCAACATCCCTGTGCAGCGACGGATAAATTTTGTCGAGCCCGTGTGCTAAAACCGCCACAGTAGGCAGATTGTATTTCAAGGCCGATTTGTGTGCATGAATGTCGATTCCGTATGCCAAGCCACTTACCACCAGCACCGGGTATTTTCGTTCTGCAATTTTCATGATAAGTTCGTCACAAATGTGTTTCCCGTAATCGGTAGCGTTTCGGGTTCCCACAATCGAAAGAATACGCTGTTCATCAAGATTCATGTTGCCTTTTGTGTACAAAATAATGGGTGCATCGGCGCAGGTTCTCAGCCGCTGCGGAAATTCTTTTTCAGTATAAAAAAGTACATTAATGTTCTTCTTCTGAATAAATTCAGTTTCCTTTTCAGCTTTTGCAAGCATTATGTTTTCCTTAATGCGTCGGGCGTTTATCTCGCCTATTCCGGGTATTTTTGTCAATGTTTTCACGGTTTCACCGAAAACTCCTTCCACGCTGCCTATGTATGCAACTAAATTTCGCGCAAGCACACCGCCAATTCCGGGAACCATGGAAAGAGCAATTTTATAGACAAGAGACTCGTTCATAATTGTTTTTGCGAATTATTTTTGTTATATTGATTTTCAAAATAAAAATTCAAATTTATTGTAACTTTGTCGTAATTTAACAGCTAAGCATGGGAAATTCAAAAATTTGTTCCAAAATAATTTACAGCCATTCGTTAGAAAACGAACTTTTGCCTTGGATTGAAATGTATCCGAAGGGGAAAGTATTTCTGGCTACTGAAGAAACCGTTAATCTGCTTTGGGTTTCAAAATTCGATTCGTTTTTTGCTGAAAACGGAATCAGGAAAGTTGTAATCCCGCCGGGCGAGAACAACAAAAAAATCGAATCGGTGGCCAAAATATGGGAATTTCTCTCGCAAAAAGGAGCCGACCGAAAATCGTTATTAATTAATATTGGCGGTGGAATGCTTACCGATTTGGCCGGTTTTGCCGCCGCAACTTTTAAGCGCGGAATTGATTTTTTAAACGTACCCACTACTTTGCTTTCGCAGGTTGATGCTTCGGTGGGCGGCAAAACAGGCATTAATTTTAACGGACTGAAAAACGAAATAGGAACCTTTAAAGAACCGGTGGCTGTAATTATCAATACCAATTTTCTGAAAACAATTGACCATGAAAATTTTATTTCGGGTTTTGCCGAAATGATTAAGCACGGACTGATAGACAATACAGATCATTTGGCTAAACTTAAAAAATTCGACATTGAAAATATTGATTACGATTTGCTGCAGGAAATCATCCGACAGTCGGTGAATGTGAAAGAATTTTTTGTTGCCAACGACCTCACTGAAAAAAATATCCGCAAAACGCTAAATTTCGGACACACTTTCGGGCATGCGTTTGAAAGCCTGTCGATGGAACAAAACCGTCCGATACTACACGGCTTTGCCGTTGCTTACGGAATGATTGCCGAATTGTTTCTTTCGGTTGAAGTTTGTGATTTCCCAAAAACCGACTTTGAAGAATTGAATAAATGGCTATTAAAAATTTATGGGAAATTTAAAATTTCGGACAGCGATTTTGGCCGGCTTTTTGAACTTATGACTCACGATAAAAAGAACGAGTCGGAAAGAATTAATTTTACGCTGCTCCCTGAAATCGGGAAAATGAAAATAGACCAAACTTGTGAAAAAGAATTGATTTTTAAAGCGCTGACTTATTTCAGTGAATTAAATTAACCAAATAACAATTCAGCAAAACCAAAATGAAATATCTGATTTCAACGACAAGTAGGATTATGAAAGGGACAGTAAAACTGCCTTCTTCGAAAAGCATAAGTAACCGGGCGCTGATTATCGGTGCGTTAAGCTACAGCCCTTTCCCGATTCGTAATTTGTCGGACAGTGATGATACAGAGGTTTTAATGGCCGCGCTAAATTCGGATTCAAATAAATTCGATATTGGGCATGCCGGAACTGCCATGCGTTTTCTTACTGCTTTTCTTTCGAAAATTGTTGGTGAATGGGAAATTACAGGCTCTGAGCGAATGAAACAACGCCCGATTAAAATATTGGTTGACGCGCTTAACCGGTTGGGAGCAAAAATTGAATACCTCGAAAATGAAGGCTATCCTCCTCTGAAAATTTACGGTTCGCGTTTAAAAGGGCAAACACTCGAACTCGACGGAAGTATTTCGAGCCAGTACATTTCGGCTTTGCTTATAATTGCGCCAACCATTGAAAACGGATTGACTTTAAGGCTTACCGGCAATATTACTTCGCGCTCATACATTGAGTTGACGTTAAAACTCATGGAGAAATTCGGGATACGGTATCAATGGGAAGGAAACGAAATTACAGTCCGCGAACAGCATTATTTTCCGTTCGAGTTTACAGTTGAAGCCGACTGGTCGGGCGCATCGTACTGGTATCAGCTGCTGGCTGTGGCCGAAAAGGGAGAAATCCTTCTTGAAAATCTTCAGCTCAACAGCCTGCAGGGCGACGCAAATATTGCCGGCTGGTTTGAGCAGTTTGGCGTTTTTTCGGTACAGAAAGAAAATGGGGTACTTATCTCAAAAGTTAAAGATATTAAACCCGAAAAACTTGTCGTCGATTTTATTGAAAACCCTGATGTTGCGCAAACCATGGCTTGTTTATGCGTAGCAAAAAATATACCTTTTAATTTTTCGGGCTTAAAAACCCTGAAAATAAAAGAAACCGACCGCATTGCAGCACTACAGAACGAACTTGCAAAATTTGGCGCCACACTCACCGAACTCAAACCCGGCGAGCTCGCATGGGACGGTAAAATTGACAGCTTTATGGCGCAGGAAATACCCGTAATTGAAACTTATCACGACCACCGAATGGCATTGGCTTTTGCACCCATGACGGCGGCGGGTTTTAAAATAGAAATTGATGATCCGCTGGTAGTAACCAAATCGTACCCCGGTTTCTGGGAAGATTTAATAAAATTTGATTTTAGGATTGAACCCCGATAATTCCCAATCACCCTCTAAGCTTGCCCTGCTGAGCCCAAAACATTTACATTTTTATGTTTGTAAAGCTTTTTCAGTTCATCGCGGGCCGGCCCCAGGTATTTTCTCGGATCGAATTCTTCCGGAATTTCGGCTAACACTTTGCGGACAGCAGCAGTCATTGCAATACGGCCGTCGCTGTCGATATTAATTTTACATACTGCAGATAAAGCAGCCCTGCGCAGCCATTCTTCCGGAATACCAACAGTGTCTTTCATCTTGCCACCGTACCGGTTAACAAGTTTCACAAGATCCTGCGGAACCGACGATGAACCATGAAGTACAATCGGAAATCCGGGGATACGTTTTTCAACTTCTTCAAGAATATCGAAACGCAGCATTGGCGGAATTAATATGCCCTCCTCGTTAAGAGTGCATTGATTGGGTGTGAATTTATTTGCACCATGAGAAGTTCCGATTGAAATTGCCAATGAATCAACACCGGTTTTGCGTACGAAATCTTCCACTTCTTCCGGACGGGTGTAGGTTGAATGCTCTGCAACCACATCGTCTTCAATGCCCGCCAAAACTCCAAGTTCGCCTTCAACAGTTACGTCGCTGACGTGTGCATATTCAACTACTTTTTTGGTTAAAGCCACATTTTCATCGTAAGATAGATGCGAGCCGTCAATCATAACCGAAGAGAATCCGTTATCAATACAATCTTTACAAATTTCGAAAGTATCTCCATGGTCTAAGTGTAAAACAATCGGAATTTCGTACCCAAGTTCTTTCACATATTCAACCGAACCTTTTGCCATATTGCGAAGCAATGTTGCGTTTGCATATTTGCGCGCACCCGACGAAACCTGAAGGATAACCGGTGATTTTGTTTCGACACAGGCCTGAAGAATAGCCTGTAACTGTTCAAGATTATTAAAATTGTAAGCAGGGATAGCATATCCGCCTGCAACTGCTTTGGCAAACATTTCTCTGCTGTTTACCAGTCCTAAATCTTTATAATTTATTGCCATTTTTATTTTTTGTTAAAATATTTATTTTGCAGTATTGAATTTATGCATTCAAAAATAAAACATTTTATCGGAATAACAAAGCGGTTACAGTAGTTTTTAATGAAAAAATTGTTACAGTAAACAACATTTATGATTGAAATCTGGTAACTTTACTAACGCTAAAATTATATATTTTAGCCCTCAACGTATAAAAAGAATGTATATAAGGAGCAAGCACTTAAAATTATTTCATAGATTTACCAAATTCAAAAACAAGATTAAATGAAAGGAATTATTCTATCCGGCGGAACAGGTACCCGGTTGTATCCAATAACACGCTCAATATCAAAACAAATTATACCGGTGTACGATAAACCAATGATTTATTATCCGCTTTCGGTGTTAATGCTGGCCGGTATCCGCGAAATTCTAATAATTTCAACGCCGGCCGATATTTCGTTGTATGAAAATTTATTTGCCGACGGTTCGCAGCTGGGTTTGAAAATATCATACAAAATACAACCCTCGCCCGACGGACTGGCGCAGGCATTTATTTTAGGAGAAGAATTTATAGGCAGCGACAATGTTTGTATGATTCTGGGCGACAATATTTTTTACGGATATAATTTCAGTAATATTCTTGAAGATGCTGCAGCGCTTGATGACGGTGCATATATTTTCGGGTATTACGTGAACGACCCTGAGCGTTATGGTGTGGTTGAATTCGACGACTTTGGAAAAATTATCAGCATTGAGGAGAAACCTCAGCAGCCTAAATCGAATTATGCGGTTACAGGCTTGTACTTTTATTCAAACGATGTAGTTGAAAAAGCAAAAAGTATAAAACCCTCAAAACGCGGCGAACTTGAAATAACCGACCTTAATCGTTTGTACTTAGACGAGAACAGATTGAAAGTTAAATTATTAGGGCGTGGTTTTGCCTGGCTCGACACAGGCACGCACGACAGTTTGCTGCAGGCATCTAATTTTATTGCCACTATTGAACACAGGCAGGGATTAAAAGTTTCGTGTATTGAGGAAATTGCCTATAAAAAGGGATTTATCGACAGGGAAAAACTGATAGAACTTGCCCTCCCGCTAAGTAAAAATCAATACGGGCAATATTTGCTAAAACTGGCTGATAAACAAATTATTTCTTTTTAAGCAGAAATGAAAATTACAGAAACATTTATAAAGGGGTTATTAATTATTGAACCACTGATTTTTGAAGACGAAAGGGGTTACTTTTTTGAATCGTACAATAAAATCAGATATTTTCAGAATGGTTTCGATACCGAATTTATTCAGGATAATGAATCGAAATCGAAAAAGGACGTGGTTCGCGGGTTGCACTACCAGTTGGCGCCGTTTGCCCAGTCGAAATTAGTGCGCGTGGTGCAGGGCAGAGTTTTCGATGTTGCTGTCGATTTACGAAAGGGATCGCCAACATACGGAAAGTGGTATGGATTGGAATTGAACGATACAGATAAAAAACAGCTTTTTATTCCGCAAGGTTTTGCTCACGGCTTTTCGATTTTAAGCGAAACAGCCATATTTTCGTATAAATGCGACAATATTTACAACTGCGAATCCGAACGTTCGATAAACTGTAACGATCCGTATCTGAAAATTGACTGGAAAATTGATCCGTCACAGCAAATTATTTCAGGAAAAGACAAACAAGCGCCTTTTTTTGAAAATGCTGAAATAAATTTTACATTTTAACCGAAATGAAACTGTTAATTACCGGCGCATACGGACAATTAGGAAATGAAATAAAGGTTCTGGCTGAAAATTATCGGGAATGGGAATTTATTTTTACCGATGTCGATTCGTTAGATATTACCAACGGAAATGCCGTGATCGATTTTTTTTACGAAACCATACCCGATTTTGTTATCAACTGTGCAGCTTATACAGCCGTTGATAAGGCTGAAACCGATATAGAAACAGCATACCGAATAAATTCTATTGCCCCGGGAATTATGGCAAACGCGGCAAAACAAACCGGTGCAAAAATGATTCATATTTCAACCGATTATGTTTTCGGAGGAAAGGCATTTCGCCCGTTGGTTGAAACCGATGAGGTTAATCCGGAAGGAGTTTACGCAAAGTCGAAATTAGCAGGCGAGCAAAACTGTATGAAGGAGAATCCGGACACACTGGTAATTCGCACATCGTGGATGTACTCAACTTTCGGGAATAATTTCGTGAAAACAATGCTCAGGTCAGGGATGGAACGCAGTTCGGTAAACGTAATTTTCGACCAGACAGGAACACCTACGTATGCCGCCGATTTGGCCGAAGCTATTCTGAACATAATCCTGATTTCAAAAAAAGAGCCTGAAAAATTCGTTCCCGGTATTTATCATTATTCAAATGAAGGCATGGCAAGCTGGTACGATTTTTCAAAAGCAATTTTTGAAATCGCCGGTATCGACTGCATGGTATTTCCCGTTTTGTCCGAGGCCTTTCCAACTCTTGCCAAACGCCCTGAATACAGTGTGCTCGATAAATCAAAAATTAAAAATACCTTTGGAATAAATATTCCTTTCTGGAGAGATAGCCTGAAAATTTGTATTAATAAGATGGAAAGATAAGGATATAATCTGTTGTACATTTTTAATAAATTTTTGAGCAATACAAGCAAAGCATTATAAGCAAAAACTATAAGTATACAAAAAATATTTTAAAAAACGCTTGTATTTGCATTTTAATTGTTTACCTTCGACAAAAATTGTAAAATGTTAAAAATTAAGTACATATATTACTTGCCAAGAAACGGCACCAAACTTGGCTCATGAACGAAAAGCAGGAGCCGATAAATAAACATATGCCTTATTCGATTTTTTTAATTTTTAATTATATTAGTATGAAACAAAAATTATTAATTTTTAATTTTTTATTATTAATGTTGGCAATAAGCATTATGGGATGTAACAAATACAATGAAATTGATCTGAAAGGAGATGTTTCTATGCTCACTGCTATCGGCAAGTTGAAACTTACAGGTATTATAGATGTAAAAACAAATAAATCAAAGGTGCTTGAACCAAATGATTACGTTGAATGTTATACTCTTGCATTTAATATGGATGGTACTTATTGGGCTCGCTCATCTACAAATGATTTGGGAGGTACTTACGAGGCTAATTCCGTAACAAATAGCATTCGTATCATCGGTTTGGGAGGAACTAAAGTGGGTGAAGTAGATGATGGAACTTTATGGCGTAATGTTTTCCCGACAATCAAATACTTTTCTCTGCAAGATAACGAATTAAGACTGTATTATAACAACAACAAAAATTATTTACTTTATAAATCATTAGAAAAATGAAAACAACAAATGAACAACCTATAAGTTTTATAAAAGATTTACCTGTACTTGAAGAAAACGAAAGCCCTGCAGATTAAACCTTACAGGGCTTTTATTTTTTTTATCTCGGTGTTATTACACTTTCTAAATATACAGCAGATGAATATGGAAAATAAGGATTTATTAAATGAAGTAAAGGCAAAAGCACAGCAGTGGCTTTCAGAAGTATATGACGAAAATACAAGAAAAGAAGTCAGGAAGCTATTGGAGAACGAAGACTCGGCAGAATTAATCGAATCATTTTACAAAAATCTTGAATTTGGTACCGGCGGGCTTCGCGGAATAATGGGAGTTGGCACAAACCGGATGAATATTTACACAGTTGGCGCCGCTACACAGGGATTGTGCAACTATTTGAAAATGAATTTTGCCAATCTCCCTGAAATTAAAGTTGCCATTGGTTACGATTGCCGTAATAACAGTCGCCTGTTTGCCGAAAGCAGTGCAAAAATTTTTGCCGCAAACGGTATCAGGGCTTATTTGTTCGACGACCTCAGGCCAACACCTGAACTTTCGTTTGCTATTCGCGAACTTGGCTGCCAGAGCGGAATTATTTTAACCGCATCGCACAACCCAAAAGAATACAATGGCTACAAGGCATACTGGGACGACGGTTCGCAGATTGTGGCTCCGCACGACGAAAATATTGTTGCCGAAGTAGCCAAAATTAAACCCGAAAACATAAAATTCGACGGCGGCGAGGATGAACTGATTGAGATTTTAGGAGACGAGATGGATCAAAAATTTCTTGAGAAAGTAAAAGCAGTTTCTATTTCGCCTGAAGTTGTTGAGAGACACAAAAACATTAAAATTATTTACACCCCTATTCACGGAACAGGTGTTAAATTAATTCCTTCGGCCTTGCGTAAATTCGGGTTCACCAATATTATTAATGTCCCTGAACAGGACGTGGTAAGCGGCGATTTTCCAACCGTTGTTTCGCCAAATCCCGAAGAAGAAGCGGCAATGGATATGGCGATTAAAAAAGCCTACGAAGTGGATGCCGATGTTGTAATGGCTTCCGACCCTGATGCAGACAGGATTGGCGTAGTGGTGAAAAACGACAAGGGAAAGTATATCATCTTGAACGGTAACCAAACCGCGCTGCTTTTCATTTATTACATCATCACAAAAATGAAAGAAACCGGTGCAGTGAAAGGAAACGAATATGTGGTAAAAACAATTGTTACTACCGAATTGATTGCCGAAATAGCAAGGAAAAACAGCATTGAATATTTCGATGTTTACACCGGATTTAAATTTATTGCCGAAACTATACGCGAACTGGAAGGCAAGAAAAAATATATTGGAGGAGGAGAAGAAAGTTTTGGTTTTATGCCTGCCGATTTTGTGCGCGACAAAGATTCAGTATCGTCATGTGCCCTTATGGGCGAAATTGCCGCATGGGCTATCGATAACGGGAAAACACTGTACGAATTACTGCAGGATATTTACCTCGAATATGGTTTTTCGAAAGAAAAAATGAAATACGTGGTTCGTAAAGGAATGACCGGAGCAGAGGAAATTCAGAAAATAATGGAAAATTTCAGGTCGAACCCGCCAAAAACACTCGGTGGTTCACCTTTGGAATGGGTGAAAGATTATGAAACATTAGCGGCTAAAAATCTGCTAACCGGTAAGCAGGAAAAAATCAATCAGAAAACTACATCGAATGTACTTCAGTTTTTTACTTTGGATGGAACCAAAATTTCGGTGCGACCGTCGGGAACCGAGCCAAAAATCAAGTTTTATTTCGAGGTTAAAGGAAAATTAAATACACGCGAAGACTATGACAAAGCCGAAGAGCAGGCCAATGCGAAAATAGAAGCGATAATGGAAGAATTGGGGCTGTAATGTAAATTTATTAGCTTTGCTTAAAATTTTATTATGTCTATTAAAGAACAATGGAGTTGCAAGTCATTAAAAACAAGATTTACGAAATTAGAAACTGTAAGGTAATGTTTGATTTCGACCTTGCGCAACTTTACGAAGTAGAAACTCGCGTTTTGAAACAGGCAGTGAAACGCAATATCAATCGTTTTCCGTCTGATTTCATGTTTCAACTATCTAAAAAAGAGCTTAACGAACTTATCACAATTTGTGATAACCTGCCCGAAAATCTGAAATTCATTCCTGCGGCCCCATTTGCTTTTACCGAGCAGGGCGTAGCAATGCTTTCAAGTGTATTGCGAAGTGAAAAAGCTATTGAAGTTAATATTGCTGTTGTTCGAGCTTTTGTTTTGCTTCGTCAACATGCTTTGGGATATGCAGAACTTAACCATAAGTTAGAAATATTTATGGCTGAAACAAATATGCAATTTAGTGAAATATACCGGGCATTAACCGAATTTGCAGCACAAAACAAAGAACTTGAAAAACCCAGAAAACAGATAGGATTTCGCAGTAAAGAATAAAAGGGACAAAGATACTATTGTATAATTAAGAATGAGGAATCAGGAATTAAGAGAGTTTAATAATTATTAATTGTTTTGCGGTCTTCTTACAAATACTCATAATTTATAAATTATAACTGTTTTAAAATACACAATAAGCAATGGAAGAATACAGTACACGACAAAATAAAATATCGAGGCTGCTGCACCGCGAAATGGCCGATATTATATTGAAAATAAACAAAGCAAAATATTCGGGGAAACTAATTACGGTAAGCGCGGTAAGAATAACCAAAGATTTAGGAATCGCGCGCATTTATTTCAGTATTTTCCCTTCGGAATTTGCTCCGGAAATAATTTCGGAATTTAAACTGAACAGCAAACAAATAAGGGGAGAACTGGGCAGAAAGGTTGGGAAGAACCTGCGGATTGTCCCTGAACTCGAATTTTATATCGACGACAGCCTCGATTATATTGATAACATCAACAAATTACTGCATCCATAAAATCGAAACTCGTATAACAAAATAAACCGTTGAACCTGCCATTTTACATAGCAAAACGTTACTTGATTTCAAAAAAGAAACAGCATATTATAAACATAATATCAGGTATTTCGGTAGCCGGAATAATTGTTGGAACAATGGCTTTGATTATCGTACTGTCTGTTTTAAACGGATTTAGCAGTCTTATCAACTTCTTTTTCAGCAGTTTCGACCCCGATTTAAAAATTACTGCCGTTGAAGGGAAAATGTTCGAACCCAACAGTAACGATGCTGAAAAAATCAAAAACATTCCCGGAGTAATTCACTATGCCGAAGTAATAGAGGAAACGGCTATGCTTAAATTAGGTAGTAACCAGTATTTTGCCACTGTTAAAGGTATTCCGCCTAATTACAGGGAATATACACAAATCGACAGTTTAATTGTTGGTGGTGAATTTACACTGGAAAAAGACGGAATTGAATATGCCGTGATAGGGCAGGGAGTTGCATGGAATCTGGGTGTTGGGCTTAATCTTACTGATCCGGTTCGGATTATTGTGCCAAAAAAAGGCAGGCAGACAGCTTTAATTCCGGCGCGGGCTATTAATTACAATTCTATATACATCTCAGGTATTTTCGCTGTTTTAGAAGAAGTTGATTCAAAATATATTTTGGTTCCCTTTCATTTTGCACGCGATTTGTTTGAAAGCGGCAATAAGGTTTCATCTATCGAACTTGGGCTAAATACTAACGTCGACATAAAAAAAATTCAAAAAGAAGTACAGCAAGTTCTTGGTGATTCATTTCACGTGAAAACCAAATACCAGCAGCACGACCTTGTTAACAAAACCCTGAAATCGGAAAAATGGACAGCATATTTAATTCTTGTTTTTATCTTGATTATTGCCTCGTTTAACATTTTAAGCAGCCTTTCGATGCTAATTATCGATAAAAAAGACGATGTTCTTATTTTGAAAAGTATGGGCGCTTCGTCGCAGCTCATACGCCGGATTTTCCTTTTTGAAGGCTGGTTAATCTCGGTTACAGGCGCTTTTTTGGGAGCCGCACTTGGAATTTTGATTTGCTGGATTCAGATTAAATTCGAAATTATTGCTCTTCCCGGAAACGGTTCTTTTGTAATTTCGGCTTACCCTGTGCAAATTATTTTTACCGATATTATCATGATAATGGGAGTGGTTCTACTAATTGGATTTCTGGCCGCTACCTATCCCGTAAAATTTATATCAAACAAATATTTACTGCAGGAAAATTCATAGATATTAATAATAGTTTTGTCTGTAAAGTGAACAAAAATGTGAAAAGTTATATATATTAGTGGTTGAGTATGAAAATTTTAAATCATGAAAAAGAGAGTATTATTGCTTTTTAAAGTATCAATTATCATTTTTTTGGGTTTGTTTTTGGCACAATGTAATAACGATACCGAAAAAGACAATCATTCAATATTGCAAAGCGAATCCTCCGGATATACAAAAATTACGGGATACATACACAACAGAGATATTTATCCAAACACGCCGGATATGAATATTGATGTTTTTAATATTTCGGGACAGCGTAGAGTTACACAGTTACAATCGCCTATCAATGAGGACTGTACTTTTTCTTTTGAAATTGATTTGGCCCGTCCTCAAGACGTAGCCATGGAGCCATTTTTAAAATTTTTGTATTTGCTTCCGGGCGATAGTTTACATATTGAATTGGATTTTAAAAACTTATCGAATGTTCGCTTGTCAGGGGGCAAATCGGTTGAAATTAACAACGATTTTTTTAAATATTTTAATTCCACCGGTTACCGCACAACTACCGGCATTGTTTACAATGGAGTGGGAACCGATTGTACAATGAACTGTTCGTGGAACGAAATCAAAAAAAAGTTAGACGAGGAACGGAATGGGTATCGTGTCAGGCGGCAAGCATTTTTGCAGGAAAACAGCGTATGCGACGAAGTGGTATTCCTGACCGAAGCAATGATAGAACTGGATTATTATAATGAGCTTACGAGAACAATGGCGAGTCGTGAAATTACTTATGGTAAAGAAACCATGAGTAAAGAAACATTGATGAATGAAATTAACGAAGTAGCAGTCAAATATTTCGACTCGGATTTTTATTCTAAATCGCATTTTGAGTTTATTAGCTCGGGATATAGTAGGGCAGCAGTATTTTACACACGGCCAAGCACGGATATCAGTTATCAAGATTGGCAAAAAGAGACAGATGCTAATTTTGTGGACTGGGTAAAAAATGTTGCAAAAACGGACATCATCAAAGATTTTATGTTTACGGTTAGGGCCGGCGCCGCGCTTGTACAAAGAGATTTGTATAATTTTGAAAAATGTAGCGCCAATATCGAAAATGAATACCTGTTTGACCGATTAATGCAAGAATACAGGACAACCATGGTGAAAATGCGAAATCCCGAGAATATATCGGGATACATACTGGGTAATCCGAAAGATTTTACAAATATTATGTCGTCGTTTGGAGAAGATGGAAATTTTTTTGTTGAAACTATTCCTCAAAATTATGGTAAAGTACAAGTTATTAATATTAGTGTTTCATGGTGCGCCCCTTGTAAACCTGTTTTGGAACAACTCGCCGTGCTTATTAAAGAATATGCTGATAAGGATGTGTCCTTTTCTTTTATTTGTATGAGCGGTGATAATGAAGAAACCCGTGCAATATATCGGGCAAGAGGCATTGATGATACTATCGTTTATTTTACAAACCAAGCAGAAAGTATTTTTTTAGAAAGGAGATTTTCTCCTTTGGGATTTCCTTATGGCATTTTGGTAAATCGAAAAGGAGTTATTGTTGATTATGGTTTTCATGTACGTCCCGGTGAATTGCTTAGCAAAAAAATAGACTTGCTTTTAGAGCAGGACAAACTGTTAAAATGACAGCTCGGCAAAGCCATGCGAGAACAACTGTTTTCAAGTGTTTCTTTCTCATTAAAAATGAAAAGCTAATTTTGCAAAAAACATTTCTATCAACATCAAACGAAAAAAATTAAGAAAAATTGAAATGATGAGAAATCCAACAGAAACGATTGGCAATTTAATTGACAAACAGAGTGTTAGTTTTATAAGTTCGGTCGATGAAAACGGCTACCCTAACACAAAGGCGATGTTAGCGCCCGTTAAGCGCGAAGGCATCAAAACATTCTATTGGCACACTAACAGCCCGTCGATGAGAATCAGGCAATACCGAAACAATTCAAAGGCTTGCGTTTATTTTTACGACAAACGATTTTTTCGGGGTGTAATGTTGAAAGGCACAATGGAGGCAGTTGATGACCAAAACATTAAAGAAGAAATCTGGAAAGACGAATTTTCGATGTATTACACCGGAGGACGTGATGGCGGCGATTTTATCCTGTTAAAGTTTACGGCAGAAAACGGACGGTATTACAGTAACTTCCATTCGGAAGATTTTGAAATACCATAAACAGTTCTCAATCAAGCAGTATAATACCTGCCGGTTGAAAAAATATTCAACCAAATAGTTGATAATTGAGCATAAAACGAAAATTTTCACAAATTTTAACATTTTTTACTGCAACGTTTTGGTATGTTGTGCATCTATACACATAGAAAGGATTGAATGGAAGAGCAGCAATTAATTAAAGGATGCATTCGCGGTGAATCGCATGCCTTGAAAACGATGTACGAGCTGCATGCACCGGCGATGATGAGCGTTTGCCAGAGGTATGTGGTTAACAGGGAAACAGCTCGTGACTTGCTGCATGACGGTTTTGTTAAGCTGTTCACAAAAATTCACACCTATTCAGGCGCCGGCTCATTTAACGGTTGGATGAGGAGGATTTTTGTGACAACGGCTCTCGAGCATCTTCGTCGGAACAATATTATGCAATACAGCGCTGATATGAAAAATGTTGACAGTATGACCGAAGACGCTGAGGTTTCAGTTTTTGAGCACTTAACAGCCGATGATTTGTTTACCTGCGTAACCATTCTTCCCGACACGTACCGAACGGTATTTAACATGCATGCCATTGAAGGCTATACATTTGCGGAGATTGCCAGACAGCTTGGTATCAACGAGAATACGTCGCGTACGTATTATGCCAGAGCGCGGCAGTTGTTGCAGAAAATGATAATGAAAAAAGTAGAAAGTTTAGAGTTGAAAGTAGAAAATTGAAAATTAGATATGACAGAAAATAACAAATACGATGCTATAGGCGAGTTGTTCCGACAAAAGCTGGAAAACCACCAGCTGCCCGTTGCCGGCGATAGCTGGTCTGAAATTGAGCGGCGAATGGGCAGGCGGAAAAACAAGCCGGTAATATGGCTGTGGAGCAGCGGGGTAGCGGCGGCCGCGGCGGCAGTTATTGTCATACTGTTGATGGTTCGCAATCCGGTAGCCGACCAAACACCTGCCGTAGTTGATTCTCAACAAACAGCAGAAGAAGAATCAGTAATAGTAAATAATGAAATAATCCCCATTGTGACGGAACAGGAAACAACATCTGCATCACAAACTGACATAACCAGACCGACAATTAAAACTGTGTTATTGGAACCTGATGAAACAGAAAAACAGACAGTTGTTCAAACCATAAGCGATTCCGTTCAAACCACTGGGCGAAACGAAATATTTACTGCGGCGGCTGAAAATGACAAGAAAACGCAAACAGAAGAAGACGAACCTACAACGATTCAGACTATAAGAGAAATAATCAAATCAAACAATTATATACCCTCGGCAAAAAAAGAAAAAAAATTACTGTTGGCCGCCGCTTTCAGTATAAACGGCAATAATTTTGACAACGGGCGTACACCGCAACAAATACTTCAGAGTGGAGGTACGAGAGGTTACAACAACAAATATGCTGTGGAATTGTCGAACAATATAAAATCGTTTGAGAAGATGAGCAAAGACAATTTTACGAGCATCAAACATTTACCGCCTCTATCGTTTGGAATAACGGTACGCAGTTTTGAAAATCGCGTGGGCATCGAAAGCGGATTAGTATATACTTACCTCTCATCGAGTTTTAAATGGTCGGATTTGCCGGCAAACTATAATGTTCAACAAAACCTGCATTATATTGGTATTCCGTTCAATATGCTGGTATATCTGTGGAACTCAAATTCTAACTGGCAAATTTATTTTTCGGGAGGCGTAATGCTCGAAAAGGGTTTACGGGCCATATACAATCAGGAAATGTGGGCAACAGGCACGACACCACGTATCAATACGCTAACTTCTTCTACTACTGTAAATAAGAGTTCTATTAAAGGTGTACAACTGTCGGTGAATGGCGCTTTAGGGGCTAATTACCGCTTAAATAAAGGCTGGGGTATTTATTTTGAGCCGCGTGTTGGTTACAGTTTCGACTGCAACCAGCCTGTAAGCGTACGTACCGAACATCCGGTATATTTTGGAATTAATTTGGGATTGAATTATGAAATATTTTAAAATAAAAAAATTATGAAAAAACTACTATTTGCACTATTTGCCGGAATAATTCTGTTTTCCGGCTGTAAGGACAAAGTTACCGAAACGGTAACATACACCTATTTTGTTAATGAACCGATATTTATGTCGGCAAAAGAATTTCGCCAATCGGTAAGTGTAACCACAAGAGCCGTAGCCATTAGCGATTACGGAAAAATCTGTTTCTACGAAGGATACATCTACATTTCGGCGCCCGAAAAAGGCATTCATATTATCGACAACCGCAACCCTGCAAATCCGCAGAATATCGGGTTTATCGAACTGCTGGGCAATGCCGATTTAGCCATACGCAACGGCAAACTCTACGCCGATATGTTTATGGATTTGGTGTGGTTCGACATTGAAAATCCCGCCGCACCCGCATTGGAAGGACGTTTGGAAAGTGTTTTCAAATCACTGCCTATTG
>Ga0082212_10004695_pt1 | contig 18852 bp, 13 predicted proteins | sample TergutNt197P3_FD_71548 | JGI IMG/M metagenome (GOLD analysis project Ga0082212, IMG submission 71548) | Neocapritermes taracua P3 segment gut microbial communities from Petit-Saut dam, French Guiana - Nt197 P3 | ecosystem: Host-associated > Arthropoda: Insects > Digestive system > Gut ...
AGAAATTCCGCATTTGCCCGGTGAGCTTAGGGCGAAGATGGGCCGGGCCGCGAATGAGCTGAAAAATCATATGTTAGGGTTAATTGATGCGCGGACGGAGGAGCTGTTATTAAAAGCGGCCGAGATTCCGGCTGATTTTGACTGCACGGTTCCCGGATATTTGCCGCCGGGTGGCGGGCTTCACCCGATTACCCAGATGTGTTATGACTTAAACGATGCGTTTCGCTCGCTTGGTTTTGAGATTTTTCAGGAAGCGGATCTTACCAGCGAATTATATGCTTTTGATCATTTGAATTTCCCGCCGGACCATCCGGCCCGGGAGAGCATGGATACGTATTGGCTGGAAGGATATGATGAAAACAGCGGCGGTGAGCGTTTATGTTTGCGCTGCCATTTGACCGGTGCGAGTGTGCGTTATATGCAGACACATAAGCCGCCTTACCGTTTCGTATATCCTGGCCGCGTTTTCCGGAATGAGTCAACGGATGCTCGCCATGAGCGTGCGTTTTTCCAATATGAAGCTTTGATTGTCCAGCCGGATTTCACTTTTTCGGCCGGCAAAATCATGATCCAGACGATTCTTTCGAAGGTATTTGGCCGGGAGGTTCCGGTCAGGATGCGAGCGGGTTTTTTTCCTTTTGTTGAGCCGGGGTTTGAGATTGATATGGGCTGTCTGGTTTGCGGTGGTGAGGGATGCAGTGTTTGTAAGCAGGTTGGCTGGATTGAGATTATGCCGGGCGGGATTCCCCATCCGAATGTTATTAAGGCGGCGGGGCTTGATCCGGATGCTTACACTGGGTTTTATGTGAATATTGGGCTGGACCGGCTGGTGATGATGCGTTATGGGGTGGATGATGTGCGGTTGTTTCATAGTGCAGATTTGCGGTTTTTACAGCAGTTTGCTTAGGAAAGAAAGGCTTGGACATATAAATGAAAGTATCACTGAATTGGCTGAAGGATTATGTGAAAATACCGGATGATTTCGACATGAAAAAGCTGGCTTATGACCTTACGATGGCGACGGTTGAAGTGGAAGGCATCATTGATTTGGCGGAGAAATTCGCTTTGATGGTGGTTGGCGTGATTCATGAAATTATCCCGCACCCTAACGCGGATAAATTGAAAATTTGCCGGACGGATATCGGTGGTGGGGATATTCGTGAAATCGTGTGCGGCGGAAGCAATCTTTCCGCCGGGATGAAGGTTGCGGTCGCGAAGCCGGGTGCTTATGTGCGCTGGCATGGCGAAGGTGAGTTGATCGAGATTAAAAATGCCAAGCTCCGTGGGGTTGAAAGCTACGGCATGATTTGTGCTTCCTCGGAAATTGGCTTATTTGATTTATTTCCTTATGAGGAAGAGGCGACCGTTGTTGACTTAGCCGAATTTGCGGATGCGCAGGCGGGTGACAGTTTAGCGGATGCCCTTGGCCTAAATGATTTTATTTTAGAAATTGATAATAAATCTTTGACGCATCGCCCTGATTTATGGGGGCATTATGGGATTGCCCGGGAAATTTCGGCGCTGTTTGATTTGCCTTTTCACGCGCTGGAAATGTTTCACGCGCCGGATAGCGAAGGTTTCACGGAGGTTTCGCCGAACGGTTCATTGGATGGCACTGAAATCAAGCGGATGAAGGATTCATCTTTTACGGTGAAAATTGCTGACAGGGAAAGATGCCGCCGTTACATCGGCGTTGAGATGGAAGGGCTTACGGTAAAGAAGGCGCCGTTTGCGATGCAGAGCCGGATTTGGCGGGTGGGGATGAACCCGATTAATGCGATTGTTGATATCACGAATTATGTTATGCTGGCAACCGGCCAGCCGACCCATGCTTTTGATGCGGACCATATTTCCGGTTATATCAATGTCCGCCGGGCGGCTGAAAATGAAAAATTACTGTTATTAAATGAGAAAGAATTAACTTTACATCCCGAAGATTTAGTGATTGCCGATGACGAAGGTGCGGTTGCGCTGGCTGGGGTGATGGGGGGAAGCAAGGATTCGATTTTGCCGGATACGAAGCGGGTAATCCTGGAGATTGCGAATTTTGAAGCAATTTCTGTCCGCCATACCGCCGCCCGTTATGAAACCAGGACCGAGTCGGCGACCCGCTTTGAAAAAGCAATTGATCCGGAGCGTTGTGACTTGGCTTTAGCAATGGCGATGGATTTACTAAGGGGCCTGTATCCGGAATTAGCGGTTACCGGTTATTGCGATAATTTTCCGACGAAATTGGAACGTCCGGAAATCGCTGTTTCCCTTAACTGGCTCGAACGCCGGTTAGGCAAATACATTCCGCATGATGAAATCGGAAAAATGCTTTGCCATTTAGGCTTTGAAATTACGATTGATAAAGATCATCTACGCGTTTTGCCGCCGAGCTGGCGGGCAACCGGTGATATATCCATTCCGAATGACATCATGGAAGAAGTGGCGCGGATGCACGGTTTTGAAAATTTCACCGCTACGGAGATGACGACATCATTTACGGAAGCGATTCATCAGCCGGAAATAGATATGGAACGGAAAATCAAGGAATATCTTGCTTTCCGCTGTGGTTTTAATGAAATTTTCACTTATCCGTGGATGAGTGATGAGTTTGCCGCGCCATTTATTGCCGAAGATGATCAGTTGACGCTTAAATTAGCAACACCGCCATCGCCGTCCGAATCTTTGCTCCGTTCTACTTTGCTCCCCAATTTATGCCGGGCGATCAGTGGAAATCTGCGTTATTTTAATGCGTTTGCGATTTTTGAAGCCGCCTATGTTTTGCGGGCAAAAAATTTCACCGCTGTATATGACGAGCGGGAAAAACTGCCGGAGCAGCGCCGGGGTATCGCTGGGGCGATGGTCGCTGAGCGTGAGAAGGTGAATGAATTGTTCCGCAAAGTGAAAGGTATCATTGCGGGGCTGCCGCGTTATGCCCATTTAGAAGCTTTTGGTTTTACGCAAGCGGATCAGCCGGCGTGGGCGGATGATATCGTGTGGCTGAATATCACCCAGGGAGCGAAGACGGTTGGAAATATTGGCTTATTAAGTACGGCGAAAGCACTTGCCTGTGGGATAAAAAACAGTATTGCGGTGATCTTTGAAATGGATGTTGATGCATTGACCCCGCTTGCTTCGCGTACCAATCATTTTGTTCACATTCCTGAATATCCGCTGACTGATTATGATTTTTCGGTTTTGGTGGACGGTGATGTGAAATGGCAGCAATTGGAAGAAGCCGTCACTGCCAAGATGGGGGCGGACAGCTTTATTCAGGGCGTTTCGTTTGTTGATGAATATCGCGGCCAGCAGATTCCTGAAGGCAAAAAAAGCGTTACCATCAGGCTGGTGGTTGGCGCGAAAGACAAGACCTTAAAACATGAAGAAATCGAAAGCAGTGTCAAGGCAGTTGCGAAGCGGCTGAATAAGGCGGTTGGCGCGGAGTTGCGAGCATAGTGTGAAGAATAGTTCTAAGGCAAGCAATGCAATTAGGCGTCATTGCGAGCGAAGCGAAGCAATCCAGATAACAGCAATTCGGATAATAACCATTTTAAATTTTCGCTACCATACCTTGGGAATTGCTAGCCCCACAGAGCGAAACATAATATTAGATGTGATTAAGTAGATATGATTAAGCAGATATGATTAAGAAAGGACGTTAACATGGAAAGAAAAAACATCTGGGCGTTTTATTCTGCTGAGCAAATCAGCGAACTCGAAACCTTTACGAAAAACTATCGTGATTACCTGGATAACGGCAAAACCGAGCGTGAATGTGTGGATATGACAGTCAACATGATTGAGGCCGCCGGATACCGCGAGCTGCCGAAATTAGTTGCGGAAAAAGCCGTTTTGAAACCCGGTGACAAGGTTTATAATGTGCTGATGAACAAACTGCTGGTTATGTTTATCATCGGCGATGATAAGCTTAGCAAGGGCATGAATATTCTGGGGGCGCATATCGATTCCCCACGCCTTGATATCAAGCAAAATCCGCTTTATGAAGAGGATGGCATCGCTTATCTTGATACGCATTATTATGGCGGCGTGAAAAAATATCAATGGGTCGCGATGCCGTTGGCGCTTCACGGCGTAATGATTAAAAAAGACGGGACCTGTGTCGAGATAAAAATAGGTGAAGAAGCGGATGAGCCGGTTTTTTTCATCTCGGATTTATTGCCGCATCTTGCTGCGGAACAAATGGAAAAGAAGGCCGATAAATTTATTGAGGGCGAGGCCTTGGATATTATTGTCGGCAATAAGCCGATTGTGATTGATAACAGTGAAAACGGCAAAAGTAGCGAAACGGATTCCGCAACAGAATTAAATTCTGAAACGGAACCAAGCTCCGCCGCGAAAAAGGATTTGATCAAACAAGGCATCCTGGAAATTTTGAAAAATACATATGATGTGGAAGAGGAAGATTTTATTTCCGCTGAGCTGGAAATCGTTCCGGCGGGACGGGCCAGGGAAGCCGGTTTTGATCGCAGTCTGATTTTAGCTTATGGGCAGGACGACCGCGTCTGCGCTTTTGCCGGGCTGACGGCGATGCTGGAAGCGCAAGGCCTTAAGCGGACTGCCTGTCTAATTCTGGCGGACAAAGAAGAAATCGGCAGTGTTGGCGCGACCGGGATGCACTCCCGTTTCTTTGAAAATACCGTTGCCGAACTGATGGACTTAACCGGCGATTATAGCGAGCTGAAGCTTCGCCGCGTTCTTGCTTCATCCTATATGCTTTCTACCGATGTTGGCGCGGCTTATGACCCTTTCCATAAATCCAGCTTTGAAAAACGCAACACAGCCATTTTGAGTGGCGGCGTTTTATTTAAAAAGTTTACCGGAGCTCGCGGAAAAGCCGGTTCCAATGATGCGAATGCGGAATATATCGCTTATCTTCGTAAGCTGCTGGAAGACCACAATATCCGTTTTCAAACCGCCGAGCTGGGTAAGGTTGATGTCGGCGGCGGCGGAACGATTGCCTATATTTTAGCCGCTTATGGCATGAACGTTATTGATTCCGGCGTGCCGGTGATGAATATGCATGCTCCTTGGGAGGCAACCAGCAAAGCCGATGTCTATGAAGCGAAGCGTGCTTATTCCGCTTTCTTGACCGGACTGGGTTTATGATAATCAAAACAAAAGATTTTTTCTTTGACCTTCCGGCCGAGTTAATCGCGCAAGACCCTTTGCGTGACCGCTCGGCCTCACGGCTTTTCGTTCTTGATAAAGAAAGCGGGGCGGTAAAGCATGAATCATTCAAAAATATTGCGCATTATTTGCATCCCGGTGATTGCCTGGTCCTTAATAATACCAAGGTTATCCCGGCCCGGCTGATTGGCAAGCGAAACGATACCGACGCGCCGGTTGAAGTATTGCTATTGCGGCGGGAAGAAGCTGATGTCTGGGAAGCAATGGTGAAACCGGGGAAGAAATGCCGTGCCGGTTCGGTTTTGGATTTCGGGGCCGGAAAGCTTAGCGGGACAGTGGTTCAGGTCCGGGAAAATGGGAACCGAAGCATCCGCTTTACCTATCAGGGCGTTTTTGAAGCGGTGCTTGATGTGCTTGGCGAGATGCCGCTTCCGCCTTATATTACCCATAAGCTGGAGGATAAAAACCGCTACCAGACCGTTTATGCGAAAAATGAAGGGTCGGCGGCGGCCCCAACGGCGGGGCTGCATTTTACCGATGATTTATTAAGCGGGATTCAAGCGAAAGGGGTCCGGTTGGCTTATGTCACGCTCCATGTTGGCTTAGGTACATTCCGGCCCGTTAAGGCCGAAAATGCGGCCGATCATCATATGCACGCTGAGTATTATGAAATTTCCGCAGCCGCCGCCGCAATCATTAATCAAACCAGGCAAGAAGGCGGGCGGGTTGTTTGCGTTGGGACAACGAGCTTACGGACCATTGAAAGCGGGGCCGGGGAAGATGCAGCGTCCGGTGTTCTGCGTGCATCAAGCGGTGACACCGATATTTTTATTTATCCCGGTTATCAGTTCAAATTAGCCGATGCGTTAATCACGAACTTTCATCTTCCGGAATCAACACTGCTGATGCTTGTCTCTGCCCTGGCCGGCCGTGACCATATCATGGCGGCTTATCAGACAGCAATCCGGAATAAGTACCGCTTTTTTTCTTTTGGGGACGCGATGCTGATTCAGTGACGGCTTTACAAATTAGGCCAGGCAGCGTAAATTAATTAAATGAAATGGAAGAAAATGGACAAAATAAAAAAAAGACGCAAAAAAACCGGCTCCGTTTTGATTGCCCTCCTAGCCCTGGTTACTTACTTTCACATCCTTAAACTTTCCAGCAAACCCGGAGAAACATCGAGTCAGCAAAGCGAATCTTTAAGCGCGCTCATCATTGGCTTTTTTGAAAAGATTTTGAAGACCGATTTTGATTTGACCGGAAATCAATTCTTGCAATTTGAAGGCTTTATCCGTAAGGCGGCTCACTTTACGGAATATGCCCTGTTAGGATTTTTGGTTTATTCCCTCTTTTTGCTGTGGGGAAGGTCTGATGTAAAAGCGGCGGTCAGGTCATTTCTGCTGGTGGTTGGCCTGGCTTCTTTTGATGAATTTTTGCAAATATTCATTCCGGAGCGTTTTGCGATGGTAAAAGACGTTATCATTGACAGCATTGGGTGTCTTGCCGGTATGTTAATGATACGGCTCATTTACTTTATTTATGTTTCACGGAAAGCAAAAGCGGATGTTTCACAGGAAAAGCTGCCATTGTAAATAAGTGAAACAGTATATTTTTCAAAATATCAGGTTATTTAGAAGAAATAACTTGTATAATATGGATTATTTTAGTAGAATGGTCACGTGGGCATATAAATCAAAGCGGAGGAAGTTTTTATGAATGTTTACACAACAGACAAGATTAGAAATGTCGTATTGTTAGGGCACGGTAGCTGCGGAAAAACCAGCTTGACCGAAGCGATGGCTTACTTAGCCGGCATCACCTCGCGGATGGGGAAGGTGACCGAAGGAAATACGTTGAGCGACTATGGAAAAGAAGAGCAGAAGCGCCAGTTTTCCATCAGCACAGCGGTCGTTCCGATTGAATGGGAAGGACATAAGATAAATATCCTTGATACGCCGGGTTACTTTGACTTCGTTGGCGAGGTGGAAGAAGCGATTGGCGCCGCCAGTGCGGCGGTTATCGTTGTTGACGGAAAAGCCGGTGTTGAGGTCGGCACCATCCGGGCCTGGGAAATCTGCGAAAAATACAAATTACCGCGTTTGGTTTATGTCAGTTCAATGGACGTTGATAATGCTTCCTTTAAAAAGGTCGTTGGGGAGCTGACGGAGCTTTTCGGCAATAAGCTGGCCCCGATTCAGTTCCCGATCCGGGAAAATGAAAAATTCGTCGGTTACGTAAACGTCATTGCCGAAACGGCCCATAAATGGCAGGGAAAGGAAGTAGTTGCCTGTGATATCCCCGATTACAGCAAAGAAAATCTGTCGGCGTATCGCGATTCACTGATGGAAGCGGTTGCTGAGACCAGTGAAGAAATGATGGACCGCTATATCGACGGCGAGACCTTCTCCGATGATGAAATCCGCGCCGCGATGCGGACGAATGTCAATGACTGTTCGATCATCCCGATGACGATGGGTTCCAATACATTATGCCAAGGTGTTTATGCCCTGCTTGATGACATCGTGAAATATATGCCTAGCCCGGAAAACCGCGAAGTAGCCGGAATCAACCAGAAGACGAATGAAATCTTCGCCGCGAACCATGATTTTTCGAAAGCAAAATCAGCGTACATCTGGAAGACGCTGGCGGACCCTTTTATCGGCAGGTATTCTTTGATCAAAGTGAACTCCGGGGTCATTAAAACGGATGATTTATTATATAATGAAAGCACTGACATCGAAGAGAAATGCGGAAAAATTTATGTCCTCCAGGGTAATAAACCCTTGGAGGTAAAAGAGCTTCATGCCGGCGACATCGGCGCCCTTGCGAAGCTGACCGATGCGAAAACCGGTGACAGCCTGTCCACGAAAGCTACGGTCATCAAATATGGCAAGTGGGAAATCTCCGTTCCTTATACCTATAAGCGTTATATTCCGAAAAACAAAGCGGATATTGATAAAATTTCGCAAGCCCTGCAGAAAATGGGGGCTGAAGATTTGACGATTAAGGTAGTCAATGATTCCGAAAACCGCCAGACTTTGCTTTACGGAATGGGCGATATGCATCTGGAAATCATTCAGAGCCGTCTGAAAAATGAGTACAAAGTGGATGTTGATTTGGTAACGCCTAAGGTTGCCTACCGCGAAACCTTGCGGAAAAAGTCGGATGTGGAAGGAAAACATAAAAAACAATCCGGCGGGCATGGCCAGTATGGGCATGTTAAGATGATTTTCGAGCCGTCAGGTGACATGGAAACACCTTATGTTTATGAGCAGACGGTGGTAGGCGGTACCGTGCCGCGGAATTATTATCCGGCGGTTGATAAAGGCCTTGCTGATTCGGTCCTGAAAGGGCCGCTGGCCGGTTATCCGGTGGTTGGCGTAAAAGCGACGCTTTATGACGGGTCATACCACGCGGTTGACTCTTCGGAAATGGCGTTCAAATTAGCTGCCATCATTGCTTTCAAAAAAGGGTTTATGGATGCCGGGCCGGTTTTGCTTGAACCCATCGTTTTGATAAAGGTTACGGTTCCGGATGCTTATGCTGGTGATATCATGGGTGATCTTAATAAACGTCGGGGCCGCGTGCTTGGTATGAACCATATTTCCGGCGGTAAGCAAGTAATCGAGGCCGATATCCCGATGACTGGGGTTCAGGGCTATTGCACGGATTTACGTTCGATGACCGGCGGTCGAGGTGATTTCGAATACCAGTTCGCACGTTACGAGCAGGCTCCGAGTGATATTCAGGAGAAGGAAGTTGCGGCAAGGGCTGCGGCGGGGGATGAAGAGGAGTAAGACGGCACTTGATTTGGGTGCGTATATATTCAGCTCGAAAATGTTATGTAAACCTAAAAGTGCCGCGTAGAGATACAGCGGCACTTTTTGCCACCACGAAAATACTTCCCAGAGAGTTCTTTCTTATATTCATCATGTTTATCGCAACGATTTTTTCATGACGATGACCTCTTATCTTAAATGCTTGATGATATCAGCCGCTTTTGGTGGGCAGCCGGGCACGTATTTCGTGCATCCGCCGGCACAATTTCCGATTCCGAAACCATCCGGGCTTTTCCCCTGGTATCCCTGGCCAATGTATAATTTGCCATCGACATTGCCGCCAAGCCGGTATAGGGCATAAATTAACGATGAATAACAAACAGAGCAGGCGGAATCAGCATTTATATTGCGTTCAAAACGTTCTGCCAGCCGCCCGCCTTGCGTTTGGTATGGCGGCTTGTTTTCTGTGTTTAATTCGACCAGCTTCATTTCCGGGGTAAAATATTCGCCAACACCGATATCACGGGCGATTTTCAGATATTCAATATCATCAGGATGATAGCCAATCAGCTCCGCGCAAAAAGAGTCAACCGTGACCGGATTCCGCCCGGTGATAATCCGGTTGGAGGGAATGGGGGTTCCGCCTTCCTCAAAAGACAAATCGCCGCAGATTCCGTCAACCACGCAATAACTGGTTTTAATCAGCGCGTTTAAAGCGGCGATCGGCCGATGCAGGCCAAGCGTATGATAGCGCCTCTTTTCGTCGTCGGGAATGCAGCCTTTTAGATTTTTCAGGTTACAAGTCATGCGGGTCTGGCAATGTGATTTTAGCACCGGGACATTAATGAGGAAGTCGGTTTCCAAGGCTCTTTTGCAAAGTTTAAGCTTATAACCGCTGTGGCTTTTGGAAATGACGGCATCATTTTTGAGGTCGATCAGCGGGACATCATATTCTTGTGAAAGGGATTCATAACCGCAGTTTTTATAAGAACGATTCGTGTTTTCGCCGATGGCGGAGCTTTCGATGATGCAGATATCTTTGACCCCATATTCCTTCAGGAACAGGATAATCCCGGCAACGACTTCCGGATGGGTGGTGGCTCCGTTGCTGGCGGGGGTTGAATTAACCAGGTTCGGTTTAAGCGCCACCGAATGTTCATGGCGCAGATAGATATGAATATCGGAGGCTTTTAAGCTGTCGTAGGTGTTTTGGGTGATGTTGCTTCCATAATTGATTACGATCATGGGATGATGCTCCTTTTTATTGATTCATGACTGTTGCCAGTTACTGTTCACACGCGACCTGCGCATCGAATAGTGAGGGTGCATTTTATAAAAGTGCAGTATTATATCCGCGTGGGGCGAGAGCTGCTGATTCAACGACCGGCTCGCTCTCGCTCCCTCACGATTTATGTAATTTATCACTTTTATAAAATGCACCCATAGTGAGAATAATACTTGTTTTTATTATAAGTCTGCGGTAAAATAAATGCAATAAGTGAATTTGGAAATCGGAGGGAAAGAGATGGGAAGTGTGATTGGAACGACGAAGCTTACGCAGGTAGCATTGATTGTAAAGGACATGGAAAAATCGAAAGCGCAGTTTGCGAAATTTTTTGATGTCCCGGTACCGCCGCATTTTCCGGGCGGGGATTTTGCGGTTACGCAGACGAATTATTTAGGGAAGCCCGCACCCGATGCGGATTGTTTTCTGGCGTTTTTCGATGTTGGCGACGGTGTCCAGTTGGAGTTGATCCAGCCGAATGGCGCTGCCAGCGTATGGCAGGATTTCCTGGATGAAAAGGGGGAAGGGCTTCACCATATCGCCTTTAATGTCAAGGGTATGGAGTCGGTCATTTTGTCCTGTGAAAATTTCGGAATGAAGTTTTTGCAAAAAGGGAACTATGGCGATGGAAGCGGATGTTACTCGTATCTTGAAGGTGGGCAAGGAATGCCGCTGGTGATGGAGTTTTTGGAGAGCTTCCAGTGAAAAATAATTTTCCGCCCGGAAGCCGAATAAAAATGAAAACAGAAATGAAAGTTAAAATGGAAAGGGAGTGAATAATGGATCAATCAGTAATCATAACCGGTGCCGGACGCGGTCTGGGATTTTCACTGGTGAAACAGCATATTGAAAGGGGCGACCGGGTTTATGGCTATGAACTGGATATTCCTGATACGCTTACAGAGTATGCGGAGAAACACGAAAAGCTACATATTTATCAATGTGACGTTGCGAAAACCGAAAGTGTTGTGAATGCGACCGCTGAAATGCTTGCTTGCGAAGAGAAAATTGATTTTCTGTATAACAATGCCGGAATTTTCCGGTTCGAAGACCGCTGTAGCCTTTTAGACACGGATATTGATGCCAGTGTCATTATGATTCAGGTTAATGCGGTTGGTTTATTAAGAATGTGTAAGGCTGTTTTGCCGAAATTAGGCAAGGGAAGCATGGTAGTGAATATCACCAGCGAGTCAGGCAGTATCGGTGATAATTACCGCGAAGTGGAATATATGTATGGGATGAGCAAAGCGGCAGCGAATATGGCGTCGATGATCTTCCAAAAGGAAGTGGAAAAATATGGGACGCGGGTAATCTGTTTCCATCCCGGCTGGCTCAGGAGCCCAATGAGCGGACAATATGCCGTTGACAGCCCTTATTCGGTCAGCACCGATGAAAGCGCGGCGAATATCGTGGGTTATGCGGTCCATCCGGAGCGGATTCCGGAGGGCGTATACTTTATGGAACATACCGGGAAACCGTTGCCTTGGTAGTTAGTATGAAAAGTTTATCTAAGGTGCCGGACAAAGGTCCGACACCAAAGATAAACTAGTCCCGCTTCGCGGGCGCTTTTCATACGGGAAGAATGTCGCAAGCGCCATTCTTCCGGCGAAGCAACGCTTCGTTTGCTGTTTGAGTCGCGTGAAGCGCGACATGGAGATTATTATGATTAAGGAAAAACTGGATGTAAAAACCACCCTGTTATTGTCGTTTGGATTTTTTGGCTCATCGCTTGTCTGGAGTGTGTACAACGCTTACGTGCCGATTATGCTGGAGCAAACGTTCTTGCTAAGTGCCTTTGTGATTGGGCTGATCATGAGCATTGATAACGTTTTTGGGGTCATCTTCCAGCCGCTGTTTGGACGGCTGAGTGACCGGACGCGGACCCGGTTTGGGCGGCGGCTGCCATTTTTGTTTGTCTGTATGCCGATATGTGCCGCTTTGTTTATTTTCATCCCGCATATGAAGCAGTTGTGGTCTTTTATGGGCATCATCATTATTTTCACCTTTGTGATGTCGATCTGGCGGACACCCGCTGTTTCGCTGATGCCGGATTTAACGCCCGGCCCGCTTAGGAGCAAAGCGAACGGCATTGTGAATCTGATGGGCGGAATAGCGGCGATACTGGCTTTTGCCGGTGGCGGCCTTTTGTTTGAATTAGGCGGCTTTCCTTTGCCCTTTTTAATAAGCGCAGTGATTATGCTGGGAGCAATGGCTATTTTGGCATTATTCGTCCGCGAACCAAAAATTCCGGAAATATCGGAAGCGGAAGAAAAAGAAGCGAAGGTCAAGCTTTTGCCGGCGGAGCGAAAAAGCTTGATTTTATTGCTCTGCGCCATTTTCTTTTGGTTCTTCGGTTACAATGCGGTTGAGACATTTTTCAGCCTTTACGCAACGAATACGATGGACGTTTCCCCTGGGCAGGCTTCGATGATGCTTTCGCTTTTTGCCTTGGCGCTGGTGGTTTTCGCCATTCCGGCGGGGATCATCGGTGACAAAATCGGCCGCAGGAAAACGATCCTAATCGGTTTGGTCGGCATTACGGTGATGTTTGTCCCGCTGATTTTTATCACGAACGCGAATTTGGTTCGTTTATTACTGATTCTCGGCGGAATGTGCTGGGCATGTGTCAATATTAATTCGCTGCCGATGATTGTGCGTATTGCCGGGCCATTAAAGATCGGGACATTCATCGGTTATTATTACTTATTTTCCTTTAGCTCGCAAATCATAACGACGCCGGTTTATGGCGCTGTCCGTGACCTGGTCGGGCACTATCAGTCTTTGTTCGTTTATGCCGCAGTTGCATTTATATTGGCTTTTGGTTGCCTGTTTTTTGTGAAACACGGCGAAGAGGATGAACAGACGTAACGACACGAGCGTTTGCTTTGCAATGAAAAATATGAAAAATTTAGATTGGCCGATGGATCATAAGCTTGCCGGCATCAAAATCAGAGTAATAACCGCTGATAATCACATCCGCCGATGCCCATGTTTTTTCCGTCAGCAAAAAAGGCATTAATAACGAATCCCACCAGTCCGTGAATTCGGTTACTGATTCTAAAGTGCCGCCATTTTCGCCTTTGGCTAAATCCCGCTCAATCACACGCGAGCGGGCAATTTCCGCTTCTGTATCTACCCAGATAACGAATGCCGCCAGCTCACGTAATGTTTTTCGCCCTGCCCCAATGCCTTCAATAATGAGTGCCTTTTGCGGGTCAACAGCAATGGAACCGGGACGGTTTTCCTTTATCCAGCCGGTGGGCCGATAGGCGATATTAGCTCCCTTTAGCCAGGGCCTTATGATACCGTCAAGCATTTCGCCATCCCATGCGATTGGGTCGGCGTTCCAGCATACATCATCCGTAGAAACCAAATTGGCCGGCAAAAACTCGGCCAGCTTTGCGGCAAAGGTAGTTTTGCCCGAGCCGCCGACTCCGTCAACCAAAATGAGTGGCTTAGACGCGGTTTGCTCTATTTTTAGTATGAAATCAGATAGAGATTCCTCCGCCCACGATTGGATTTTAAGGGAGGGCAGTAAGGCCATTTTTTTGCTCATAAACGTTCTTTCGCTTTTGCGAACTGTTTTTCCAGCTCGTTTTCATCCAAAAATCCGCTTGCCGCCCCGGCTTCGCCGATTTTATAGGAGGCAAAATAAATTGCTTTTTCCATCGCATCAGAGGGATTTTGGTACTTATGATAATAATGGACAAAGCAAGAAAATAAAGCATCGCCAGCCCCAACGGTATTAATAATGGGTCTCGTTTTCATGGCAGGATATCTGGTAACGCTATTTTCCTGACGTACATACATCAAGACACCTTGATCACCTAGCCCAATAACGATGATTTCATTATGATAAGCGGCAATGAGCTTAGCCATAAAACCCTGCTCTTCGCCGATTATGTTTTCGTTGCTAAGAAAAAGAATGTCGGCATTTTCCATAAATTCTTTGTTAAACGCGTCTTCGATATCATTAACAACATGAACATCCGTAGCTATTTTTATCTGGTTCTTTTTATAAAAACGCATTAATTCACGTGAAAAATTGATATTGCCCATAATGGCAAGTGAGGTATCAGGCAGCAAATTTTCGGCCGGGTTAAGCGGATATGAAACAGCTTGGATATTTTTCAGGTCCAGATTGATGAAGCGGCGGCCAGTGCTGTCATACAGGATAACTGCCTGTGGGGTTGAATGAAGCAAAGGCAATAAGTGATGGTTAATGCCTTGGGCATTTAAGCTGCTTTCAATGATTTCTTGATACAAATCTTTCGCTGTGATGGATAGTAAAACCGGATTAGAGCCAAGTGCTGATAAAGCAGCAGCTACATTAATGCCGACGCCGGATATCGTCGTATCTACCCCGAAAAAATTATAATCAATCGGTTGATATTCGATCGGAAAATCTTTAATAGAAACGGTGGTTTCGATATTAATTAAGCCGGAGACAATAATTTTTTTCACGTTCAGCCCTTTCCCAATCGTCATTGCAAACCATTTGAAAGCCATTAATGATAATTTTTCGTCACCAGTATAACACGTTGATACATAAAAGTAAAACGTCCCATTTTTATCGGGTGCATTTTTTAAAATTGCAAAATCATGTTTGCGCCGCGTGGGGCGAGCGTGTGATTCAATGTCAGGCACGCTTCCAAAATTTCCCCCAAAATTTTTCCCAAAATTTTTCAAAAAAAGTCTTGCATTATATTTTTATCTGTGATATATTATATTTGTAGCGAACGAGCGCTACATGAGAATCGGTAAAATTCCCCTTTTACACTGAGCCGGAGACGAACGTAAGTTTGAATTCGGCTCTTTTATTTGCATCCGGCGGACGCACGTTTCAGTAAACTTTTATGAAATGAGAAAAACATGGATTGGTTCGAGATCATCTTACCGCTTGTGGGCGGATTAGCATTATTTTTATACGGAATGACGATAATGAGCGATGGATTGCAAAAAACAGCGGGAAATCGCCTCCGTCGCTTACTTGAATCGTTAACCAAAAACCGCATTCTTGCGGTGGTGGCCGGTACTTTTGTGACCGCAATCATCCAAAGCTCTACTGCGACTACAGTTATGGTGGTTGGATTTGTAAATGCCGGTTTAATGCGGCTTTCACAGGCGGTTGGCATCATCATGGGCGCCAATATCGGTGCGACTTTTACCAGCCTCTTGATTGCGTTCCGCATTTCATTACTTGCCCCGATCGCGGCCTTTGCCGGTATAATCATGCTCATGGCCGCTAAGAAAGAAAAGGTAAAAAGCATCGGGCGGATTATTGCCGGAATCGGTATCTTGTTTATCGGAATGAGCATGATGAGTGATGCAATGCAACCACTACGCACGAATGAACAGTTTATGGGATTCATCCAACAGGCGGAAATTCCTATTGTCGGCTTGCTGGTTGGAACGATACTTACCGCGATTTTGCAAAGTTCCACCGCGATGATTGGGATTCTGATTGCGCTGGCGGCAGCGGGCGTGATTGATTTACAGACCAGCGTTTTTATCCTCTTTGGTGCGAATATCGGAACTTGCTTTACGGCAATCATCGCTTCAATGGGTCAGGCAAAAGCGGCCAAGCGTGCCGCCGTGATTCATTTGCTTTTTAATATCATCGGGGCGATGATATTTTCCGCTATTGTTTTACTTCCCTTCGGATTCATCAGCTTGATTGAACGGCTTTTTACGAGCGGTATTTCCGTCCAAATCGCCGTAACCAATATTATTTTTAGTATCGTAACGACGATTTTTCTGCTCCCGTTTTCCCAACAGCTGGTTTGCCTTGCTTCGCGAATCATTAGCGGTGAAGATAAACCACGTGAAGAATTACGTTGTTTATTTATTGAGCCATATGTCCTCGCCACCCCGTCCGTTGCCGTTATAAAAGCCCGCCAAGAAGTGGAACGGATGGCGACGATTGCCCTTAAAAATTACGCTTTATCGATTCAAGTGTTTTTAGAAAAAAGAGTCGATTTAGCAAGTGAAGTACTAATTAATGAGGAAGTGATAGATTTTTTAGATAATGAAATTACGCGATTTCTGGTTGAAGTCAGTGTGATGGAGTTAGAAGATGCGGATCGGGAACAAATCGCTTCGCTTTATCAAGCGGTTACTCATATTGAACGGATTGGTGACCATGCGGAGAACGTTGTCGAGTTTGCGAATGCCTACATAGGAAAGGACCGCTTTTTTTCCGCTGCGGCGATGAACGAAATCGTTGCCATTGAAAATAATGTTGAGAAAATACTGACCCTTGCGATTCATGTTTTTCTCACCGGCCGATATGATGAAGAAACAATCGATAGCATCTATCGTTCCGAGCGGGAAATGTATACGGAGGTTCAGCGGTACAAAGCCAATCACTTCGAACGGTCGAAGATAAGTATTTCCGAGCGTAATATTGGCTTGATTTTTAATAATACCCTTGAAAATTCACGTCGGATTGTGCATCATGCCGGTGGTTTGGTGCGGTCTTTGAAAGGTTTTCCTGAAAGGCACTAAAATACGCACCGGCACATGAAATCGGCTCACCACCCAGGTAAAGATGGCTGGTATCACCGGCGACTTGAATCCGAAAGGCGGCTTCGTTACTCCAGCGTTCTTCCGAGCCTAAAATGGTAACCGAAGCCGGTGCTAAGAAGAGGCTGTGGGGTAACAAAGGAAAGGGGATTCCTAAAAGATGGGACAAAATAACCGTAATAATTCCCAGATGGGCAAATATCACGATCACATCCTCATCTTCATCCGAATGAAAAGAGGCGGCGGTACTTCCGGGCGCCGCCGTTTCTTTAATAAAAACTTCTTCTTTTCCCATAACGCGGTAAAAGCCAGCCTCACGGATATAACCGTATTGTGAAAGGAGCTTATCGAGTTCATCGCAAGCTTCGAAATATTTCGTCTTAATTTCCGGAGCCGACTGCATGACCGGTGTATCAAGCCATCCGGTTCGATCATAAAACAGGGGTTCACTGGTCCGGAAAGAAGGCACGAAATCCCAAGGCACTCCATGCCGCCCGGAGACAGGGTCAGTCACCGGAAAATAAAACTCTTTCAACCAATCATAGGCGACCATTTGCCGTTTCATTTTTTCTAAGCTAAATGAAGCAGTTTCAATCGCCCGGCCTAAGGGGGAGGAGTAAAAGGCAGTCACTTTCCATTTTTCAATCCGCCCGGCTAATAACTTTGCTTCGCGGCGGCCTTTTTCCGTCAGCCCATCGTTTTTATAGTCCGGATCACCATGCCGAATTAAAATGATTTTCATGCTAACCCCCATGTCGCGCTTCATAAGTGTGCATCAACTTCTATGCAGTAAAAAAGCCCATTTTTCAAAAATAGGCACACCTTCAGTTACCACTGTAACATAAATAAAAATAAAAGTCTAGTATTATTTTTTTTTAATTGATATAGTTAATTGATATAGTTAGGTTACGATTAGTTACTGTTCAGACGTGACTATCCCGCGAAGATAAAATTGCGCTTTAGCGCAATTTTTCGAGGGTTGCAATGCGCCAAAATGCGCTTTTCAGCATTTGAACTCTTGCAAAGCAAGAGTTTGTGCAATATTGTTGCAGTTCAGGCGAAGTCTGAACTGTAACGATTATTGGTTACATCGTTAAGAAAGGCAGGTAATAAAAATGCGTACTGAAACGGAAGTCCTGGATCACTTTGAGATAAATTATCCTTTGGAAAATATCGCACCTTTAGAGAAAATATTGTTTTTGGATATCGAGACAACGGGATTTCAGGCGGTAAGTTCTGTTCTATATTTGATCGGGGTAGCTTATTATGAGAATGAGCAGTGGCATCTGATTCAGTGGCTGGCGGATACCTACGAGGAAGAAAAATTGGTTATCCATGCTTTTTTCCAATTTTCGGCCGGCTTTACGCATCTTTTTCATTATAACGGCAATAACTTTGATCTGCCTTTTATCATGCAAAAATGTGCAAAGCATGGCTTTTCTTATGATTTTGAGCCGTTTACCGGAATCGATATTTATCGGCGGGTTACGCCTTATCGCGAACGGTTGGGGCTTCCTAACTGTAAACAGAAAACGATTGAAAAATTTTTACAGGTCAAACGCCTTGATGTTTATGATGGGGGTGATTTGATTTCGGTGTATCACGATTATGTATCTTCGCCTTCCAATGAAGGTCTTTATATGATGTTATTACATAACAGTAGTGATTTAAAGGGAATGCTTAACATAATTCCAGTCCTTGCTTACCATGATTTATTTAACGGTAAAATCAAAGCTAAAAAGGTTCAGGCTAATTATTATACCGATTATTATGGTAAAAGTAAAAATATGCTCTACATGAAACTCAAACTTTCGGTTGATTTACCGCTTCCTTTCTCGTTTAGCAATATCGGCTGTTATTTTAAATATGAAAACGGTGAAGGTTATTTGGCAGTCCCGCTTTATGAAGAAGAACTAAAATTTTTCTACGCCAATTATAAGGAATACTATTATTTGCCGGCCGAAGATGTGGCCTTACATAAGACAATAGCCGCCTATGTTGATAAGGATTTCCGCAAACCGGCGACGGCCAAAACCTGCTATGCCCGTAAAACCGCGACTTTTTTACCGCAGTGGATCGTGATCAAAGAGCCGTTCTTCAAACGGGATTATGAAACGAAAGAAT
>Ga0082212_10004696_pt1 | contig 18850 bp, 9 predicted proteins | sample TergutNt197P3_FD_71548 | JGI IMG/M metagenome (GOLD analysis project Ga0082212, IMG submission 71548) | Neocapritermes taracua P3 segment gut microbial communities from Petit-Saut dam, French Guiana - Nt197 P3 | ecosystem: Host-associated > Arthropoda: Insects > Digestive system > Gut ...
TCATAGAAGGTATTCAAACGGTAGCATCCGGCGAACAGTTTTTGTGTAAAGAAGCCAAACAGTTACTCCAGCATCGCAGCCATCAAACCGTCCTGCTGTCGCGTCGCGAACAAGAGTTGTTGCGCCTGATTGTTGCAGGAAAGTCGAACACCGAAATAGCCGACGGCATGAATCTCGGTTATGAAACCATCAAAAGTTACCGGAAACACCTTATGCTCAAACTGAATGTTTCCAATGCCGCCGAATTGGCACGGATAGCGATGGAACAGAATTTGGTTTGAATGGTATATTGAAATATAATTCGTATTTTTGCGCATTAATGATATTGAAAAAAACGCAATATTGATATTGTAATTAACGCAATAGTTATATTGTCAGGATGAAAAAATACTATAAAAGACTAATAGAAAGTTAAGTAACAGACACATTGTCTGCAATGGGCGCCGTGCTTGTTCAGGGGCCAAGGGCTGTAGGGAAGTCAACTACTGCCATGCAATTATCAAAAAGTTATATTTCCATTGACGAGTCGGTTGAATTAATCGAAATGGTAAAAAACAGTCCGGAAATCATTTTAAAAGGAGATACGCCAAGATTTATTGATGAATGGCAACTGTCGCCTCCCATCTGGAACGCTGTGCGGCACGAAGTTGATTTCAGGCAAAAAACAGGTCAGTTTATACTGGCAGGGTCATCGTCGCCTTCAGCAGATATTACGCATCATACAGGCGCCGGCAGGATTGGCAGGGTAACCATGTTTCCCCTCTCCCTGTCAGAAAGTAACGATTCGTTACAGCAGGTTGATATTAACAGGCTGTTTAATGAAAAAAACCCTGAAATTGCCGGTTATGGCGGGCTGACAATTGAACAGTACGCGCAAAAAATTATTACAGGCGGCTGGCCGGGGTTGCTTGGAAAATCGGAAAAACAGGCGCTCATCTATCTGTCGAACTATCTGGATGATATTTCACGCATTGACACCGGCAGTGAAATTCATAAAGCCGACCCGGCAAGAATGCGCTCCCTCCTGCGTGCCCTTTCAAGAAATTTATCAACGGAAGCGCCGGTGACGAAACTGGCTGCCGAAGCAGGGTTGACGGTTGATTCCGTCTCGCCGCAAACTGCCAGAAAATATATCGACCAGTTATCACAGATATTTGTTTTACAGGAATTACCGCCATGGGCAACTCATATTCGATCCAATGTTCGACAGCGGGTGAATCCGAAATGGCATTTCTCCGACCCGTCGCTTGCGGCAACTGCGCTTGAACTGTCGTCGGAGCAGTTATTGACCGACCTTAAAACATTGGGATACTTTTTTGAATCGCTGGCCATACGCGACTTGCGGGTATATGCGCAGGCATTGGGCGGAAATGTTTCCCATTATCGGGATGAAACAGGCCTCGAAGTGGATGCTGTAATTGAACTGCGAAATGGAAAGTGGCTTGCCTGTGAAATAAAATTAGGCGGGAGCGGTTTTATCGCCGAAGGAATAAAAAACACGCTCAAACTGAAAAACAAACTTGAAGAAAACAAACGAAAGGATATGGCCGGACTTTGTGTGATAACGGCCGGCAAGGAAAGTTATACGGACAGGGAAACCGGCGTGCATATTATTTCATTAGGACATCTTTTTGTGTCGCAGGATATGTAATCCGAAAGATAAATTGTTGCTATATATTAAATTATGACCGCAGTATTGCCGAATTTTTAATCCGGCAACGGACAATTTATTTTTGAATTTTTGTTTTTATTTCATCTGTCGGGTGCATTTGGCTAAGGCCGATTTTCAATTCAATTTGTCGCATTACACTATCTCATTTTTGGATTGCCCTGAAAGGGCAAAAGCAACAGGATAGGGCATCGCCCTATTATTCAGGCGTATCAATATTATTAGCCCTGAAAGGGCGAAATCAGGATATCACCCTTTCAGGGTTTTTTTAAAACAGCGAAGTAAATTCGACAGAACCGAGAACCGACGGATGAATGGCAGGAGATGTGTCAGTTTTTGCCCGCATTACCGTCATTGCGAGGAGTCCTGAACTTGATTCAGGAAGCAATCCGGTGAATTACTGTGTTTTGTCTGGATTGCTTCGCTCTGCTACTAATGACAAGTCCTGTTTCCGTCATTGCGAGCTTGCGAAGCAATCCAGTGGTTGTTGAACCTGTCGAAACATGGATTGCTTCGCAAGCTCGCAATGACGCACGACACGTATTGTCATTTACGCCTGTTTGATTGCAAATCATAACCATTCGCAATGACGAAACCGCGAATTTTTCATCAATTTTAGTGACATTAAGGCAATGACGGGATGCGACAATTTGAATTGAAAATCGGCCTTAGCCAAATGCACCCTTTTTCGCTCGAATTTATGTTTTGGCGAAATTTTTTGTATACCAAATCGTCAAAAAATGAAAGATTTTTTGAATTTGTCACTATATTTGTTTGTTTTTTAATTACTTTTGGCGCGAAAAAATAATCAAATCGGGAAATAAACGCAAGTGACAACGAAAAAAATAAAAAAATATATCGTATGAACCTTAAATGCAATCAATTCACGGGAAGATGCGGACGGGCTTTGATTTTCGTCGCCTTCATTGTGCTTTCGGGCGCTGCTGCAATGGCGCAAAGCGGCATTAGCGCTCCGGTAGCTGCCACGCCGCAAACGTTTTGTCCGGGCGCGACCATTGCCAATCTTTCGGCTAAAGGCGCAAATATCAAATGGTATGATGCGGCGACGGGCGGAAACGAATACCTGACTTTCGATGCATTGGCCGACGGCGTAACCTATTACGCCGCTCAAAGTTCAGGCAGTAACGAAAGCGCGCTCCGCACGGCTGTCACCGTCATCCTGAAAAACAATATAGAGCCGGGTGCGCCAATGATACCTTCTCCGCAAGCCCTGTGTATTCCGGCAACACTGGCGGATGTACTCATCCCGAGCGAAATCAATCCGAATAATATAAGGTGGTATGCAGCGGCAACAGGCGGAAGTGCACTAAATCCGGCTTTTGTTAATATTTCGGCTAATATTACTTACTATGCTGCCTTAACAGCCGGCGGCAGTTGCGAAAGCGCAACCCGTACGCCTGTTGACATTACTACAACTACAACATCGCCGTCTCCTCCGACAATTGCCGCTACGCAATCTTTCTGCACAGGCGCGACTATTGCCGACATCGTCGTACCGCACAACCAAATCAAATGGTATGACGCAGACTATCCGGGCGGAAACATTCTTGCATCAGACTTCGAGTTAGTTGACGCCGTCACCTATTTTGCCGCCATGACAGCCGGAAGCTGCGAAAGCTCACTCCGTACGGCGGTTACCAATATTATCAGTAATACACCATTACCTCCTCCAACCGGACCGGGCGCGCAAACCGTATTAGGTAGCGGTACGCTGGCTGACCTGCAAGTAACCGGCAGCAGTATAATATGGTATTCAGCCGCAAATGTTGTATTACCGTTAAGCACGCCATTAGTAAACGGAACTACTTACTATGCCGCCCAAAGCACAGGCGCCTGCGAAAGTAGCAGTCGACTGGCTGTAACCGTAACCATTACCTTCTGCGGCGGAAGCGGCTCTGCTATTGCTCCCTACCAAATCTGCACGGTGGAAGATTTGGAAGACCTCGCAAACTACGTGAACGGCGGCAACGGCGACGCCACCGCAGGCGTCTATTATAAACTGATGAACGACCTGGACATGAACGACTGGATCGCGCCCGACGCCACCGGCTGGACGCCCATTGGAAGGTATCTTGGTACATGGACGTTTCCCCACGCCTTCCAGGGCTTTTTCGACGGAAATAATAAAACCATCAGCAACCTTTTCATTGACCGGAGTACAGAAAATGACATCGGATTGTTTGGCATTATTTACAACGGTTCTGTTCAGAATCTGGGCATTGCAGGCTGTGATATAACGGGCGGCGCCGGCGTTGGCGGTCTGGCGGGAACGGTCGAAGATGCTGCCATCTCCGGTTGCTATGCTAAAGGAACCGTAAACGGAGACTGGTTTGTTGGCGGACTGACGGGTGCGCTCAATACATCCACGATTAACAATTGCTACGCCGTAGCAGAAATAAACGGGAATGGCGATTTTTACGGCGGCCTTGCGGGTATTAGTGGTTACAATTCTGCTATTTCCAACTGTTATGCTGCCGGAAACGTAAACGGAAATGATCGTGTCGGCGGTCTGACGGGGAATAACGATAATTCTTCCATTACTGACTGCTTTGCCACCGGAAATGTTACTGCAAGCGGCGGAAGCAATGCAGGCGGACTGACAGGTCAGCAAGCCAACGGCGCTACGATAGCCAACAGTTACTGTTATGAAAATGCCCTGATAAACGGAACGGCACAAAAACTTCTTACGCCCGATGCGATACATGGGACGTCCAAAGACAGGGTTGCGCTGCAATCGCTTGCCTTTTACAATACGGCAGGTAACTGGAGCGGCGGCGCGTGGGACATGGATGAAAATGCCAACCCTGCCGTTATTTGGCAAATATGTCCCGGCGGCATGTTGCCTTATTTCCAATGGCAACAGGGCGTTACCTGCCCTGTTCCCTACAATGCGGGCGACGTCGCCGTTATCAATGCCATGATAAGCAACAACGGGCTGCTCCGGACAACCTATACCGATCCGACATACTATTCCGACCCGGGCTGGTCGGGTGCGGTCTGGGTTGAAATGGCAGGCGAAATGCGGCTCGTCCGCCTGTTTATCACCGACCAAAGCCCTGCGCCGCTGACGGGGACGCTTGATTTCACGGGCGGACTGTCCGAACTGTATGAACTGACGGTGACCGACCCAAGCGTTACCGCAGTAAACGTGTCCGCCCTGACCGGACTGAAGGAATTTTTCTGCCACGATACCCAAATCACATCGTTAGACGTGTCGGGCTGCACCGCGCTTGAAAACATGCAGTGCGACCGCAACATGGAACTGACGACGCTGACGCTGGGAACGCATAACAGCCTGAAGCAAATAAACCTGCTCGACTGCCCCAACCTGAGCGGAACCATAGACGCATCGGGCTGCCCGCTACTTGATTATTTACAGATAGGCAATACGCCTGCAAATCCCGCATGGCCGCTTGGCGCCCCCGTCTCGCGCCTTATCTTATTCGGCGGTTATGATCTATCATTCAACGAATCGCCCGCAGGAAGCGGTACGGTGCGGGTCATGTCGAACCACGTTTTCGGCAGCTTCCCTATAGTGCTATTCGCCATACCCGGTGCCGGCAACACCTTCGCGGAATGGACAAACAGCGGCAACTATAACAATAACGCGCTTGCGCCAAACGGACAGGGCGACCCCGCGCAGTTCAACAGGTTTAGCTTCTACCTGTACAACGTCCCGGCCTCCACCCCGGTGACCGCAACCGCGAATTTCAATGTGCCTCCATCATTACATGTAACTTACGACGCCAACGGCGGTACCGGTACGCAGACCGACCCGAACAGTCCGTATATGCCAGGCGACAAGGTAACCGTTCTAAGCAAAGGAACCATCAGCTATTCCGGCAGGTCATTTACCGGCTGGAATACGCAATCCAACGGCAGCGGAACATCCTATCCGGAAGGAACAACTTTTACCATTACAGGCGACGTCACGCTTTATGCCCAATGGAAGGTGGATAACAATGTAGCAGCACCTGTCATACAGCGCCTTATTTCCATTGCAGCATCTGCCAACGGACAGGTAGTATCCAACACGCGGTATGCAAGGAGCGGCTTTACCGTGACGCTGACCATCACACCCGATATAGGTTACCAGCTCAGTTCGATTACGGTTTATTATACCGGCAGCGAGTCGGTTACCGTCCCTGTCAGCGGCGATGGCGATACGCGCACATTCGTGATGCCCCCCAATGAAGTAACCGTCAAAGCAACATTTACGCAGTCCACAAGCGTAGAGACGCAATGCATTGCGTCTCTACAAGCATACGTCCGGGACGGCGTGTTGCATGTAACCGGATTGACGCCGGGCGAACCGTGGAGCGTGTACAATATTGTGGGCGCTTTGATTTACCAGGGCGTTGCCTCTGCCGATAATGCAGGGGCAAGGCATGACTTGCCCCTACCCGGACGCGGAATGTATATTGTTCGATCAGCGAATAGCGTTATTAAGGTGGCGAATTAAAACGCCTTCAGCGTCTTCGCCTTGTCTTCTCTGTTTTTAACGCGCAGGTAGCTGCGGTAGCTGCTGAAACCTGCCATCAGTACAAGTTCCATGTTGGTATTGGATTTGCAATCATGCGAGAGGCGCAGACGATTGAGTTCGCTCAAACGGTAACGGTTGATTAAACGGCTGAAATTCATTCTATATGTGTGGTTGATAAAAGCCGATACATAATTGCGATTCGTACACAAATCGTATGCCACATGGGTTACTCTTAAATGAGGATTCAGATAGGGTTTCTTTTCGCGCATGTATTGGATAAAGCGTTTGGGATCAATGTCGGCAGCGTGGTGTTCAGGCAGTTCGTCGTCAGTGTCGATGATAACATAATTGTCTGACAACAGGTTGTAGCAGAATATCGGATAGTAGATAAAAGCAAGCAGCGCAGCCAGGGTTGGAAAAAAAATGTTCAGGAAAAAATCCATATTGAGCATAAATCCGGCAAACTGGACAGGTATGATTATCAGCACAAATATTTGTAAAATTACGATCCAGTTCAACGAATTACGTTGCGCATCGGCTGAATAGTTTTCGATGTTACGCCGGTAACGACGTATCCGCATAAAAGCAAGCGAGGGATACAACGAATAATAAATAAATGCAGTAACAGCCATCAATACATACAATATCGAAAACAAACGATTGCCTTCGCCGCCTCCGTAAATAACAGCCGCTTTTTGATGCAAAGGGACAATCAGGTCGGTAGTAAACGAAAACGCCATCAGCAGGACGGGTACGATAAGGTGCAGACGGCTGAATCGATCTTGTCGGTCGGTAGCCGTCATAATATGTATCGTATGATAAATCATGATCTGGTTGAACATCATCGTAAGGAAAAATATGGAAAAGTAACAGACAAATATCGAATGGAAAGCCGCTTTAAGGAGGATTCCAACCCACGACAATGCAACAACGGTAAAAGTCAACGACATGAAAAGACGTAACTGCTTTTCCTCTTTATTCTTTTTTGTAGCATAAATATCGAGAAGCAGCATCGCCACACATACTAATGCACACACAACAGGCATCGAAAAGGCGAGGGCTTGGATGAGTTCTTTGGACAGCATAAGTAGTTATGAGTTAATAGTTACGAGATTAGGGGTTAACAGATTTTGCGCGAAAGTATTGCCGCAAATCCTTAAATCCTGCTTTGGCCACAAGACGGGTAATGCTTTTGCCTTTATTGACAGGCATTGACAGTAAGCGTTCGAGTTCCTTTAAGCGCCACTGATTGACAAAGCGATTGAAATGAACGCCATAATTCCGGTTGATAAAAGCCGACAGAACGCTGCGATTCACATCCATTATTTCAGCCAGATCGGTCATTTTAAAATCTGCCTGCAGATATGGCTTTTGTTTGCGGAAATAGACATTCAGGCGACGACGCGTCAGCTTGCCGGAATGAAATTTGCGGTCGTCTTTTTGTTTCTTGCTTTCGTGATTGACATTGCGACTTTCTCCTCCTTTCGGGGCAATGTCGGTAACGGCTGCCGTCAGGAACGTAAGCTGCCCTTGCTCCTGCTTGGCAGGCCGGTTCGTTTCCGGATTATCCTGAACTTGAGTCGGAACAGGATGTGATTCATAATCGGCATGTATGGTATATAGCAGGTAGTTCCGTTTCATAATATGAAAAGTGAGCAAGATAAATTGTCCCGATATACATAGCGCAGCGGTAATTGTATATACGAAAGCGCCTTCGATATTTCGTGGCGAAAACATCAATTTTAACGACGTAAGCATAAAAGCCAGCGAAATGACAATCAGAAATTTAACCCAGCGTTTGAGTTTGTGATCAACCTTGCCCGACCGGCGTGCTTTGCGATAATAGTTGACAAGCAATCGTGCGATAAAAACGTAATAAACCATCAAAAAAATCATCCGCAGAAGCGGTTTAGAGGTAAACAGCCATGAATACGCTGCATAATCCCCTGCGATGGACAACTGTCTGCTTTCAACAATGGCCGTTTGCACCTCGAAAGGCACAAACAGCGACCAACCCAGAAATACAGCCCCAAGCAGCGCCGGGACAAGATAATGCAGCGGCGAAAACCGTTCCTTTTCTTCCATTTGCGTCAGTAGACGGATAACGCGGAAAAAGAAAACCGGCGCCATCACAAAACCCGCAAGGCAGATAATATTCAGATAAACAAATGCTTTGGGAGAATAAAAATAACAGAAAACGGTAATCCACGACAGAAAAGTCATCAGCAGGTACAGGATCACGATATTTTTCAGTTTCTTTTCCTGCTGCGTGAAGCAGTTCCAACGCGAAAAAGCCATCAACATAATACACGTGCCCGAAGTGAAAACAGGGACGAACATTACAAGCGTGTTCAGGTATAGTTGAAAATCTACCATTGTTTTAAAAAATACTTTTTATACGGCAAAGTTATATAAAAAATAAATACAATCCAATTTTGTAAATTATCCAGGCCGGAATAAATCAGTTTTTTTTATTAAAAAAAAGTTACATTTTTATTAATATTCGTTATATTTAATCATATATACATTTGAAATACAAGATAATAAATGATTTGAGAATGTAAAATCGTAATTTGTGAATATTAAAATTTGTTAATTTGACGCATAAAAATACTGTAAATTACGATTTGACATATCATTTTTTGTTGTTTTGTCGCTTTATTTATTTTTTAGTATCATATTTTTGCAAAATAAAAATATAATAACTATTAAAATTAAACCTATGAAACCGGTTCTTTGTAATATCAAATTCAGGAAAATGTTGAAGCTATTGCGGATACGGATTTTGATGACCGTCAGCCTGCTCTGCGGTATTACCCTGCCTTCGCTTGCTACACTACCTTCCGGTACGCCGGGCGAATCGGCGGTAAATCCGGTAACTAACGCAACCGAATTAAACAACGCTATCGGCTTGGCAAGTCCCGGCGACTACATCTATATAGGTGCATTAACCTTCACATTGCCCGGCGCTGTCAATATATCCACCGATAACATCACATTCAAAGGTGCAGGGCAGAGCCAGACTACGCTTGAAGCCGCGCCGGGTTTCCGGCACTTTACAGTGACCGGTGCAATTACCGTCACCTTTGAGGACCTGACGCTGCAAGGCCCGGCGTCGCCAAATTCGGGCGTTGTAAACGGTGGCATATCGACCGGCTCCACAGGCCTTGCCACTGTTGTTATGAACCGCTGCACAGTGAACGGAAACGAAAATTATTCAACTACCGGTGGCAGCGGCGGCGGAATGATTGCCAACACGGCCATCCTTACCGACTGCTCAGTAACCAACAACCTGTCTGCCGGTTCCGGAGGCGGGATTTTTGCCATAAACCTCACTATGGAAGGCTGTGAAGTATCAAATAATACAGCAGACGGCAACGGCGGCGGTATATGGGCGGTCGACGCCAACTTGACCGACTGCAAAGTGAATTCTAATGAAGCTACCGGCTTGCTGCTGCCTTCTTCCCCTACACCCGGCTGGGGCGGCGGGGTTTACGCCCGGGACATTGCTGACCTGACGGATTGTGTACTTGGCGATAACGTGGCAGAAGCAGGCGGCGGCGGAATGTGGGCAGGTATTGTTACGATGGCTGACTGCATTGTTTCCGACAATATGGCGAACTCCAGCGGCGGAGTAGGCGCCAGTTCGGCCACACTTATTAACTGCACCTTTACCGACAACGAAGCCGCCACCGGAAATGGCGGCGCTTTCAGCGCGGAATCTTCATCCATTATATCAACATTTACCAATTGCGAACTGACCGGCAACACGGCGGGCTGGAGCGGCGGCGCCATCTGGGTCGGCGCAAACTCCGTTATGCTGACCCGATGCACTGTCAGCGGCAATGAAGCAACCGGCGGAAACGGCGGCGGAGTGTATGGCAATGCAGAGCTTATTGATTGTACGGTAACCGGCAACAAGGCGCTGACGCTGATAACATTTGGCATAGGCGGGGGACTATACGGTCAAACGCAAACCTTGACCGGATGTATATTGGCCGACAACGAGGCAAGAGACGGCGGCGGTCTCAGAGCTAATAATATTATAATGACCAATTGTACTGTATTTAACAATAATGCGTCAGGAAGTGGTGGCGGAATAAACGCGATAACCGCATCGTTGATAAATTGTACATTAATACAAAATACAGCAATAAATAACGGTGGAGGGGTTTTCGCTTCCACCTCTGCCGATATGAAAGGAAGCATCGTGTCGGGAAACACTGCAGCTACAGGCGCTAATGTTTATGAGGCGTCCTTTGCCTGGCCCGACGCCGCTCCCGGATCCGGCAATAACTACAACATTATCGGCTTACCTGCAGGATATGCACTGACCAACATATTTGGCACGGCAACGCCCGCTCCGGCAAGCAACGGCGGACCAACTCAAACCATTGCTCTTTCGGCGGTCAGCCCGGCGCGAGACGTAATACCGGCGAGTGAATCCTGGTTGCCTGCCACCGACCAGCGGGGCAGGATACGACCGACCGGTGGCACTCTTGCAGACGTGGGCGCTTATGAAGCGATGGCAGGCACAGGAACGTCGGGAAATCCGTATATCATCACCACACCCGAAGAACTTGACGACGTGCGCAACAATCGTTCTGCATATTATATACTCGGCAACGACATCGACTTGACCGCCTACCTTGCTCCCGGCGGCGGAGGCTACGCACAATGGGGCAACGACGGTTGGATGCCGTTAGGACAAGGGCCGGCCACATCAACACTTTACGCATTTAACGGCGGCTTCGATGGCGCCGGATATACAATCTCAGGATTGTGGATTGACCGTCCGGCTCTCGAATGTGTGGGCTTGTTCGGACATGTAGTAAACGCAACGATTGAAAACGTAGGCGTAATACTTGATCCCAAAGGTATTATCGGCGGTTATAGAGTGGGCGGATTAGTTGGAAGGCTTGCCGCTTATAACGGCGGAAGCGCTAACCTCAAAAACTGTTATGTCATTGGCGATGTAACCGGCATGAGTGGTAACCGCGTAGGCGGGTTAGTTGGCGGATTTTCCATTAACCCGGCAAGCGGCACCAATCCGGCTTGTACCGGAATTATCGAAAACTGCTATTCCGCCGGTACTGTCACCGGCAGCAGTGATGAAGTGGGCGGGTTAATCGGGTACAGGTTCAACGGGGGAGTCAGCATTGTAAGAAACTGCTACGCTACATGCGACGTCACAGGTCGAAATTATGTCGGCGGGTTGGTTGGCCATCAACAAACCGGTAATGGCAGTTATGCCGGAGGTCCTTTTGCTTCAACCGCAGAATGTTACACTACCAACTGCTATGCTACAGGGGATGTTGTCAGTACTGCAGGCCGGATTGCCGGCGGGTTGATAGGAAGGGAAGAAAGATACGACATCGGCAGTAAAACAGAAATCACAGGTTGTTTCACCACCGGCAATGTAAGTGGGGGAGCAACAAACGCCGGCGGGATTGTAGGAATGATAAGTGATACCAACGGTACAGGTACAATCACACTTACCGAGAACTACCGTTATACATTCGCTACCGTAAACCTCGATGTACCCCCGACAGCAAGCCATGGGGGCGATTTAAGAGATGGCGATGGCGATGCTACCGCGACAGATTTTATGACCGAGATCACATACGCAACAACGACCTATTTAACAAGTGTATGGCCTTTTGGCGCCGGCGGCTCATGGTCGTGGGAAGACGACGAAAAATATCCCATGCTGAGTCTTACGGGCGAAACCTATCCCTTTCCGTTTTATGCCATTACCTACTATTTAGATGGCGGCGTAATGCCCTCGCCACTCAGCGCCATACAATACAGCTATGATCCCAAAAACGCACACAGCCTCAGTACGCCCTATACACTGCCTGTTCCCACAAAGTCGGGGTACGACTTCGGCGGATGGTATGACAATGCAAGTTTTACAGGATCGCCTGTTACCGGCATTGCCGCAACAGACAGGGGACATAAAATGTTTTATGCGAAGTGGGAGGGTCAAGCAACGCCTGTTACAGTCACTTATTCCGTGACCTATAATGCCAACGGCGGTACCGGTGCGCAGGTTGACCCGAACAGTCCCTATACAAGCGGCGCCAAGGTAACAGTTTTAGACGCTAATAACTTTATTTACACCAACTATAATTTCACCCATTGGAATACAAAGCCCGACGGGAGCGGCACATCATATAATCCGGGCGACATCTTTACCATTAGAGGCGATATTACGCTGTATGCACGGTGGGAATATAATACTTTTATCCGTCCGGTATATCAACGCTTCATTACCATCGAATCTGCAACCAATGGAAAGGTAGAATCCGATATGCAGTATGCAAGAACCGGCTTAACTGTGACACTGACCGTCTTACCTGAACCGGGTTACAGGCTTGATTCGATTACGATACTCCAGACCGTTTACAAAGCAGAACCTCTGCCCACCCCTGTGCCTGTAATTATTTCAGGTGACGGAGATGTCCGTACATTTATAATGCCTCCTCACGAAGTAACCGTAAGGGCAACATTCGTGCTGTCCACAAGCGTAGAGACGCAATGCATTGCGTCTCTACAGGCATACGTTCAAAACGGCTTGTTGTATGTCAGCGGGTTGTCGGAAGGTCAGATATGGCGTGTTTACAATATTTCCGGTGCATTGATTTATCAAGGCGTTGCCTCCGCCGGTAATACAGGGGCAAGTCATGCATTGCCCCTACCGGGACGCGGCATATATATTGTTCAATCAAAAAATAATGTAATTAAAATAACGAATTAAAAATCAAGAGACTTTATAATATTTTTCCGTCATCCTGCGAGCCTGAGAAGCAATTCGAAATAATTTCTTCCTCATAACAAAAACCTGCAATTAATATGAATTACTTTACCAGGCTCGCAATGACGGGAAAACAGGAATATTTTAGAACAGTTTTATGGGAATAGTTTTCCGTTGAGGCTGTCTTATATAAGAATCAGCCTCGGACAAGCCCTGCTAATGATGCGTACAATAAATTTTCACACTATTTATACACTTTCTTCAGTGTTTCAATATCTTCCAAGCCGCGGCGTAAGATGATTTTTTCAATGAATGATTTGATAAAGCCGGTGCCATAGCCGCAGAGTTGTATCAATGAGGTGATCACAGATAGTCCGGCAATGGCGAAACGTTTTGTCCGAATAAAAGCATCAAAGAATAACAATAATAAATAAACAGCGGGGAGTAACATCAAATAAGGAGTAAAAAATATGGCTGATAAGATGATTGCGATACTTCCGATCACAAATAAAGCAGGCAGGGTATGCACCAATTTCAGTGAGTTGGGGTGCAACTTAAAAAGATTGATACGGGCTTGTCCGAAGATATGTACCTGTTTGTAGAATTTCTTTAGATTGACTCTTCTCTTATGGTAAACAAAGGCTTCGCGGTAAAGTTTGGTCGTAAAACCGGCATAGCCGATGCGAATGCTAAGGTCAATGTCTTCGCCGTACATATCTTTGAACCCGCCGACTTTGTCGTACACCCCACGCGAAAAACCCATATTGAAGGTGCGGGGTTTGAAATTTTCCATGGGGCGGGTAAACCCCGCCCCTACCTTTCCGCCCCGTATGCCGCCGGTTGTCCAAAAGGAGGTCATGGCATAATTGACGGCTTTTTGCATGGTCGTAAAAGAAGGGTGTTCGCTGTCAGGCCCGCCGAAGCAATCGGTATAGTTTTCCCGGAGCAACCGGTCTATTGTTTCGAGATAGGGTGGGGGAATGATACAATCGGAATCGAAGAAGATAAAATAATCGCCTTGTGCATGTTTCATTCCTACATTCCGCGTATCGCTGCGCCCTGTATTTTCCTTGACGAGGTATTGAATGTGCATGTCGGCACGGTATGCCTCTACTTCGTTCGCACATGGTTTGGTGGAACCGTCTTCAACCAAAACCAACTCAAAGTCCTTGAAAGTCTGTTTTGACAGACTTTCAAGCAACTCCGACACCTCGTCAGGCCGGTTATATACGGGAACGATAATGGAAAATACCATAATTTAAAGATTTAAATAAATTCTTTTCGAATAAACTACAAATGTCTGTTGCACAACTTTACATAAAGGCTGAAAGCCTTGTAATCAATAGCGTAGGGTAACGCCCTACGGATTGAATGTCCCCTCTCTTAAAAGCCCTGTAAGGGCGATATCATGATTGCGCCCTTACAGGGCTTAAATGATCGTGTGCCTGTTTGATAGGGTGTTACCCTATCCTATTGCTATCGCCCATTCAGGGCTTTGAATAATAGCTGTATATCACTCAAAAACTAAACTCTCTAATTCAGTTTCAACTCCTCAATCAGCCTCGGACACTTTCCCCACTTGTCGATCATATAGAGCAAATAGCGGATATCGACTACAATACAGCGTTGCAAATCAGGCTCGAAGGCGATATCGCCGCTCATCGCTTCCCAATTGCCATCGAAGGCTAACCCGATGACACGACCGTTTTTATCAAAAACAGGGCTGCCGGAATTGCCGCCGGTAATGTCGTTATTGGTCAGGAAGCAGAGTTGCAATTCCCCCTTGTTGTTACCATATCGGCCAAAATCCTTGCTTCTCAACAAATCCAGGATTTCGGGCTGTACCCAAAATTCATCACTCGCCGGATATTCTTTTTCAAACACGCCTTGTTCGGTGGAATAAAAATCGTACCATGTTGCATCGAAAGGACGATACCCGCCAATCTTGCCATAACTCAAACGCATCGTAGAGTTGGCATTGGAATAGAATGTTTTGGCAGGATACATGGCAGCGAGGCCTGCCTGATAAAGCCGCTCTCCTTTATAGATATTGTATGTTTCCGAAGCAGCATATTGTTGTATAGCCAGCAGTTCAATGATGGTCGACTGTGACAATTCAATGGCCGGATCGCTTTTCATCATTTTATTAAACGCCTTTTCATCTTTTAGGATGGCAGCTAATTGCTTGTATGACAGAATAGAAGTTTGTTTAAATACATCGGCGGCATATTTCACATAATCGCCTTTGTATTTTTTATCTATTTTCGGATAGATATCGGGTAAAAATTCGGCGGGAATACGTTCCTTAACGATTTGCAACATGGCGGCCAGCACTTTTTGATCGAGCGCCGGTTCGTAGTCGTCATAAAATGTTTTGAATTGACCTTCCAATATGGCGTCGATTTCGTCAGGTGTGCTACCTTTCACAACCACACTGCCTATCATACGCGCCAACCGGATTATTTCTGCTCCGCTCGCAAATGCCTCCGACATATAGGTCGAATATTTTCTGATTTCATTGGATGAGGTATATCCTTTTTCCAAGAGGTTCATGACATTACCGTAGGTGTTCGTTCGTTCCTGGCTTCCGTTTATCCACGAAGTAAAGGTAGCTTCTTCCGCTTTTTTCCTTTCTATCAGGTGTAGATTGGCTATGCCGCGATTCATGCCAATAGAGTTTTTCCAGTAGTTCGAACTGCCTGAGAATTTTGACGCATATTTGATGCGGACGGCGTCGCTTGCGAGCATGGCTTCTTTCCATATAGCCTGCTTTATTTCGCGCACTTCGATGCGTGGTTTATTGGTGCTTTCGATGCGTTGTTCGACGCCCCACGAACTGAGATAACGGTCTGTACTTCCCGGAAAACCTACCGTCATCGCATAATCATTATTATCATAACCCTTTATGGATACTTCGGCCACATATCTGGGTTTGTAGGGGCGATTCGTTGCATCATATTCGGCAGGCTGATTGTCGGCATTGGCATACACGCGAAATACGGAAAAGTCGCCCGTCTGTCGCGGCCACATCCAATTGTCCGTATCTCCACCGAATTTACCCACCGAGCTTGGGGGGGTAAACACCAATCGCACGTCCCTGTATATCTGATAGACAACCATATAATACTTGTTACGATTGTAGAACGCAACGACATTGGCAGTCAGAAAATTGTTTGTTTCTACTTCGGCACAAATCTTGCGCCCAATCGAGTCGGCCACCCTGATACGCTGATATTCATCATCAAGGTTGGCAATTTGGGGAATAATCCGGTCGGTCACATCGACCGTTTCCTTCAGGTAACGGACAAACAAACCGGGAGCGGGCAGCTCTTCTTCAAGGCTTTGGGATATAAAGCCGTCTTTCAGGTAATCGTGCTCAACGCTGCTAAGTCGTTGGATGGAGCCGTATCCGCAATGATGATTCGTAAAAACCAACCCTTTGTCGGAAACGGTAATCCCCGTACAGCCTCCCCCGAAACTGATCACCGCATTGGCAAGGCAAGGGTCTGTCTCGCTGTATAAATGCTCAAAAGGCATCAGGAACCCCAACTCCTTCATCCGCGCCAGATTTTCGGCATTTAATTCTTTGATTACCCACATTCCTTCGTCGGCATAGAGTTGATTGACACCGACGCATAACAATAGTACGATACAGATTTTTTTCAGATGTTTCATTTGATTAATAATTGTAATTTGTATTTGAGTGCAAAAGTAGGTAAAAAAAAAAGACGAGTCCCGTTTTCGTCTAACATTTTTTGGTGTAAGTCTTACGCCTCTACATACTAACTCTCCCTTTGAAGGGAGCAGGGAGATGTAGCAATTCCCCAAAATTCTTGGTAAAGGTTTGGCGTATTTTTATACGTTAGAATTTGCAGAAGTACATTGAAATTTTGAAAAGTTAGAAAAAAAATATACATTTGCAGCATAAAATTGAAATAATATGAAATTACCGCATCCTATTCCATATCAAGGCAGTAAACGAAATTTGGCAGATCAGATTTTACGATATTTTCCTGATGAGTTTTGTCGTTTAATAGAGCCTTTTGCCGGTTCTGCTGCAATATCCATTGCGTCAGCATTTTATTACAAAGCCAATAAGTTTATCATTAATGATGTCAACCGGCCGCTTATTGCTTTATGGGAGGAAATTATTAATCATCCCACACAAATTATAAAAAAATATTATGACATTTGGAGCGGACAGATAGGAAACGGAGATGAGTATTATTACCAAATTCGCTCTAAATTTAATGAAACAAAACAGCCTGAATATCTTTTATTTTTGTTGGCGAAATGTGTTAAAGCTGCTGTTCGGTATAATGCCATGGGCGATTTTAATCAAAGTCCCGACAAACGCAGACTGGGACGGAATCCTCAAATGATGCGAGAGGATATTTTGCGTGTATCACGCTTGTTAAAAAACAAGGTAGAGTTATATTCAACCGACTATTCAGAGATTTTAGATCAAGCAACAGAACATGATTTAATTTATATGGACCCGCCTTATCAGGGTACAGGCATAAATGGCGGTTTTAATTACGCGGGAAATATTGACTTTGATGATTTTATCATATCTCTTTATAATCTTAACAAAAAAAACATACCATTCATTTTAAGTTTTGACGGTCGGACAGAAAATAAAACGTATGGTCGCCCAATACCAGATGAGTTGAATCTGACAAAAATAGAAATTAATGCAGGCCGTTCAACACAGGCAACCCTGCTTAATAGAGAAGAATACACTTATGAAGCCATTTATTTATCCTCAAGTTTGCTTCAAAAAATAAACATTTCAGCATCCCGCATATCAAGGCATCCGTTACAGCCACAATTATTTGAAGAATATGCCTAAAACTAAATATCCCGGAGAATTTCTTGCACATATAACATCAATTACAAATAAACGTGCAAAAATTGTGATTGATCATATTATGAAGCATGGATTTACAATGGGCAGGCGAAGAAGTAAAATATTATGATGCAATAAAACTGATTGCAGAGAAAAACGACAAAGAATTACCCGAATTTGTGAAAGAAATAATAGCAAAAAGGAGTAAATGGAAAAAATCGAATAAGAACTGCTGATAACAATTAGGTTTTAAACGCAACTTTATTACGATTTAAACCTTCGTTGAACTGAACGCGCCTTTAAAGGCAAATCTCTCACAGAGGATCAAAAAGAAAGCAACCGCGTAAAGTCACAAATTTATGAAAAAATATTTTATGCAAGCTTTCCTACTCAGCCAATCCTTCCATACCCTCCGGCAAACTTAATTGACCGCCCGGTAGTTGTTTATAATTATCCTCTTTAGGAAAAACCTTTAACGCTTCTTCAGGAGCCTCAAGTGAGCTGTATATTTCTAATCCCTTTAACATTAGCCCACTTAACTCCTTTATAGAATAAATCAATCTCTCATGTTCTTCGGGAGGCAATTTATTCTCCCCTTCCAATTCATTCGCTTTAACTTCACACAATTCTCTAACTTGATTTTTTATCGCTTTATTAATTTCTTCCAACACATCATTTCCTATTTGCAATGAGAGAACTTTCTGCTTAGTCACTTCTCCCTCCCACATTTTATTTCTGACTACAACACAAGTATCAGCCAATGAACCAATTGTAAGAACCGTTGCCATTGCTGCCGAAACAATAAACCATTTTGACCCTGAATCTAATCCTTCTAGAATAATAGAATCCTCTATTAACGGGCATTGATTAAACACCTTGTCTAAATCATCTACTAACTTTGCCAATTCCCCCAATCTATTAACTTTCGGTAATTTAATACTAATATTGTTTTCTTTTTCTTCTATACATATTTGGTTAATTAACTGTATAAGTATAAAACTTTTATTGTCTATCTTTGTTATCTCATTTATTAATTCCACGTATTTATCACCAACGAGAGTAATTTCTTTC
>Ga0082212_10004697_pt1 | contig 18847 bp, 12 predicted proteins | sample TergutNt197P3_FD_71548 | JGI IMG/M metagenome (GOLD analysis project Ga0082212, IMG submission 71548) | Neocapritermes taracua P3 segment gut microbial communities from Petit-Saut dam, French Guiana - Nt197 P3 | ecosystem: Host-associated > Arthropoda: Insects > Digestive system > Gut ...
TTGCCTATTTGCCACTCTTTGCATTCGGCAGCGTAGAAAAAAGATTGTTTACACCAATGGCATTTACTTTGGGTTACGCATTGTTGGGAGCATTGGCAGCGGCATTGATTTTGCTTCCCGGACTTGCATTTGTGATATACAAAAAACCTCAAAAAGTATATCACAACCGTTGGCTCGAACGCCTGACGGAAATGTACAAACGCCAAACGGCAAAAATTATCACTGCTCCGAAAAAGATTATCGCTCCCATTGCCGTAATTTTAGTTGCCGTTATCGGACTTTCGGCGTATGTAGGCAAGGACTTTTTGCCCTACTTGGACGAGGGCAGTATTTGGATACAGGTACAAATGCCGCCCGGTATTTCGCTCGAAAAAGCCAAAGAAATGACTACTGTGTTAAGGCATAAACTCAAAGAATTTGACGAGGTTACTTATGTAATGACACAAACAGGACGCGACGACGAGGGAGTTGACCCCTTTTCGTTTTCGCACATTGAAATTTCTGTTGGACTGAAACCTTACAACACTTGGAAAACAGGGCGCAAAAAATCCGATCTGATTGCCGATATGTCGGCTATGGTTGAAACAATGCCCGGCTACGATGTTGGTTTTTCGCAACCCATTATTGATATGGTGCAAGACCAGATTGCAGGGGCACACAGCGATTTGGCGATAAAAATTTATGGCGACGATTTGCAGGAAACCCGCCGAATTGCAGAGGAAATAGTTACCATTCTTAAAAATATTCAAGGCGCGACCGACATTGCCATAGACCAAGAGCCGCCCTTGCCGCAACTTCAAATCATTGCCGACCGCGACAAAATTGCCAAATACGGACTGAATGTAGCAGATGTAGCCGAGTTAATAGAGATTGCCATAGGCGGCAAAGCCATTTCGCAGGTTTTTATCGGCAACAAAGTGTATGATGTAATTTGCCGTTACAGCGAAATTTCGCGCGATACACCCGAAAAAATAGGCGCGTTGCTACTCACGTCCGGTTCGGGGGCAATGATACCTCTTTCGGCTGTGGCAGAGATAAAAACCACCACAGGAGCAAGTACCATTACACGAGAAATGAACCGTCGTTTTACCACCGTTAAAGTAAACCTGCGCGGGCGCGATTTGACTTCATTTTTTAAAGAAGCGCAAACGAAAATAGAAAAACAGATAAAATACAATCGCAGCCAATTTGAAATCCAATGGGACGGACAACTTGATAATCAGCAGCGGGCATACAGCCGTTTGGCGGTAGTGGTGCCTATGGTGTTGGCGGTAATGTTTCTCTTTTTGTTCTTTGCCTTTGGCAATTTTCGTCAAGCGGGTTTGCTTATCGGAATGTTGCCCCTTGCACTTTTCGGCGGAATGTTGGCTTTAACACTTCGCGGAATGACCTTTAATGTTTCGTCAGCAGTAGGGTTTATCGCACTTTTCGGGCTGTCAATTCAAAACGGCGTGCTTATGATTTCCCGAATAAACCTACTTCGGGGAAAGGGCAAAAACTTACAGGACGCGGTTATAAACGGCTCTTCACAAATACTTCGCCCCGTAATTATGACCGCAACGGTAGCCGTTTTGGGCTTACTCCCCGCCTCACTTGCCACAGGCATAGGCTCCGATGTACAACGCCCATTGGCAACAGTAATTGTTTACGGATTGTTGGCAGGCACGATTATTACGCTTTATTTATTGCCGACACTATATTATTTAATGGAAAAACGAGAAATCAATAAAATAGACCGATAGAAGTAAAAGCGTTGAACAAGCACACCATTTTTGTTGGGTTTTCTGATGGAGTAAAAAGTGGATTATCCCGTGGGTTTTACAGCGTAGCAATATTTTTCAAAAAAAAATCAACGGTAAAGAAAAAATACTTATTTTTGTGATTGAAAAATAAAGACCAATGGGTTGTCCTAAACTCATATATAACCTCTCAACCGAACCCCGCCTGCGTTGCGTGTACAACGCCGCAAACGGGGAAGAAAACCGTGTCGTCTATCCAAAACCGATAGAACCGGTCATCTGGCGCATATATACCGCAGTAAGAAAGGCAGTACTTTTCCTCAAATACCTTATCCGCCAACGGAAGCAATGAAAGACATTGAGCAATATCCGCCGTATGGGAGTAAGTGAATTTCAACATGAATTAAATAAAAATTGTATCTTTTCATTTTTAGTAGGTTAAAAGAAAAAGTCATGAATACTATAGAGATGAGAGTTTATCACGGAAGTTACACTGAAATTGTAGCAATTGATTTGTCCAAATGCGAAAAGAATAAAGATTTTGGACAGGATTTTTATGTTACCAAAAACAAAAAACACGCTGACGAGTTATGGAGTACCTGAAATACAAATCACCAGCCGCCAATCAGAGCGGGACAATGGAAGCAGATACCATTTCAAAAAACGAGACAAGACCATAAAATCAGTAATCTATTTATCATGCCAAAAAAAAAGCGAATATCCGGCGTTTTTCAACGATGGGGTCAAAAAATCAGGAGCAGTGTCAGTCAGGAGTTTTTGACCTATTTGGTTTTTTTATTGATTGCTGTCGCCATCTGGTATCTGAACGCTTTAAACAAAGACTACACCGGCAATCTGGAATTAACGGTCAAATATACCGACCTGCCCGCAGATAAAGTATTGGTTGGCGCACCGCCTGAACGTTTGACCCTGACAGTCAATGCGCCGGGTTTTGTGTTGTTGAAATACAGATTCGGACTGATATATCCGGTTGCATTGGACGCAAATTACCAGTCATTACGGAAAGCAGATTTTCCGGCACAAGGCGAATATTACATCCTGACGCAATCGCAATCCGTATCCGACAAAATAGCCGCCCAACTGAGTCCGGACGTTACGTTAAAAATGATCAGTCCCGATACGTTGAAATTTCAGTTCAGCGAAACCATCCGGAAAACCATACCGGTAAAATCCGCAATACATCTTCAATTTGAAAAAGGATTCTTGCCGAGAGGCGCTATGAGCATTGAACCCAAGGAAATAACCGTAGTAGGACCTCATGCCATTATCGACACCATGCAGTATGTATATACCCGTTCAAAAGTTTTCAAAAAGATGAAGGACGTCCTTCGTGTCCCGATAGATTTGCAACCGGTACCCCAGTTACGGTATTCCGTCGACGAGGTAAATATTGTACAAACCATCGAACGCTACACGGAAGCAACCATTACAGCGTCCATCGAACCAATCAACGTACCACAGGGGCTCACGATGAAATTCTTTCCGGGAACCGTCACGGTCAATTGCATGGTACCCGTTGCCGATTACGAAAAATTACAGCCTTATATGTTTCGTGCAGTTGTGGATTACACGAGCGTCAAGGATCAGGCAAAAGCGAAAGTAGCATTGCTCAGAACGCCCGATTACGTCGCCGACGTAAAGTTCCAGCCTAAGAATGTTGATTTCATTATCGAAAAATAATCTTACATGTCTCACAAAGTCGGCATCACCGGAGGAATTGGCAGCGGTAAAACAACAGTATGTTTGATTTTCAAAACACTGGGAATACCGGTTTACGACGCCGACACACAGGCTAAATATCTGATGGATACCAATCCCGAACTGAAAGCCTTATTTCATGAATATTTCGGGAACGATATTTACCGGAACGGAGCGTTGAACCGCCGCAAATTGGCAGAAATTATTTTTACCGACCCAACAGCGCTCGAAAAGGTAAACGGTTGGGTACATCCTGCCGTAGCCCGCGATTTTGAGGATTGGAGCGCCTGCCAGTCCTCGCCTTACGTACTCGAAGAATCAGCCATCATTTTTGAAAGCAATATAAAGCGCCGGTTTGAAAAAACCATATTGGTAACGGCTCCGGATTCAGTGCGCATCGAACGGTGCTGCACCCGCGACCATGTTACTCCCGAAATGGTACGCAAACGCATGGACAACCAATGGCCCGATGAAAAGAAAATAACCTTGGCCGATTATGTCATATACAACGATCATTTACAATTGGTTACGCCACAGGTAATGGAAATACACCGGCAACTGTTGAGGAAGTTATCAGTACGGTAGCATAAGCGGCCACGCCTTCTTCGCGACCCGTAAATCCTAATTTTTCGGTAGTTGTTGCTTTGATGGAAATATTGTCTGCAGGAATTTCCATTACATGCGCCAGTGTTTCCTGCATTTGAGATATATACGGGCGCAGTTTCGGTTGTTGCAGACAGACGACTGTATCAATATTGACAATCCGGTAACCTTTTTGCGCTATCAGTTCCATCACTTTTTTCAGCAGTATCTTGCTGTCGATACCTTTCAACGACGGATTCGTGTCAGGAAAATGCGTACCAATATCGCCCAGATTGGAAGCGCCCAGCAGTGCATCGCAAATGGCATGAATCAGCGCGTCGGCGTCCGAATGTCCGGCAACCCCCTTATGGTGAGGAATGACGATACCACCCAGTGTAAACGGAATATTTTCAACCAATTGATGCACATCAAAACCAAATCCTATCCGCATCAGATTTTATGATTTTATGATGATTTTACTGCTTTTTTACCAAAATTGACCGACAATGTGAACCGCAGCGTACTGTTCAACGGGTTGTTTTGTCCATAAGTAGAAATAAGGTACGAGAAATCAATGCCGATGATTTCCCCTTTCAATCCTACGCCCATGGTGAAATACCGGCGATTGCCCTTGGTGGGGTGTTCGTAGAAAAAACCTGTACGCACGGCAAACACTTCCCTGTACAGATATTCAAGCCCCAACCCGTAAGTGATTTCGTGCATTTCTTCCGAAAAACCGTTCGGCGCATCGTAAAACGACTGTATCATTCCCTGCACCACGCCTACATCAGGTGATTTTCCTTTAACAATTTCACCTGTTGCCGGATCGCGTTCCGGAGGGGTAGGCACCAGCAGTTTATTCAAATCGACAGCCAAAGATAATTTATTGTAACTGTCGAGGTTGAGACCTGCCGACGCGCCTATGCGCAGGTTAATGGGAAGGAAAAATTTGTTTTGCTCATTCGTATAGGTCATTTTATTTCCAATATTCGAAATATCCGCGCCAAATGCCCATGTTCCTTCTTTATCGGAAAGTTGCAGGTCGGAACGGTAGTACAGGGCAACGTCGGCGGCAAACGAATTACCGGCTTTGGCTCTTCCCCCGTACACTGATACCCCCGATGAAATATCGGAGCGGATATAACGGAAAGCGAGCGCTGCGCTGAACTTTTCGGAAAACAGGCGCGAATAGGCTGCATCAATTGTAAATTCATTGGGTTTTCCAGTCAATATGTAATTTCCATTTGAATCGTAAAAATCGATGTTGCCCATATTGAAATATCGTAAAGAAGCGGCAATTACCTGCATTTTGTCGATTCGTTTGTAGCCGGTGAGGTACAACAGGTTCATATCGTTGACTAACCTGCGCAACCACGGCGAATACGAAAGCGCCAAACCCTCGTCAGTCCGGGCAAATGCATATTTGGCCGGATTCCAGTGGAGTGAATTGACGTCGGGCGTAGTGGCAACGCCTACGTCGCCCATAGCAGCCGCACGTGAATCGGGGGCTATGGTAAGAGAAGGAACCGCCGTACTTATACTGTTGAAACGCCTATCGCCTGATTGAGCTGCCTCAGACACTAAAAAGGATGAAAATAAAACACATAGAGCAATAATGCTTGTCCTGTAAAAATTCATATTTGGAAATTAAAGATACAAAATTACACATTTTTTAAAGTTATGATAACGGACAGATTTTTTTTTTATTGTTTTTTAACATAAAAATCACGAATATATCCTTTTCCCGAAAATCAGCGAACCGATTCTTACCATCGTAGCGCCTTCCTCAATGGCAATACGGTAGTCGTCGGACATTCCCATCGAAAGTTCGCAAAACGAAACGTCATTCGTAAAATATTCTTTCCGGATGAGTTGAAAGAATTTGGCCAATCCGCGAAATTCCCCGCGTATCGTATCCAAGTTGTCAGTAAAAGTAGCCACGCCCATCAATCCACGCAGGCGAATGTGTTTGAAATTCTGCAGTTCAGGGTTTTCAAGTAACTCAACCGCCTCCTTCTCACTTAATCCGAATTTTGTTTCTTCGCGGGCAATATGTATCTGCAACAGGCAGTCGATCGCACGGTTGATCTTTCCGGCTTGCCGGTTGATCTCTTCAAGAACACGAAATGAATCCACCGATTGAATCATCTGTACAAAAGGTACGACATATTTCACCTTATTGGTTTGCAAATGGCCAATGAGATGCCACTGTGCTTCTGGAATTTGTCCGTATTTTCCGGATAATTCCTGCACTTTGTTTTCACCAAAGATATATTGCCCTGCCTTTATTGCTTCACGTATTTCAGAAACAGTTTTTGTTTTGCTGATGGCAATAATTTTGATGCGAGGCGGAATACACAAACGTAATTCACTGATATTTTGAACAATATAACTCATGACGTCTTGTTTTTTAAGGTCATAAAAATAGAATTTTTTCGTGTAATGATAAAAAGTATCATCTTTTGTTGATAGAATCAACAAAAACATAGTATCTTTGAAACATTTTTAGTAAATATGTCGTATCATTATTTAACGTTGTAAAGTTCAATATGAACGACAAATGAACATAGGTATGCTTCATCGCTTATACTTTTCAGGCAGTCTCTTTCGCCCGGGCGCCATTATTTTGATATGGTGTTGGGTGATGTCTTTTTGTTTGTCGGAAGTGAAAGCGCAAGATCCATGTGAAAATGATGTTACGCCGCCGACAGGGATATGCAATGATTCTGTTACCGTGTCATTGGATGCAACCGGATACTATATGTTGACGCATCAAGATATTATCGTCAAGGTGTCCGACAATTGTACCGATTCGGTTGATTTAAGATATTCGTTTACTTTGAAGACGTTCGACTGCACCAATATCGGCGGAAACTATAATGTCACGCTTACCGTTACCGACACATCAGACAATTCGGCAACATGTATGGCTGTTGTTACCGTCATCGACGATATGCCGCCAACAGTAATTTGCAAACCTGTTTCCGTGTCGTTGGACGAAAACGGAACTTATACGCTGTCGCCCGAAGAGATAATCATCAGGGCGTTCGACAACTGTACTGATTCGCTTGCTTTGATCTTTTCGTTGAGCAAGAATACGTTCGACTGTACCAATATCGGGGAAAACAGCGTCACGCTTACCGTTACCGATGCACACGGTAATGCGGGAACATGTACGGCTGTCGTTACCGTAACGGACAATATGCCGCCAACGGTGGTTTGCAAGCCCGTAACCGTGTCGTTGGACGAAACCGGAAGTTATACGCTGAGGCCGGAGGAAATAATTATCAGAGCGTTCGACAATTGTACCGATTCGCTTGCTTTGATCTATGCGTTGAGTAAGAATACGTTCGACTGTACCAATATCGGAGAAAACAGCGTCACGCTTACTGTTACCAACACATCAGACAATTCGGCAACATGTATGGCTGTTGTTACCGTCATTGACGATATGCCGCCAACGGTAATTTGCAAACCTGTTACCGTGTCGTTGGACGAAATCGGAAATTATACGCTGAGGCCGGAGGAAATAATTATCAGAGCGTTCGACAACTGTGCCGATTCGCTTGCCTTGATCTTTTCGTTGAGTAAGAATACGTTCGACTGTACCAATATCGGGGAAAACGACGTCACGCTTACCGTTACCGATGCACACGGTAATCCGGCAACATGTACGACTGTCGTTACCGTAACTGACAATATACCGCCAACGGTGATTTGCAAGCCCGTTACCGTGTCGTTGGACGAAACCGGAAGTTATACGCTGAGGCCGGAAGATATTATTCTCAGGGCATTCGACAATTGTACCGATTCGCTTGCCTTGATCTATGCGTTGAGCAAGAATACGTTCGACTGTACCAATATCGGGGAAAACGACGTCACGCTTACCGTTACCGACGCACACGGTAATCCGGCAACATGTACGACTGTCGTTACCGTAATTGACAATATACCTCCGACGGTAATTTGCAAGCCTGTTACCGTGTCGTTGGACGAAACCGGAACTTATACGCTGTCGCCCGAAGAGATAATCATCAGGGCGTTCGACAACTGTACAGATTCGCTTGCCTTGACCTTTTCATTGAGTAAGAATACGTTCGATTGCGACGATTTGGATATTATGGTCGGCGGTATTTCCGTAACGCTTCGCGTAACGGATGCTTCGGGAAATTACACTGAATGTATTACTACTGTGACCGTTATCGACAACATTGATCCCGTTGCTCTATGCAAACCCTTTACGCTATACTTAGACGAATACGGAACGGCAACGCTGGATCCCATGAATATTGACGGCGGAAGTACGGATAATTGCGGTATTACAAGTTATCAAATTAAACGGACGGAAAGCGCGGATGATTTCGCATCATCTTTGACGTTTGACTGTACCGATGTTGCGGCAGACGGTATCTCCGTAACGCTTTGGGTAACGGATGCTTCGGGAAATGCCGACGAATGCGATGCAATCGTTACCGTTCTGTATCACAACGGCTATGTTCCTAATCCGGAAGTCGTGATGGATCCCGTAAGCGGAGAAATATGCAGCGACGGAACGGTGACCCTCACATTGAAAAACGACAATTTTGAATCGGCAACCGGTTGGAACTGGACGGTGATTGTTTCTTCAGGAATCATTCCCAACACAGGGTTAGATGGAACATCGTCAAGCGGAAATTATGTGATTATCAAGCAATTTTCTAATACTATCGATACGGCTAAGTTGGTTACTTATACGATCACGCCCAAGTTGTACAACCTGTGTATATTTCCTGACATTGAACGTACACTGTGGGTAAATCCTCATCCAAAACTGCTTGCCGTCGGGGATACCAGTATTTGTAACAACACTTCCACCGGTATATTGGTTCGCAGCAATACGGTCACCAGTAGCGCCGAAGCACAAATTTATTACGGTTGGGAAATCACCGCTAATCCTTTGGTAAGCGGAGGGACGGATGACGGCGAATATGAACTGAACGTATCTGTTGTACAACAATTGAACAATAGTTCGGCTTCATTTCAGGATGTAACCTACACCCTGTATCCGTCGTTGCACCTGAACAACGATGTTTGTCCGTCGCCCGACGACTTCGCATACAAAAAGGCGTCCGTCATCACCATTGAGCCAACGCCTGTCATTCAGGTATTAGCGGATCATGACACTATATGTAACCTTACAACTGTCATGTTTACGGTCGACAGTCTGAATCATCCGGCCGGAAAATGGCAATATACGCTGGAAACTGAAATTTCTTCCCCCGACCTTGTTGTAGCTCCCGATGTATCCGGTACGATGGGGCGACAGAATCAATCGTTCACGCAAAAATTCCGGAACGATGCAGCCAGATGGCGAAGTATGGAATACAGTTTTAGTCCGCAAATCATTACCAAACAAGGTCAGACATGCCTTGCGCCGACTAACGGTATTGTGACGTCTATTCGCGTCAATCCCACACCGGAGATGAGTCTTGTGAATTTCCGGGATTCGGTTTGTTATAAGGATGACGGTCCTGAAATAAGGATAACTTCCGATAACGGCGATGTGCTTGGAAACCTGAGATATCATCTTTGGCAGGTTGATTATAACAGTGCGGCAGTGGAAAATGCCGCTACTCCGGGCATGACGGATTTTGCAGGCCGTACCGCAACACTTGACCAAACGGAGCTGTGGAATACATCGGATACGGAACAAACAGTTGCCTACTATCTTTATCCGGTGATTGAATATCGTGATGTATTGCACTGTTCGGGTGATTCTATTGAACGGAAGATACATCTGGCGTCGGAAGTGTTATTCGATTGGGTGCGTTCAGAATATACCGGCGGACGCAATGTGAGTTGCTACAATGCCTCTGACGGAAGCATAGAAGTGACGGACGCAAGCGGCGGATGGTCAGCAAAAGGATATAATTATCAATGTGAAGAGATAAACGAAGAAATCGGGCCGACCTTTACCAATCTTCCGGCGGCTGATTATAGCATTACCGTTAGCGACAAAGTGATCGGATGTAAAAGTATTCAGAATATCATAACCTTAATCCAACCGGATTTATTAGAAATCGATCATTTGGAGGTTGTACAGTCACAGTGTTCCAGTTCTGCCAACGGATCTATTACTGTTCATGCAAAAGGAGGAACACGGACGGATGAATTTCCGTATACATATTATTTAAGCATCAACGAACAAACCCGTATCAGTGAAGATTCATGTTTTACAGGTCTGAAATCGGGATATTATACGATTACAGTGATTGATACCAACAAATGTTTGATAACAGATCATCAGGATTTGCCCTATATATCGGGAAATAACAATCTGACTCCTACGTGGAACCTGTCATGGTACGGGCCGGATATCAATAATAAACTTTACAACATTACGTGCAACGGCGCAGACGATGGTTATATCAATCCGACCAATATTCGTCCTGCATCTGCCTATACATGGAAACGCGACGGAGTTGTGTTTAAGAGTGATACTATTTCGCCGGGCGATCCTTTGTTTGAATCTACGTCTTCCCGTTTCGATTTTATGATTGACAGCCTGTCGCCGGGTTGTTACACGCTCACTATTGTCGACGTATATGGTTGTGAATTTTCAACAAATCCGCCACCGTCATGTATTGAAGAACCGCCTCCCGTCACCATCAGCGCATCCGTACCCAAATACGAAAACGGTTATGAGGTGGATTGCGACGGAGCAAAAACAGGACAGATCGCCGTTGAGGTATCCGGCGGGTATGGCCGCGGATATTTCTATGAATGGACAACGTCCGACGGCGATTCTGACGGTCTTGAACAGGAAGTTACCCAACAGACCGATCTCGGCGCGGGAACGTATCTTCTTACCGTTCTCTATGAATATGCCAGAGTAGAACCCCGGTCATTTTTTTGTCAGGTAACTGATTCATTCACTCTTAAGGAACCTCCGACATTGATCGTTACGGAAACAATCCCTGACTATAACGGTTTTGAAACGAAATGTTACGGCGACAATACCGGAAGTATTCATCTTGACGTAAGCGGCGGCAGCGACGTGAATTATGGTTACCGGTGGAGAGACGCCGACGGGCACGGTTTGGCGTCGCAAACCAAAGACCAGAATGCGTTGCCGGCGGGAACCTATTTTGCAGACGTCAGTTATTTCGGCGGTCGCTGTTCTTCAACCTGGGAATATACGCTGCATTCTCCGCTGATCATGGAAAACGATTCCACAGTGTCGCACATCACGTGTTATGATTATTCGGATGCATCTGTTCTGATCAACATATCGGGAGGCGTGCCTGAATACGCGTATCGCTGGACGCCGCCGTCCGGCTTCACGATGGATGATCCGGCTAATAAGGATCAGCTGAACCTTGCGCCGGGTATGTATGAATTAACAGTTACTGACGGAAACGGATGCATCAAGGTGGAAACGTACACACTGACAGAACCTGAGCAGCTAAAACCGAACCTTGTGGCCGAAGACATGAGTTGCGAACCCGGTAACGACGGTTACATCACAGCCAGACCTTCGGGAGGAACGCCCGGATACGCCGGATACTCCTTCCTGTGGAACAACGCATCAACCGCTGACAACATTTCAGGATTAACGGCAGGAACCTATACGGTAACCGTCACAGACCCGATTGGATGTGAAGGCGTAGCCGCCGCCGACATCCGCGTACCTCCGCCATTGACGGTAACAGCAATCCTGTCCGACTACAACGGTTACGGTATTGACTGTTATGGCCGCAATACAGGAAAAATAGGATTAATTATACAAAACGGACGCGGAACATACGCATATCAATGGTCGTCGGACGATATAACCGACAGGCTCGACGATGTGCCCGCCGGAACGTATCAGGTAACGGTTGCCGACAGGTTTAACTGTCAGGGCAGCGTTACGGTGACGCTTACCCAACCCGAACAACTGTGGGGACAACCCATCACCGCCGACGTCACCTGCCCCGGCGGCGACGACGGTTCTATCCGTGCATTGGCGGGAGGAGGCGTGACGCCGTACCGCTACCAGTGGTCGAATGGAATTGCTGATACGCCTTTTGCTGAACAATTGAAAGCAGGCGTTTATGAAGTACGCATCATCGACAAAAATAACTGTATCCTTGATTTGCAGTCGGCTGAACTGCTGCAACCTCCGGCTTTCAGCGTTGATTTCTTGCTCACGGACGCTTTCTGCCGCGAAACAAACGACGGCGAAATACGCGCCGCAGTTTCGGGAGGAACGCCTCCCTATACCTATCTTTGGCCTGATTTTGACGCTGCATCGTCCGGCCTCACCGGTTTGCTCTCAGGCAGTTACTTGTTTGAAGTGACCGATGCGATGAATTGTAAACATTCCGAAACAGTTGAACTCGGCTATGCAAGCGAAGCCTGCCTGAGAATCCCCAACGCCTTCTCGCCCAACGATGACGGTTCAAACGACCGGTGGGAAATTACGATAGGGGATGGCTCGTCCGTCAGTTACCAACTCCGCGAACTGTATCCCGACGCAATTGTCGAGGTATATTCAAGCTGGGGAATATTGCTCTACCGTTCGCAAAAAGGTTATCCCACGCCATGGGATGGAAAATATCGCGGGCAATACCTGCCGGTGAACTCATATTTATATATCATCAAATTGAATAATACCGCCAAACCGATAACCGGTAATGTTCACATTATCAGATAGCACGCTGTATCAATGAGAATCGTCTGTACACTGATTTGTTTTTTGCTTTTGCCGGGGAATATCATCGCCCAGCAAACGCCTGTGTACAGTCAGTATTTTTTGAATGGTTTTCTGGTAAATCCTGCGTTGGCTGGCAGCGACGGTACGCTCAAATATGAAGTCCGGGCGCGCGACTATTTTATCGGAATCAGGAACAGCCCTGTGACATTTAGCGCCAGCGCCAACGGACGGATACTCCGGCAGAAAATTGGCGTCCGGAACGGGAAAGTGACTTCACAAAGCGGGAGAGTCGGCATGGGCGGCATGGTTTACGACGACCGCAACGGCCTGATCAATCGCGCCGGATTGCAATATACGTATGCCTACCACATTGATTTGCAAAGTTCCCGGTTGTCGTTGGGGCTGTCGGCGGCATTATCGCAAACGCACATTAACGCCGCCAAATTGAACTTTAACGACCCCGAACCTCTGCTCATGGAAGGTTTTGGCAACCTTACATACGTACCCGACGCGGCGTTGGGCGTTTTTTACAAAAAAAAGGAATATTATGCCGGACTTACCGTGACGAACCTGTTTCAGCGTTCCATTCATTTCGGGGATTTTAACTATAAATATATTATGTTCCGGCACTATTTCCTGCTTGGCGGAACAAGTTTCGATGTAGGCCAGAATGCCTGTATTTCACCTTCTTTCCTCGCGAAAGCAACCTCCAACGGTATCTATCAGGGCGAACTTTCGCTCAGGTTTTCCTACAAGGACGACTTCTGGTTGGCAACCTCCTACCGGACGCCGCAGATCGCAACGCTCATGTTTGGCGTCCGCAGCAAAAACCTTTTTATTGGCTACGCTTACGAATATAACTTCGATACCATCCGCAGTTACAGTTACGGCGCAAACGAAATTTCCCTCATCTACCGTATCGGCGATACCGAGCGGCGATACCGCTGGCTCATCAGATATTGACATACTACTGTTCCTGTAAAAAATACTTTGCGCTTTCCATAACATTCCCTACTTTTGCAACTTGTTATTAATTGTTGATGAATAATATGCCATATATCAACGAACTATCGGAAAAACAGGACAGAGAATTGGTCGAACTTTTGATTGGCGGTTCACAGGCGGCGCTCGGAGAATTGTATACCCGTTATAGAAAACAGTTGGTATATTTTTGCAAACAATACCTGAAAAATGAAGCCGAATCAGAAGATATTGTTCAAAATATTTTTCTGAAACTTTGGGAGACACGCCATTCATTGGGTACAGTATCATCATTTTCAGGATTTGTGAAGACAATGGCGCAAAACCAGGCTACAGACAAACTCCGGCATATTGACGTTCACTCGCGCTTTGCCGGAAATATACTCATGAGCGGAACAGATTCGACCAACGAAACGGAAGAATCAATCATCGACAACGATTATACGGAATTATTGAATAAACTGATCGAAAGTTTACCGCCCAGACAAAAGGAAATATTCCGGTTCAGCCGTATCGAAGGGCTTACATACAGGGAAATATCGGAATTGTTACAAATATCGGATTCTGCCGTGCAAAAACATGCTTCTCTCGCCTTACATAAAATAGAGGAAGTTTTACGGCAACATGCTGACGTACACTTTTCTAATCGGAAAAAATAAGGGTGCAACCAAGGTGATGACGCCTTATTACCCAACTTTTTTTGAATATTTTTTTCATTTACGGTGTAGATACCCCTTTGGAAAATCGTCTGTTATTTATAGACCATAATATTTCGATAATGGATAATGTAACATTAAGAAAAGACCTCATTGAGGTGTGGGAGCGTTATATGAACGATACTTACACACGGGATGATGTAGCGCTTGTCCTTGATTCGATTAAGGATACGGATCATATTCAGGAAATGGAAGAGGTAGCCGGCAGAGAATGGGACAAAGCGATGAGCAGCCAGCAGCCTTCGCCCGAAGAGAAAGAGACATACAGAAAAGAATTTGCTCAGTTTTTTGCCCGATACGAAAGCAGGCAGAAAACGCAACCAACAATGGCTTCTTCACGAAACGCTTCCGGCCGTTTCCGGAAAATATTTTACTATGCAGCCGCAGCGGCATTATTATCCGGCCTGTTGATACCTGCCGCCTACCTGTACATGAAACCAAAAACGGAACAAACCGCGGTTCAATACGTCGAAAAAACCACCCAACGCGGAGAAATCGTAACCATTGTCCTTCCCGACCTGACGGAAGTAACGCTGAATGCCGGAAGCCGCGTCAAATATTCCGCAAATTTCACCGGCGGCGAACGTTCGGTGGAATTATACGGCGAGGCATTGTTTGATGTTACCTCCGACCCGGCGCGGCCGTTCACCGTTAAAACGGAAAACATGAGCATCAAAGTAATAGGCACCGTTTTTGATGTGAAAGATTATGATGACGATGGATTGTCGTCGGTTTCGGTGGCTTCGGGAAAAGTGGAAGTCGGCCTGACCGGTGGAAAAGTAATGCTGGAACAAAACCGGCAATTAAAAATGGACAAAACCACAGGAAACATTGAAACAATAACCATTGACGCCGGTAATTATTTGTCGTGGACGGACGGCATACTCTATTTTCACCGGACGCCCATTCGTGATGTGGTCAATATACTCAACCGGCATTATCCGCAAGTGGATATTGAGTTGGCCGAAGATGATTATTCTAATGTGATCTCCGGAGAACATGACAAAATGTACCCATTAGAAGATTTTATCAAATCTGTCGTTTATACCACCGGTCTCAAATGTAAAAAAACAGGTAACAAATACACTTTATACAATGAACAATGAACAATGAATCAAAAATGAAAAGCCTATGTAACATCCTGATCACCCAAACAAAAAAGGGCGATTGCTATTACAGCCATCGCCCCAAACCTCTCCGCAGTTATCCTCAAATATTGGAAAGTGCGAGTGATAACGCCGGAGAAAACAATTTTAGCAATCTTATTTTAATCACTAAAACATGACAAATGTATGTATTTTTTTAAAATTTCAAAAGTTTTTATTATGCGTTTTACGCTTATTTTCACATTATGTTGCGTTTTTCTCAGCATGACGACAGCCACAGAAGTCCTGTCGCAAGCGAACAAAGAGACAGATATTGAACTCTCTCTGACCAACGAATCCGTTGTATCCGTTATCGAAGCCATCGGCAAAAAAACGGGATACAAATTCTTATTTGACGAATCCTACCTGACGCAAATGGAGCGAATCACCATCCGGATGAAAAACGCCACATTACAGGAAGTTCTTCAGCAGGTGTCCAATCTGACAGGGCTCAGATTCCGCAAGATGAATGACAATTATGTCGTTTCCCGCGCATCGGATCCGCCAACGTCTGAAACTGCCGAAGTCAGAACCCGGCAAGGTATCCGCGTTACCGGTACGGTATCCGACGACAACGGAGGCCTGATGCCCGGAGTGAACGTAATCATACGTGGCAGCACCACAGGCACATCCACCGACATCAACGGTATATTTAACATTACCGTTCCCGCCGATACGTCTGTGCTGAAATTCAGTTTTCTGGGTTACAGAACACAGGAAATTGTGGTGAGCGCACGGCGCAACATTATCGTGACCATGTATGAAGCCGTCGCCGAAATAGGCGAAGTAGTGGTAGTGGCGTTTGGCACGCAAAAGAAGGAAAGCGTGATTGGTTCCGTTACCACCGTCAATGTCAATGATCTGAAGATGCCCACCAGCAACCTGACCAATGCGATTGCGGGGAACATGGCAGGAGTAATCGCTTACCAGCGGAGCGGCGAGCCCGGACAGGACAATGCCGACTTCTTTGTGCGCGGTATCACTACCTTTGGCACCAACACCAATCCGTTAATACTGATTGACGGTATCGAGCTCACCTCCACCGACCTCGCTCGCCTGCGTCCCGACGACATCGCCAGTTTCTCCATCCTGAAGGATGCTACGGCGACAGCCCTTTACGGCGCACGCGGCGCAAACGGCGTGATTTTAGTGAGTACCAAGCAGGGACAGGTGGGCACGGCAAAAATTTCGTTCCGTTTTGAAAATTCCGTATCCATGCCCACACGCGATTTTGAAATTGCCGACCCTGTTACCTACATGAAACTGTATAACGAAGCCATGCTAACCCGGTTTCAGTGGTATGGAAGGACGGGTGATGAATATTCGCAGGAAAAAATTGAAATGACTGAGGCAGGAATGTATCCAATGCTTTATCCTGCTAACAACTGGAAGGATATGTTGTTCAAAAACTATACCATGAACCAGCGGGCTAATCTGAGCGTGAGCGGCGGTATTGGCGGCGGAGCCGTTGCTGCAAGATATTACGTTTCAGGGTCGTACAACCGCGACAACGGCATCATGAAGGTCGATAAACGCAACAACTTCAACAATAATATTGCCATCGACAATTACAATTTACGCGCCAACGTAAATGTTGACCTCACCAAAAGTACGGAATTAATCGTGCGTTTGAGCGGAAACTTCGAGGATTACAAGGGTCCGATACCGGGTGGAAAGCAGATGTACGACTACATCGTCCATTCCAATACTGTCCTTTTCCCCGCATATTATCCCATGGACGACGAGCATTGGTACGTCAAACATATCATGTTTGGAAATTACAAAAACAACTATACAAACCCTTATGCAGAGATGGTAAAAGGCTACAAGGACAAATCGCGCTCGCAGATTTTGGCGCAAGTAGAATTGAAACAGAATTTGAAGCTCATTACCGAAGGTTTATCCGTCAGAGGAATGTTGAACATCAGCCGATTATCGCAATTTGGGGTTGACAGATCGTATACTCCGTTTTGGTATGAACTCTTCTGGAACGACCCGCAGTCAGGGGCTTACAAATTGTTGCAGACGAATCCGACAGGAGGTACTGAATATTTGGGATATTATGAATCGGGGGGCGACCGCGTGCAAAATTCTACTTTTTATTTTGAAGGAATGACCAATTACGCCCGCGAGTTCGGAAAAAACAGCGTCAGCGGGTTGTTGGTATTTCAGGCGCGGCAAAGTTTCGACGCCAATGCGGGTTCGTTAGAACTGTCGTTGCCATCGCGAAGTCTGGGCTTATCCGGTCGCGCAACATATTCGTATGACCACAGATATTTTGCCGAATTTAATTTTGGTTACAACGGTACGGAACGCTTCGATAAAAGCCACCGTTTCGGATTTTTCCCCTCCGCAGGCGTTGCCTGGAGCATCTCCAACGAACAGTTCTGGGAAGACTTCAAACCCGTTGTGTCGAATCTGAAACTGCGCTATTCCTACGGTTTGGTAGGAAACGACCAGATAGGCAACCGCAACGACCGTTTCTTCTATCTCTCGAAGGTAAACATGGAATCATCGGGGCAAAGAGCCACCTTCGGACAGGATTTGAATTACTCTAAAAATGGGATTACCGTAGATCGTTATGCAAATCCGTATATCACATGGGAAGTATCCGCCAAACAAAATTTTGCCATCGAATTGGGTTTGTTCAATAAGATAACCATGATTGCCGAATATTTTACCGAATATCGTACCAACATTTTGATGGACAGGGAGGCTATACCGCGCTCTATGGGTTTGAGCGCGCCGCTAAGAGCGAATGTAGGCGAGGCGTCGGGCAAAGGCGTCGATATGAGCGTTGAATACCAGCAAAACTGGACGACATATTTTTGGACGTCGGCACGCGCCAACCTCACGTATGCCACAAGTAGGTATCGGGTGTACGAAGAACCTGAATACGACGAACTGTGGCGCTATCGGGTAGGACGGTCGCTCAAGCAGGAATACGGCTATATTGCCGAGCGTCTGTTTGTGGACGACAACGAAGCCAACAATATGCCTCCGCAGGAAGTAGGCGGTTTTTACGGCGGCGGCGACATTAAATATACTGACGTGAATCGCGATGGCAAAATAAACGACGCCGATCGCGTACCCATCGGTAATCCTACAGTACCCGAAATCATATACGGATTCGGTTTTTCGATGGGTTACAAGGGATTCGATTTTTCAGCGTTTTTACAGGGCGCCGGCAACCAGTCGTTCTGGATAAATGCAGCCAGTACATCGCCATTTGTGAACGATGCGCAGATGCTAAAAGTGTATGCCGACAGTTACTGGTCGGAAGAAACA
>Ga0082212_10004698_pt1 | contig 18844 bp, 12 predicted proteins | sample TergutNt197P3_FD_71548 | JGI IMG/M metagenome (GOLD analysis project Ga0082212, IMG submission 71548) | Neocapritermes taracua P3 segment gut microbial communities from Petit-Saut dam, French Guiana - Nt197 P3 | ecosystem: Host-associated > Arthropoda: Insects > Digestive system > Gut ...
GCTTGGCCAGGTCTTCAAAATTCGCAACCGTTCGCGGCGTCTTGTCGGCGTATAACTCCAGCGTGATGGTTCCCCGAAGTGTTTCAATAACGGCAATTTTCATGTGAGTGCTTTCTTGTTGGTGTGGTGAGTGGTTGTTTTCAAATAAAACCATTATCCATTTGTTGCCGTCCATGCGCTATTGCCAGGACGATTATTGTTTGCGTTGCTTCGTCAAAACGGTAAAACACGCGATATTGAAAGACCAATCATAAGTCATCGATGAAAACCAATTTTGGAAACCGAGAGTTTGGTTTATCGACTTTCTTAAAATCACGATCATTTGTCAGGAAAAAATCCGCTTCGGACGTTACTGCCGTTGCCAAGTGAACTGCATCAGGAGTCAAAAGTGAATGTGCCGCGCGTAATTTTGCCGCAGTTCGGGCAATTTTCCGATCAACGGGAAGCTGCGACAAATGGGGTATGCCTTCAAAGATCAATTCATACTTTTTCGCAATCTCCCATTGCTCCAAACGATATGGCTTGACGAGGACTTCGGCAAGTACAATCGTGGAAGCAATCACCCGAAAACGCCCTTCATCCATCGCACTGAAAAAACGATCTAATGGGGCTTCATAGCGTTCGTCGTTCTCCATGAGATATAGATGAAAGGCGGTGAATCGACATAAACCGTCTGTCCCTCCATTTGCTCTAAGTATCCCATGATTCGCGCTCCGTTTGAATATAATCGGCAACGCTTTCATTTCTCCAAATTTCCGCTCCCAATCCTTTCAATTCCATCACGCGACGCGTCTTTCCCGGAGAGAGGGAGCAGCCTTGCTGCGACCCGCAAGTCTCCGCTTCACTGATGGCAATGAGGCCGACATGCTCCAAATCCTCAAGAATACGTTTTGCTCCAGGATTCAATAATTCAACCATGAAAGATGTCATAGCGACCTCGCTTCGATTTTTCTGTTACCCAAGTATTGCGGACTTGCGCCATTACAGGGTGACTTTTGTTTCGCAATCTTACGATTACGGCTCTGATTCTTATTGTAATCTCAAAATCTCTTCCGCCGTGGCATCGACCGTGTATCGTATCTGCTCTTCCGTATGCGCCGAGGTGATAAAGAAACGCAGGCGTGCGGCTTTTTCCTCGACGGCGGGATGCACAATCGGCTGGACGTTGATGCCCCGGTCGAACAGGGCTTTCGACAGCATGAGACTATGCACCGAGTTGCCGATAATCACCGGGATGACCGCCGAGTCTTTGCTCATGCCCGTGTTAAGTTTGCGTTCTTTGGCCAGTTTCAGGAACAATTCGCAATTCGCCCGCAAGCGGGTGACCCGTTGCGGCTCCTTTTCCAATGTGCGTAACGCCGCCAGTGCCGCCGCCGTGTTGGCCGGGGAAATTCCGACGCTGAACACGAAACCCGGCGCGGTAAACTTGAGGTATTCGATCAGTTCCTTTGTACCGGAAATGTACCCGCCGCAACTGGCAAAAGTCTTGCTCAAGGTGCACATCCAAACGTCCACATCGGCGCGATCGACGCCGAAATGTTCGCCGATGCCGCGTCCGGTTTTGCCCAACACGCCCATCGAGTGCGCCTCATCGACCATGAGCAGGCACTTGTGCTGTTTCTTGATTTCGATCAGCCGGTTCAAATCGGGGTAATCACCGTCCATACTATAAACACCTTCGACGGCAATCAGCACACGTCGGTATTGGTTGCGGTACTTTTTGAGAATCCACTCCGCCGCGTCGAAATCATTGTGCGGAAATGGTCGCCGTCGCGCCCCACTGAGCAACGCCCCCTGCACGATGCTGTTATGTGACAGCGCGTCCATGAGGATCAAATCGTCTTCGTTGAGCAGGTGACCAATGATCGATTCGTTCGTCGAATGTCCGCCGACCAGTACGATGGTGTCTTCGGTACCCAAAAACCGCGAGATTTCGCGTTCCAATTCACGGTGTATCGGCTTTTCACCCGACACAAGCCGACTCGCCGAAACGCTTGTGCCATACTGCGCACAGGCATCTTGCGCCGCTTTTGTCACCGCCGGATTGCCCGACAGGTTGACGTAATTGTAACTCGAAAAGTTGATGTACTCCTTGCCGCGAATGATCGTCCGGTCGTTGGTCACCGACTCGTGCTGATCGAAAAAGCGGTTTAACCCAAGCGATCCGGCCAAATCGAGTCGTTCTCGCAACGCTTTGTATTCCGGGAAATGTCCGATGTCAAACCATTCGGCAGGCACCTCACCCGATTCGGGCAGTTTCAAGTCTGCGGATGCTGGTTTCAAAACGCCGCCGAGATATTTTTGCACCGCTTCGACAACTTCGCGTGCCGTATAAAGCGTCGGCAACACCGATTCGGGAAACTGTCCGCCGAAACGGTCTTCCAGCGACGCGAGTATCTCCATCCGTTCCAGCGAATCCAGCCCCAGTTCGGTGATGTCCGTTTCGAGCGTGACACCCTGTGCGCGTTCGCGTCCGACTTTCCGCACCTCTTCCAACACGGCATCCTGCGTTTCCTCAAAGGTCAGCGCAAACACGCGCACTTGCTGCGCCGCCATATCTGCTTCCGGTGCGGCGGCCAGCTTTTCCTGTTCTTTGGCTTTGGCTTCGCGACGGCGTTGCTGCATTCGTTCGGCCATTTGCCTGTCGCCGGGAACGCCCAGCTCAAGCGTTTCCGACTTGTCGAGAAATGCCTTTTTCGCCAGCGTCGAACCGGGTGCCACCCACGGGGCGAACACCTTGAGCGTGCCGGCAATGTAATCCTCACGACAGCGATGCCGCTGTACCTTGCCGCTCGAAGTTTTCGGAATGCTGCCCGCCTTGATAAGTACAATGGCATCCGGCGCAATTTCGTGTTCGACGGCAATTGCCTTGCGAATTGCGGCAAACAGATTGGCCACCGCTTTCGGCTCATGCACAAAGGTGCGGTCGATTTCCTGTACGACAACCAATCGTTCCGAATGACCATCATCGATCATAAACGCGCCGCCGCTGTTGACCCGCAATGCCGGATGCACATGTTGTACGGTCGATTCGATGTCCTGCGGATAAACATTCGCTCCGTGTATGATAATCAGGTCTTTGATGCGACCGGTCACGAACAACTCGTCGTCTCGCACAAAGCCCAAGTCGCCGGTGCGCATAAACGGCCCTTCGCCCGTATCCTTGATCGTCGCGCGAAACGTGTATTCCGTCGCGTCAGGCACTCCCCAATAGCCCTGGGCGATACTCGGACCACGCACCCAAATTTCGCCGACCGTTCCTTCGGGACATTCGATCTCGGTTTCGGGACCGACAATGGCCGTGCGCTGGTCGATGAGATTATGACCGCTCGAAACAAGCCAACGGGTTTTTTCCGTGGCATCCGTTGCTTCCTTTGCGGCACCGTTGGCCAGTGCGTCGGCATCAACCGGCATGATGACCGGCTTTTGTCCCAACTGTCCGCCGGTGACCATGAGCGTCCCTTCGGCCAGCCCGAAACAAGGATAGAACGACTCGTATCGGAAACCGCAACGCTCGAAACGCCGTGCAAATTGGTCCAGTGTGTCAGCCTGAACCGGCTCGGCACCGTTGAAAGCGACTTTCCAACAGCTTAAATCAAGTTGGTCGATTTGTTCATCCGTGATCTGTCGCGTGCAAAGATCGTAAGCAAAATTCGGCCCGCCGCTGGTCGTGGCACGGTATTTTGAAATCGCTGCGAGCCAGCGAATCGGCTTTTGCAGGAAGGCCAGCGGTGCCATGAGAATATTCGGACGTCCCCAGTAAACCGGCTGCAAAATCCCGCCGATCAACCCCATGTCGTGGTAACTCGGCAACCAGAACACGCCTTTCGACGCCCGCGTATGCTCAAAGGTCAGGCTAATCAGCCGCGAGTTATGCAGCATGTTGCCATGCGTCAGCATCACCCCCTTGGGCATACCCGTCGAGCCGGATGTGTATTGCAAAAACGCCAGCGTGTGTTCCGAAACATCGGGATGTTGCCACGTGTCTTCGATGGCTTCCGGCATATCGGTTGATGCCTGCCATGTCAGATCACTCAGTTCGGGAGCCTCGTCAATCAGCGAACGAACACGCTCCAGAATATCGTCGGTCGTCAAAGCCGCGCTTGCGTCTGCACTCTTCACGACGGCACTGATGCGTTGCATCGAGCGGTTGCGACGCGGCGGATACACTGGCACGGCCACCGAACCGGCATAAAGGCAACCGAAAAAAGCCGCAATGAAATCAACCCCCGGCGGGTACAGCAGGAGTACCCGTTTGCCCGCGAGTTTGCGTTCTTGCAACCAGGTACCAACCGCCCGCGCACGACGGTCGAGTTCCGAATACGTCAGCGGTATTTCGTCCGATTCGCCGTTGGCCAGGTACAAAAACGCAAGGTCGTCCCGCTGCGAATGGCAACGGTAACGCAACATCTCGACCAAATTGGCCGGGGAATAGATTGTGGATGAAAAATATTCGTCTCGCACGTGATTTAGTGACTAGGGGTTAGTGGCCAGTGGCTAGGGCAGTAGCTAAACAAACTAGCCACTCATCATGATATCCCTATCCACTTTCTTGTTGAGATTTACAAATCGATCAGGTATAATATGTCATGGGCCAAGACAATATTTAGTTTATCGTCACAAGCCGAAATTTTGTTTTGCCTGTTTTTGGAGCAACCCGGTATAACCGCAATGTGGCGCATGGATGTATAACCCGTTTATTTTCCCAGTTTTTCGCAGTTTATACAAGGGGGCAATCATGGCCATTCGCGTAATATGTAAGAATTGTGGCAGCAAAATCGATGCCAAAGACGAACTTATGGGACTGACACGACATTGTCCCAAATGTCAGTCCGAAATACTGATCGTACCGGAAAATGATAATACAACAGAAGCAAATGCCGCAACGCATGTCTCAAACATTGAAATTGAAAAGACTTCCGACAATTCCAATGCTGAACACGATGCCATCGTTTCTGCGCAGCCGGCAGACGAAAATCAAATTGTGTACGACAATATGGAGCGTTTGCCGACACACGACCCGCCAACCGGATTATCACCAAATTGCCGATATTTTATTTTTGCACACGACCGTATGCTCGCCGCTTGGGAAATCGGCAAAGGCTGGCAGTACAACACAGCAAACGGTTTCGTCAGTGCAAAAATCAACAAAGATATGCTTCCAACGTCGGGCACCTTCAAATTTGTCGAAATGATCATCGCACAATTGGAAACCGGCAAACAATTATCCGGCATTAGAACGTTTTCTATCGCCGGAAGATGGGCAATTCCGGCAATTGGACGCGAACCGGAAGAGATTTTGGCGAAAATTGATGGAAAAGCCGTTATGTCGAAACCTCAACGTATGCAATTACTTGCGTTTATTCGCAAACACTACATGCCGGATTTCCTACAAAACGCAAAAGAAGTGTACGATTATCTGGTTTGCGATTTTACACCGGAAAGCGATGTTTTTGTGATCTGACCGTTTGTTGCCGCGTGATCAATTTCCATCTTCCCGGAACAGTGTATCAATAATCGACGAAGCCATGTCTTCAGGGCGCCCCGGTGTATGGTCTTTGAGCAAATCATTCAAAAGTCGTTTATACTCATTTCGCCCCTGCATTTTTGCGACCCAAGCCTGACCGGCACGACCAAATCGCACCAAGTCGGGGTAAGACACGGACTGTAGCCCCGCCAGTTCGGAAAAATACTCCTCGGCCTGTTCCGGCATTCGATTCCGATAGTAATACCAGGCGATTTGTTGTTTGGCCATCACCGTCATTTGCTCGTTGCCCCAATCCATGACTCGTTTCCAGGCGAGAGGTGTTTGTAACTGTGTCGCCAGAACCCACTGCTCGTAAACACTTTGTTGTTTTGGGATCAGTTCCTGCGAATGTTCGTCAATTCGAAGAACTTCTTTCGCGTTTTCCTGTTGTCCGCCAATGCCCGCTCCAACAAGAAACAACAGGCATCCGGCAAGCAAGATCGGCCACAAACGGCGGCGTTTTTTCGCCAACCCCGTTTCAAAAACCATCGTCGCCTGCAATTTGTCGGTCAGAGCGTTGAGTGACATATCGACGATATCCAGCGGAAGTGCTTCCCAATCGGCAAGCGTTTCGGACATTTCCGTATCGCTGAAGAACTTCGCGTGCAACTGCTTCATTTCAAGTTTGAGTTGTCGTATCGACTGAAAGCGGTCATTCGGCGATTTGGCCATCATGCGATGCACGATGCGGGCGAGTGCCGGCGGAATGTCAGGGCGAATCGTTTCAAGTGCTTCCGCTTCTTTTTTCAAATGTTGCAGTGCGACGCTCAAGGCCGTGTCTCCCCGAAACGGCGGGTGACCGGCCAGCATGTGATAGCTGGTGATGCCAAGCGAGTAAATATCGCTGCGATGATCGAGCGGTCTGCCCTCCGATTGTTCGGGACTCATATAAAGCGGTGTGCCGAGCGTAACACCGACTTTAGTCAACTGCAAATCCGGGTCGCTCATGTCTTCGACCCGCGCGAGGCCGAAATCGGCAACCTTGACTTCGAGTTTCTCACCGAGCAAAATGTTTTCCGGCTTGATGTCGCGGTGTACGATTCCCGCATTCGATGCCGCTTCGAGTGCCGAGGCCACCTGCCAGATCACGCGAAAAACCTGCCGCGGCGTCATGGCCCCATGCTGCTGCAAGTATTGCGCCAAGTTGTTACCCTGCACATATTCCTGTGCAATATACCGCAAGTTGTCCCGCTCTCCAACCTCATAGATATGTACGATATTCGGATGCACCAAACGGGCTGCCGCTTTCGCCTCACGCAAAAACCGTTTGATATAGGTGTCGTCCGAGGTCAGTTCCGATTTCAGTACCTTCACGGCCACGCGGCGTCCCAGCGAACGTTGCTCCGCAAGGTAAACATCGGCCATGGCACCACTTCCGATTCGTCGAATAATATGATAATCGCCGAACTCGGAGTTCGTCAAGTCACGCGATTCCTTTGGTGCATTCTGTAGAAAATCGTACTGGTGTGACATTGTTACATCCTGCTAAAATGAGACTTTGGGGGAAAGTGTAATAAATTTACGTTTGAATCCATTCAACATAAATCTAACAGCGATAATTCTATTGCTGTTCATTATATTAATTATAGCCAAAATGAGTAGGTTTGCGACAAAAGAATTTCCTTTTTTATCATAACCACACAAAACTGTTTTGGTTACGTATTTTTAGATTTTTGTCGTCGCAAATCAGTGTCCACCGCATAAGCAAGAAATCAGAGTCCGCCGCATAAGCAAGGGAAAAGGTAGGGCGGTCACGCCATGACCGCCGAAGAAAATTCGCCCAGAAAAATCCTCCAAGCTCTCGAAAAGAACAGAGCATAAACTTTGCAGGACTCCTGTTGTATTACAGCGAACGCAGCCGGTCTATTCATAATACGCCTGAGAGATGAATGACCAATCGAATGTCGGGGTATCATCAGCCTCAGCTTCATCAGCGACCACCAACGACATGTTGTCTTCCGGTTCCGGCGTGTCATCTTCAACCACGACCACAGGTTGCGGCGTGTCTTCCTGCTTGGCGTTCAATTTGTCAAACCGCTCTTGCATTTCTTGTTGATCCTTGTTCTTCTGCTCTTCGTGTTCACGTTTGGCTTGCTCGAATTCTTCGCGTTCCTGCTTGAGTTGCTCAATGCCGGCACGGTACTCCTCAATTTGCTTGGCGGTTTCCACCTGCATTTGCTCGACCGCTTTCTGAAGCTCGGCGGCTTTTTCCGCAGCTTGTTGTGCATCGGCGGCAATCTTATCCGCTTCCGTCTTGGCGGCAACAGCATCCGCCATCGCTTTTTCGGCTTCGGCCATCGCTTTTTCGGCTTCGGCGGTCATGGCAAGTGCCGTTTCTCGCATGGCTTTGGCTTCTTCTAGCATCCTGGCCGACTCAACCGCTTCGGTTTTGATTTCGCCGATGGAAAGTTTCAACTCATCACGAACACTTTCCATCATGTCACCGACAGCGTCTTTGGCGGCTTCGGCTTCGGCCTTGAGCTGCTGTGCTGCCGCGTGATTTTTCATGGCAACGGCCGTCTGCTGTCGTGCCGACCGCATCGCCGGAGTTTCAATCCCAAAACTACCGAGCAACCCCTGTTGACGAACCATCTGAGCTTCGGCCAAAGCCGACCCAAAAACAATGATAACCGAAACGGCTATCAAGATTAATCCCTTTTTCATTTTTTCCTCCTGTTTTTCTGAAAAATTTCTTTTTGTAATTTAGATAAAAAGAAAAGCTGCCCATACTACCACGTATCGTCATATTATTCACAAATATGGTTGTCAAGTCAAGCAAAATTGCGGCAAAACAGCAAATTTTTATCTAACCGGTAACAATAACCTAAAAACCGTGATTTTCCTAAAAAACAGAAGCAGTTTTTACTGTATTAAATTATGGCGCAATAGCACGCAGATGCCCCAGATCAGACATGATTTTCGCAGATTTTTTTTGGATTGATCTGCGAAAACCAGTCCCATCTGCATTATCTGTGTGCGAATCAAAAATCACTTTGCGCTCTGTGTATGTTTCGCCCCTCAACGGATGTGGCAAAACGGATCAAGACGATATATAATAAGCCGGTGACGGTTTTGAAATATTGATTAATACCATACGGGGCTGACATGGCACATTTGCGTGCGAAAAAGAACTCGATGTTAAAAGACGAAACCTTTCCGTTGTTGTTCGAGACGACGGTGTTGGGGCGGCATCCCTATTGCGAAGTCGTGCTCGATCACGGGGCGGTCAGCCGTGAGCACGCTCGCATCTTGCGGAACAACAACCGCTATTACGTCGAAGACCTGCACAGCCGAAACGGGACATTTCTCAACAGCAAGCCCGTCGAACGGAAGCAACCGTTGTTCAACGGTGACGTCATCCGTGTGTGCGACCTCGAATTCATCTTTTACAGCGATTCAACCGAACGGCCTCCGACGGCCAGCGATTCGGTCATCGACGTGTTGTTCGACTCAGGGCAGCAACTGGTGTTGGACGATTCGCCGATGCGCGAGCCGTTGCACATCACCTCGCAAATTCCGCTCGAATCGCCGACCGCCTCGGCGGTTCGCAAGAAAAAATCCAGTTCGCGGGAACAAAAATTTCGCGCTCTGATCGACATGGGACGCAACTTGGGGTTTCAGGCGGACGAGGCACTGCCGAAGCTGACGCAAAATCTGCTGAAATTCTTCCCAAACGCCGATAGTGCGTATCTTTTCCTGAAAGAGGAAGGTTCCAACCAATTCCTCTTGCAAGCGTTTCAGCATCGTGACCCGGGTTTTGTCAGCGACAAGATGCTCATCAGCCGGTCAACGCTCGAAAAGGCCGCCGCGACAAAAGTGGCCATTCTGTCCGACGATATGTCCGGGGATTCCTGGTTTGACGGCAACCAATCGCTGATCGATTTCCAGATTTGTTCGATTATGGTCACGCCGTTGCTTGATTTCAACCGCAATGTGTTCGGCATCGTGCAACTCGACTCGCGTTCGACGGGCCAACGCTTCGATTCGGACGATCTCGACATGCTGGTGGACATCTCGCACCAGATTTCGATCAGCTACGAAAACATGCGGTATTACGAAAAAATCGCACAGGAACGCGCACTCGAACGTGAGATGTCCGTCGCACACAAAGTGCAAAAGGGTTTCTTGCCCATCCGTCCGCCGCAGGTTGAGAATTACGGCTTTTTCGACTATTACCAGCCGGCACAGTATCTCGGCGGCGACTATTTCGATTACATCACGCTTCCCGACGGGCGGCTCGTGGTTGCACTGGGCGACGTTTCCGGCAAGGGTGTGCCTGCCGCGCTGCTCATGGCGAAACTGTCGTCGGAAGTGCGTTACAGCCTGGTCACCGAAGCGACGCTCGCCGACACGATGCACCGGCTCAATACGGTTTTTTGCGAGGAACGCTGGGACAACCGTTTCATCACGTTCCTGTTGACGTGCATTGACACGCAATCGCACACTGTCACGATGCTCAACGCGGGACATAATCCGCCGTTGCTGTGCGATGTTTGCGTTAATGAGGAAGCCGCCGACCTCGAGCAACCTCGCGTGCGGGTCATCGCCGACAATTTAAAGGGCTTGCCGCTTGGTATTTCACCGAATTCGCGTTACGAACAACTTCAAATGACGCTCGCAGCGGGGCAACTGATCGCCATTTACAGCGACGGCCTGACCGACGCGATGAACATGGACGGCCAAACTTACGATCTCGCCCGCATTAAGGAGATGCTCGCAACAACCCAGGCCAAGACAGTGGACGCCATCGGTCGCAACCTGATTGATTCCATCCGTCAATTTTCCGCCAACACCCCGCAAGCAGACGACCAGTGCCTCGTGTTGTTCGGAAGGTTTTAGTATAACCGCCTCGTCAGAGCCGCAAGTGTAAGAGAGCGGTCAAAATAGACTAATCAGAGCCGCGACGGTCACGGAGCGGTCATTACACTCGTGGCTCTGATTCCCACTCATTGCGGCGTCGCGTCAGAGGCTTTTTTTATCGTAGAGTTTCAACACGAGACGTTCGAAGGGACGTTTCACACGGGCGAAAATCGGTTCTTCCTCCGGTTGTAAGGGCGTGACAAGGATGCTGCGTATGCCTGCCAAGTTGGCCGCCAGAACATCCGAGAAAATCTGATCGCCAATCAGGGCTGTAAAACGCGGATCAACGTATAGTAGTTGCATCGCCTTGCGGCAACCGGAAGGAAAAGGTTTGTATGCCGGTGCCAAAAACGGTAAGTCAAGCTCCTGTGCCAACGGCTGGATGCGACGCCGCCGACCGTTGGAGAGCAGGCAAATCTCAAACCCCTGTTCTCTCTTGCGGGTTATCCACCCGGCAATATCCGGCTCGACCATCTTGCTACGGTAATTTTTCAGCGTACAATCCACATCGAGTAAGAGGTTATAAATATTCTGCTCCCTCAGCCAATTGCGATGAATTTGCGTAATACTATCGAACCGGAAATCAGGAAACAGAATTTTCAGCATAATGGGGCTTTGTGGCAACTTTGCGTTTTGGGTAAAATTTTTTTCAAAATAGAAAAATATCGAGAACTACTACTTAAGTATAATATACCCTATATTGTGATGAGAGAAAGTAAGTCAACCTGATGCGATGAATTCAAGAAAAACAATCACTATTATCGAATCAATAATGGTAAAATACAATACGAATAAAGTCAATTTTATGTCATTTGCTGCCGTAATACATGGCGGTGTGTTGGTTTTTGACGGTCCAATGGGCACGGAATTGTACCGTCACCACATTTTCACAAATCGTTGCTACGACGAGCTGAACCTGAGTGAGCCGGGGTTGGTGAAAAGTGTACATCAGAGCTACTGTGATGCAGGTGCTGATGTTTTGACGACCAACACCTACGGTGCCAATAGAATTTCGCTGGAAAAACATGGGCTTGCAGATCAAGTTACAAAAATTAACGTAGCCGGAGTACAAATCGCTCGAGAAGTGGCCACTGAAGCCGGTCGTAACGTTTTTGTCGCTGGTTCGGTCGGGCCAATTGTCTCAGCGGTGCATTCGGAAGCTCAACTGGTTGAAATCATTCTCGAACAAATTTCCGCACTTTATTCATCCGGGGCTGATGTTATCATTTTTGAAACGCAGCCATCACGGGCAGCCCTCGAAATGTGTGCCAAGGCTATGCAACACAGGCCGGAAATTCCATACATTTTATCATGTGCGATAGTGCATGGTTGCGAATCGGTATCCGGCGAAACGGTGCAGCGTCTGCTCGCGCCGCTTGAAGTCGAAATACAGCCGGTGGCCGGTGGCATCAATTGCGGACTTGGCCCGGACGGCATGTTGGAGGTCGTCGAGCAGGCGATGCAAGTGACCAAGTTGCCGCTGATCGTCCAGCCGAACGCGGGAACGCCCAAAGAATTTGAGGGGCGGTCGATATATTACTGCTCACCGGAGTACATTGCGACTTACGCGATGCGTTATGTGAACCTCGGTGCAGCAGCGGTTGGGGGTTGTTGTGGGATTACGCCGGAACACATTACCGAAATCGCGAAAATGATCAAGCCGCTGTCCCGTGCGCGGGGTACGCAGGCGGAGGTCTTGCAAAATCTGCAACCGGATGTCGTAGAGAAACCGGAAATGCCGCTGTCCGAACGTTCTCGATTTGCATGGAAGCTTGCACATCGTCAGTGGGTGACCACCATCGAACTGGTGCCGCCGCGAGGGTATGACCTTTCGGCGATCATCGAAAAAGGCAAGACGCTACACCGACACGGCATTGACGCTATCAACCTGCCCGACGGTCCCCGGGCCAGTGCGCGAATCGCGTCAATGATCGTTGCCGAGCATTTGCAGTACGAAGCCCACATTGAGACGATTTTGCATTTATGTTGCCGTGACCGTAACCTCATCGGAATGCAAGCCGACCTGCTTGGTTGTGCCGCCGCCGGGATTCGCAACTTGCTGTTCATTACCGGCGACCCGCCGAAACTGGGACATTACCCCAACGCAACGGGCGTGTTCGACACTGATTCCATCGGTTTGTGTGCGGTGCAACGTCGGCTTAATCGCGGTGTCGATCTCGGCGGCCAGACGATTGAACCGCCGACCAATGCGGTTATCGGCGTGGGACTTGACCCGACTTCGCTTGACCAAAAACGCGAAATTAAGCGTTTCCGCAGGAAAATCGACGCCGGTGCCGAATTTGCTATCACTCAACCGGTTTTCGACCCTGACTTTTTGAAATCGTTTCTTGACGAGATTGGCGAGTGTCCGATTCCCGTCATTGCCGGTGTTTGGCCGCTGGCAAGTTTCCGCAACGCCCAATTTATGCAAAACGAAGTCCCCGGCGTTATCATTCCCGATGCCATTATGCAACGTATGGAAAACATTTCCACCCGATCGCGCGACGAACAACTGGCCGTCGGAATCGAAATCGCACGTGAATCGGTTGCCGCTGTACGTGATTTCGTCGCCGGCATACAGATCAGTGCGCCCTTCGGACGCATTGAAATCGCCTTGGCCGTCGCATCAGAGCCGCAATCGTAAGATTGCGAAAATATGCGGTCACGCCTTTTTTATTCATCCGTTTTCAACGTAATTGCTCCACAAGCCGCGTGGGTTGACACGTTTTTTTGTTTTGTTCCATTGGGATTGGTGATTTTACGATTTCTGCGTCGTCCAGCGGTCGAGGAGCATATTGAAGAGTTCGGCTTCGGCGGGCAGGTCGCTGAGTCGGTCGAGAAGAGCGACGAGGTATTCAAACTCATTGAGTCCGTGTCGTCTTGCACTACCGAGGATCGTGTAGAGTATGCAACCGGTTTTGCCGCCAGTAGCACTTCCGAAGAAAAGCCAGTCCTTGCGACCGATGGCAGCCAGTCGCAACATGCGTTCGGTTTCGTTGTTGTCAATAGCAAGTCGAGCATCGTGTGCAGAGGCATCGTGCGAGTTGGCCGATTGTCGTGATGTGCGAGGTCTTGCACGCATGGCGGGTATGCCACACGCGCTACGGCGGAGCTTGCGATTGTTGAGTACATCGAAATGTTTTAGGCTGTCGCCAGAAAGTCTCGTGACAAGGTAGGGCGGTCACGCCGTGACCGCCGAAACATCGTGCTGACTTTTTATTTTCTGGCGGAATCCTTACAACGGCGATCGGGTTCATCAGGTGTTGGACAGAGTTATTGCGCTGGTGGCACTACCAAATGCCGAACGAGTTCGAGGCAAAATATTTCGACGAACAACTTGAGTTGACCGCGGTGTCGAAGTGAGGTAAAATTTTGAAATTCGGTGAAGTGATCCCGCCTGTCGAACGGCAGGACGGAAGCAGGCTCTGCTGCGGAGTAACCTGTCAGGGATAACCGGCGAGATGACGCATCCCGGCATGGTTGAGCGGACTCGCATGAGAAAACTTGACCATGCTTTTTGGAAGAGAAATGCATCGGCTTGCAAGAGAGATGTAGATTCTCCCATGCCTAAAAAAAAACCGAGAAGCTCGTCAGACTCTACCGTGGAGTTTGACAAAAAAACTGCCCGTTTTCACTGGGGCATGTCAATGCACCCGACGACGATTCTCCAAAATTTATCCCCCAATGATCTGCGTTGAAAACCTGACCAAAACTTATGACGACCTGGAACACGGCCCACTGGCGGCGGTTGACGGGATTTCGTTTTCGGCACTGCCGGGCGAAGTGTTTGCGCTGTTGGGGCCAAACGGAGCCGGAAAAACGACGACGCTCCGCATTTTGGCCACGATGCTCAAACCGACCGCCGGTACGGTCACGATCAACGGTTTCGACGTGGTGACGCAATCGGCCCAAGTTCGGCGGCAAATCGGTTACGTTTCGTCCGGCACCGCCGTGTATGATCGCATGACCGGCTGGGAAATGGTTGCTCATTTCGGACGGCTGTACGACATCCCGGGAGACGAATTGAACGAACGCATGACGCGACTGTTCGAGCAACTCGAAATGCAGGACACACGCAACGTGTTGGGTGCGAAAATGTCAAGCGGCATGAAACAGAAAGTGTCGATTTCCCGCGCTTTGGTGCATGACCCGCCGGTGCTCATTTTTGACGAACCGACCGTCGGGTTGGACGTTTTGGTTGCCCGGGCATTGCTGAAAACCATCGCCTCGTTGCGGGACGACGGCAAGTGCATCATTTTTTCGACGCACATCATGCGGGAAGTCGAACGGTTGTGCGACCGCGTGGCCGTCATGGGTTACGGTAAAATTTTAGCCGACGGGACACTTGACCAACTTCGCGACGAACACAAAAAAAGCGATGTCGAAGAGATATTTTTCGACCTGATCGAAAATCACAGGCTTGGCCTGCAATCAGAGCCGCAAGTGTCAACGAATGGAAGCATGGGATGAGATACTTTTTTTGCAATCGTACAATTGCGGCTCTGATTTACTCCTCAATCCATAATCATCTCAAGTTTATCGAGAACTTTCTGCATCAAATTGTCGGCGTCTTGGATTTTGCCGAGACCTTCATCTTCGATCAGTTCCTGAAAAACGGCTTGCAGGATTTTGCCGCGCGGCGAGAGCGAATACTTGATGTCGCTCTGCAAGCGGCCACCGGTGGTGTCGAACCACGGACTGCTCATCGGGTTGTTGTCGAGTTTCAGCACCGAGTCGCACAGTGCCTGGAATTTTTTCTCGTCGGTTTGCACCGCACCCATGATATGCGACGCGAGTTCGGAGGCCGTGGACTTCCGCACCCAATCGGGCACGAGTTCCGATTCCTTATCCCAATCAGCGGCGAACAGGCCGTACATCGTGTGCGACGACATCACCCATTCCTTCTCGCATTCCTCGACCACTTTCCGAATCGACGGCGAAACCTCAATGGCTTCCGCCTGTCTCACTGATTCGTATTGCGGAACGGTGACGGTATATTGCCGTGTCCCCGGATTGGCTTCGATGACCACCTGAGTCTCATAAATGGGCTTTACACTTTGATATACCACAGTGGGAACAGCCGTTGTGGCCGTTTCCTGAGCAAGTTCGTCAAGAAGTGATTCGATGACCTTAAATGCTTTGACCGCTTCGAGTTTTTCAGCACTTTTTGTCTGAAGAACGAATTCCAGGAAGCTCTGCATGAAGGCAAGTTTCTCTTGAGAATTGCATTTCCGAATAATTCGGGCGGCTTCATCATACTCACCGACATACCAATACCCATACGCAAGCTGCAAACGCATCGTATCGATTTGTTTTTGTTGAGAAGCCTGAGCTGGGTTGTTGACAGTCACCTGTGCAGGTGCCTCTTGCACGACATAGGGGCCGGGAGCGGAAAACTGAGGCTGGTTATTTCCGTATGGAGACGAGGCAACCACCCTTTGGTTCGCCGCATTGGGCAGAATCATGGCAACCGGCGGCGCAGGAACAAGCGACGATGCCGGAGGTGGTAACATCTTCTCTTCCTTCGTGTCATTACTAGCCACTAGCCACTGGCCACTAGCCACTTCCCCCGGAGGCGGTGCCAATGTGGGCAATCTCGAATCACGTTCGGCCACTTCGACGACGCCCTGCATGGCGTCGGGGTCAATGCTCGAATCGGCCACGGCAATGTATTCGCCGTCCTGCTTGGCGCGGCTCAACAGCCAACTGAAAATATCCGCCTGCAACATGGCGGGCGTCCAGGCGTTGTGCCCGCACAGGCCGAACTCCGACTTTTTCACGTTACAGCCAGCCGCTTCGACACGGGCGAAATCCTCACGTGCCTGGTCGATGCCGTTGTCGTCGGAACTGTAGATCGCCCAAATCGGGATTTTTTTGAGTTGCGGTGACTTTTCGATGTCCGCGTCTTTGAGGGCACTCCAACTGACCAGCGGAACCGCCGCCGCGAAAATATCCGGGCCGCGTTCCAATGCCCGCCAGGTTCCGTCGCCGCCGCTGCTCAGGCCGCTCACCGTGATGCGGTCGGGATCGACGGGATATTTTTCACGCACCTGATCCAGCATCGCAAACGAAAAGCCCAAAGGCGAATCGCCGAAGTCTTCGCCTTCCTCAACGTATTCGACCACCGTCGGTTCCGGTTCCGCACTTCCGTTACCGAGCAGACGGCCAAGAACCGAACCCAACGAACGTGCCGACGGCGGCGACACGGCACGGTATGACGTGTAAGAGTACGCATCCCAACCGGTGTGGTCTGACGGCGTCTGCGGGACGAGCAGGAAGAAGTCGCGTTTTTTCGGTCCCGTCAAATAGGTGATGATGTGGTGCAGGTGAACCAACTGATCGCGGTTATCGGTGCCCGCCTCGCCGGTCCCGTGCAACCAGAGAATGAGCGGGTACGTTTGACCCGGCTCCATATTTTCGGGGACGTGCAGCCGGAATTTCAGCAGCGTGTCCTTGTATTTCGTGCCGCCGGTGTAGCGGATTTCCTCTTCGAGGAACAGCGGCAGCATTTCGGGCACAACCCGATCACCGGTTTCCGGGTTGGCCTGTGCCGGCTGAATCGCAATCGCCTGAAGTTGCTCAAACGACAACTCCGGCCCGCTCTGCGTCCATGCCGATGCGGTTGACAACAACAGCGTCGCAACGGCGGCAAGTAAAATCATCTGTGTTTTCATGGGAATCTCCTTAGGGGGTTAGGGAAGTGACTTTGTCACTCAAACAATCGTTCCAATATTTCATCCAGCGCATTGCCGCGAGCGTCGATGCTGATGACCTTGCCTTGACGGTCTCGCAGGAGGACGACAGGGAGCTTTCTCGCTCCGTAATACGTTGACAAGGGCGGCATGTCTTGCACTAGGCTTTTCTCGCGAACCAGCACCGGCCAGGGAAGCGGTCTGTGCTCGAGAAACGCCGTCAAGTCGTCCAAATCGCTATCAACATTATAGCTGATAATTTCAAAACCGCGATCATGGTACTTTTCATACAGGTTTATCAAGTGCGGGAACTCGGCCACACACGGGGTACACCAGGTCGCCCAAAAATCGAGCAGCACGACTTTGCCTTCGAGTGTTTTTTCATCGAAAACATTTCCGGCGAGGTCGTTTCCCCAAACCGGCATGTCCTTACCCATCAGTTCCATCCGACGCAACAACCCCTTGAGCAGTTCGATACGTTCAAGCAGTTCGGCGTTATCGGCAGGTAGGGCGGTCACGTGTTTCTTCTGTCGCAGCGCAACGTGACCGCCGTTTTGTGGAAGATCATCAACCAGTGTATGCAGCAATTCGGAACACTCATCGGACGGGCAGTTTCCCGTAACGGTCACGAAACGTTCGGCCAGGTCAATATGCTCAATAGTCAGATAACGCAACAAAAACGGTTGAAAATCACGAATGGCCGTTGACAGGGCTTCAGGCTTCAGGCTTCGGGCTTCAGGGTTGGTGTCCGAAGCCTTTTCAACACGGTCAAGCGTTTTGGCGTACCAAACACGTTTGATATGGACGTACAACTTTTGTAGCGTTTCATAGTCGGCCAGTTGGTTTGCAAAGTCTCGCACTTGCTCCAGACGGTCGTAATCAACTTCCGACTCGTGTAACAGCGACAGGAATCGCAGGTAACACGCTTCCTGCCAAAGGTCGGCTGCGTTCGGCGGAACGTTGCGGTAAAAATTCCACGTGCCGGGAATTTTGTTCTTGTCTTCCTTTTTGATGGCGGGGTCGGCAACGGAGGGAAACTGAACGGAATGGGCGAACGCATTGCACACTTCGGATATTCTGGCCGTCAACGCAGCGAGTTCATGGTGATTTTCCAGCTTTGCGACGTGGTCGGCGGCCTTATCACCGGTATTACGCACTGCAAGCGGCAAACGTTCGCGTAAAAATCGCTGATAATACGCAAAAAAACCGCCCCAGTCGTCCGACGGTACTGCGACAACTGTCCACGGGGAATTGTCCTCGGCCAACCCCGGTATCGAGAGCAAGACCAACATCACGAGACAAATCGCAAATGATGCACGCATGAAATCGCCTTTATGAGTTGTAAGTTAATCTGCATTTTAGCACGCAGATAACTCAGATTATACATGATTTGCGCGGATTTTTTGAATGATCTGCAAAAATCAGTAAGAGGCTATTTGGAAATTGGTATTTACGTAAGCTCATAATTTTTCTATACTTGGTGAAAAACAACGAGAAGGAGCAAAAGTATGAGCGAATGGACTCGCCAACCTTATCCGTCGGACATGAGTGACGCACAGTGGGAGCAACTCGCACCGTTGATTCCGCCGAAAATCGGCAAGGGGAGAAATCGCACCGTCAACCTTCGTGAGGTCATGAACGCGATTTTGTATTTTCTCCGAACCGGTTGTCAGTGGGCATACTTGCCGCGTCATTTTCCACCATACAGCACCGTTTATTACTACTTTGCCAAGTGGTCGAAGGACGGAACGCTCAACACCATGCT
>Ga0082212_10004699_pt1 | contig 18839 bp, 12 predicted proteins | sample TergutNt197P3_FD_71548 | JGI IMG/M metagenome (GOLD analysis project Ga0082212, IMG submission 71548) | Neocapritermes taracua P3 segment gut microbial communities from Petit-Saut dam, French Guiana - Nt197 P3 | ecosystem: Host-associated > Arthropoda: Insects > Digestive system > Gut ...
TACGTTTTTTCCGCAAGCGATTTTCCTGTTGATGTAACCAAGCAAAAATCGGTCAATAAAGTGTTGGAAAATTTGACCAAAGCAGGTAAAATCCGCCGACTTTTCAAAGGACGTTACTATAAAACAAAAACAACGGAATTTGGCGAACTTACGCCATTTTTCTATTCATCTTCTAATTGTTATTTTTGTCAATGACGCACTTTCGCCCGCCGGTTGCTGATAACTGTTTCATCAGCGTCATCTGCGTACTAATTCACTTTTTGATATACCCTTACATAATCAATCTCGTAATCCATCGGGAAGGCATTATCGTCGATGGGGCCGCCGGCGTTGCCGCCAATGGCAAGATTGAGCAGGATGTAATGCGGCTGCATGAAGGGATTCTTCTTCTGACCCCGTTCGCCGTTGATCGTCTCGCTGAGCGGGACTTCGTTCAGCAGTTCGTCGTCGAGATAAAGGCGGATATACTTTTCGTCCCAGTCCATTCTCCAGATATGGAACTTGTCGCCCCAGCGGGGATCCATGTCAGTCCATTTACTGTATGGAAAGGTTTTGGTGCGCCATTCGCCTCTTGGCTTTGTGTCGCTGCCCCATGCAACGTTTGCAAGGATATGGGGGGCGCCGTTTATCGGATAGTATTCCATGATGTCGATCTCGCCGTTGTTTGGCCACCCCATACTGTTTCCGAGCGTCCATATCGCCGGCCACGCACCTTTACCGACAGGTATTTTAGCGCGGATTTCAAAACGGCCGAACAGAAATTCTTTTTTACCCGCAGTCCTGACGCACGCCGATGTATAGTCGGCGTAAGGCCTGCTGCGTTGCCAGTTGCGACTATCCTTTTCGTAATTGGCGTTGTAAACCCTCTCAATACGTCCTTTGATGGTCAGTACGCCGCCGCCAACTGCAGCATTCTGCGGCTGGTACCACTGGGCTTCGTTGTTGCGTACAAAACCGTACTCGTATGACCATGATTCGGGATCGGGCGGCCCCGTATAGTTGAACTCGTCATTCCACACGAGTTTCCAGCCTGCGTACTCTTTCGGTTCGTTTTGGTCAGGATGAATTTGGTCAAAAATGGAAAGATCCCATTCGTCGAACCATTTCAGTACGGGAAGGCCGCCGTTAAAAAGTACCGGTAGCCAGATATAGCGTCCGTCGATTGGCTGACGCGGCGTCCAGCGGTCGGCCATGAAGATAAAGGCGTCCTTCCTGTCCTGTACCGGTATGATATATGTACTTTGCGAACGGAACGTCAGTTCGGCGCCTTCGCCCGTGCACGGGTTCGGATGCAGCGTCCATGGCCCCCAGATTGTCGGGGCTGTGAGAAGACGCGCCGCATTCGGATCCCATCCCGTACAGCCGGAGGTAATCATATAATAAGTACCGTCCTTTTTGAAAATTGCCGGCGCTTCGTTGTGTCCTGCCGGTTCGACGACAACGTATCTGCCTGTATGGTTGAGATAATCGTCGGTAAGTTCCGCAAGGTGCATGGTGAGGTTCTCCTCTGAGGCATAGATATGATACGCCTTGCCGTCGTCGTCGACAAAGAGCGTCATATCGCGCGACATCTGTCCGCCCCCGAAGTCGCGGCGAACGTAAAGACCATTGGCAACGGCCGTCTTCCACGCGGGCGTCCACGATTTGAGCGAACCGGTACTGAGCGTATCTTCGCGCCCCTCTTTCGACAGATTCACAGGCCAGATACCCGCATTCACCCTGCCGGCGCCGATGAAAACGTAAGGCCCCGTTACGTGACCGCTGACGGCGCGCCCCACGTATGCAGCAGAATATCCCTTACCCCGAAGTTCAAGATGAAAATACATCACAAACTTGCCTGTTTTCTCATTGTAGACGACTTTCGGACGTTCGAGAACACACCCCCTGACGATGAGGCTTTCGGGATCATCAGAAACTTCGAGGGCGATTCCCTCGTTCTTCCAGTTATAGAGATCGTCGGAAGAGTAACAGGTAACGCCCGCAAAGGCAGCATTACTGCGCTCGCCTTTGTGTTCGCCAAACCAGTAATATTTACCGTTGTGGAAAAGCATACCTCCCCCGTGTGCATTGATATGCACTCCCTTATCGTCAGGCCAGATTTCGCCAACCTTGAATGATGCGGCTTTCTGAGCCGAAAGCGATGCTGCGAAAACGACCAATGCCACCAATAAAATTTTTAAACGCTTTATCCTGTTCATGTTTATTTTTGCAATATGACGGTTTGTTGATGAATGATTTTTGATGTGATTTACAACTGCAAAAGTAAATAATTATTTCCTGTATTGTTCATGATAAAAACATTTTTGCAGAGGCTGTCTTAAAAGAACGCAGATGACGCTGATGAAACGGATTTACTCAGATGGTATATGTCTAAATGATAAGCAATTAAAAATCTGCATTTATTGCCGGCGGCTTGGCGCAGTGGCGACTTTCACTGCACTTGCTGCGGGGTAATAACGTTCAATTTCGCACAAAATTGTCTGCGGGCATACACCCCAGCTTTCATAAAGCCGCCCGTTAGCCGTCACCCAGAGACAGCATCGGGAAAGTTATCTGAATGACAGTGAACAATTCCGCAGTGAAAAAGTTCTTGAATATTTTGGTCTTTCCATTGTAACCATTATCTTTGCTAAAATTTTTAATCAAATAGAATGAAATATCGTATATATTTGGACAATTGCTGTTTCAACCTGTGGCTTGTGCTATTGCAGCTAATTGCAATTATTTCATCACAGTAGATAAACGTTTGCTCGCTTACAGAGACAACCGAATAATTATATGCAACCCGATAGAATTTTTTAATCAAATAGAGATATGACAAATAGTGCAGTATTGTTGGATAAAGGCATGAGATGTCTTTCTGACAAATTAGGATTAGTGCAAGCAGAACAATTTGTATATTTACTTTTAAGCGAACCGTTCAATTATACGGAATGGTGCAAGGACAACCTTTTCACAGATATGAATGTAGCAGAAATCAGTCAGGCTGCCGATAAATACTATAAAGAAAATCCGTAGAGAAAGTAATAGTGAAAAATGGGCGAACGGCTAACGAGCGGTTTACCTTCGATGAGATCGCTTCGCTAAGTTGGCGCAACGGTGGCAGTAACCCCATAGGAAATTCCGTGCGTAACATTGAATTTTGTATCTTCGCCGCAAGTTTACGTATGCCCCGCCTTCGCCAATATGCCGCTCGTTGTGCGTCAGTCTGTGGACTTCGGTGTACGGCATTGCTCCAAAAAGAAAAAAACAAATTTATTGAAAAATCGTTTTTTCTAGGTAGAAACACGAAATAAATGTATCTTTGCAGCGATGTTTAAAATAAGTATCGAATGTTCAAATTAACTTGGGATAAAGAAAATAACGGGGTTTTGCTCACTATGCGCTCAACAGATGAAACGTTGAATGTGTCGCCACGCCCTGTATTTTTTGAAGAGTTGGATTTGTTGGAATTGGATAAACAGTGGAAATACCCAAAATCCAAAGAGCCGCTTTTGTGGGCTTGCAACAGACAGTATTTTTATCGTGGCGAATTGGTTTTGGAAGCAAAAGGCGGAAATATCTATGATGACCCGCAACTGATTTTTACTGATGCAGGTAAAAATCTTAAATTAAAGCCGATAAATCTTGACGAACTCTGCAAAAAAAACGAAACCACAATGTTTCTTTTGGAACACGAGGCATTGGAGTTTATAAATACCATTTACCGCCGTTACCGACCTAATGCTGCACAAAAAAATGTAAATGAAACAGTTGATTTTCAGATATTAGCAGATATGCAAGCAAAGAAACTGAAAGAAAAATATGCGGTAATTAAAGAAGATTGCGACAGTTTTGATATTATGCCGTTTGAAGAAGCCGAAAAGCAGGGAAAACAAATAATGCTCAACACCAAGATAGAGATGTTTATTTCCTCTTTTTCAGGAGGTAAGGACAGCCAAGTGGTTTTAGATTTGGTTTCGCGGGTTATACCGTCCAACGATTTTTCGGTAATCTATTCCGATACTGGTTATGAAATTCCGCCGTCATTGGAAATATACGAACAGACGAAAACTTTATATCAAAAACAATATCCTGATTTGCAATTTCATCTTTCTAAAAACCACCAAGATGTGCTGTATTATTGGGATAAATTTGGACCACCGAGTAGAACACAAAGATGGTGTTGTGGTGTAATGAAAACGGCGCCGTTGTATAGGTTTTTGAAAGAAATCAATGGTAAAGGGAAACAACCAAATGTTCTTTCTTTTGACGGAACACGAGCAGAAGAAAGTGTAAATCGCTCTCATTATCATCGAATCGGCTATGAAACTAAACACAATAACGTTATATCTGCCCGCCCAATTTTTTATTGGAATTTAGTTGAAATTTTTTTGTATCTTTTTTCTAATAAATTACCAATAAATCCGGCATATCGAAGTGGAGTTAATCGGGTTGGTTGTGTAATTTGTCCGTATGCATCAGAAAGAGGAGATTTTTTGAGCAAAAAATTATTTCCGGAAACGATAAAACCATTTTTAGATAAAATCGAAGATTATGTTGTCAAGGTTGGCGAAAAAAATGTGGAAAATTATATTAAAAATCGTTTGTGGAAAATGAGAGCAGGAGGCAATAGTATTGAGAACAAATCACACGTAAATATTCTTCAAAATAATAACGATTTCAAAGCGATTATTTATTGTCCACAAGAAAACCTATTTACTTGGTTGAAAATTTTAGGAAAAATAAATTATACACAATGCGGTAAAAACTTTTCAGGAGAAATAAATTATAAAAAACAAATTTTTCATTTTGAAAGAAATGAAAACGATGAAAACAGTATTTTATTAAAAATCAACAATATAACAGACGAGATATTATTTATCAGTCATTTAAGAAAAGTTCTGAATAAAACCGCAAATTGTGTTCATTGCGAAGTTTGCGAGGTGGAATGTCCGACAGGTGCTTTGTCGGTTGTACCAATGGTTACAGTAAATGAAAAAAAATGTATTCACTGTTTCAAATGTTTAAATTTTAATGAAACAGGATGTAAAGTTACTTCGTCAATTAAAAAAACAGGAGATAAAAAAATGGTATCACAAAAAACAAAAATCAGCAGGTATAACGTATTTGGCTTGCGAGAAAATTGGTTGTCTAAATTTTTTGACAGCCCCGACACTTTTTTTGAAAATGATAATCACGGATTAAACAAGGAAAAACAACTTCCTCGTTTAAAAACTTGGTTAAGAGATGCAGAAATATTGAATATCAAAGATGAACAAATTACTGCATTAGGAAAATTGTTACAAAACAAATATTCTAAAATTCCAAATATCGTATGGGAAATTATTTGGACGAATTTATCTATCAATTCCGATTTGTGTATTTGGTTTGCTACACAAATTGACTTTGGCAAGCGGTTTCAAAAATCCGAATTAGATATATTAATGCAAGATTATTTTCAAGGTTCTGCGGCTGTAACACTCGAAATCGCTCTTAGGGCGCTTATAAATACATTTAAAGAAAGTCCGCTTGGCAAAATGGGAATTTGTACTTTGTACAAAGAAAGTGGAAAAACTTCCATTTCTCGCCAACCCTACAACGACATTTCCCCTGTCTCCGTTGCCTATTCTCTCTACCGTTACGCAGAGAGCAAAAAACGCTATGCCCTTACGGTTTCGGAATTGTACGACAGTAAACAAACCGAAGGCATTTATCGGCAGTTCGGCGTGTCGCGAGAGCGATTTGAAACCATTTTGCGAACACTCAAAGAAGACAAAAACCGCGTTCTCAATGCCGATCTCAATATGGGGTTGGATAATATTAACTTGCGAGAAGATTTGACTTCAACAGATATGCTTAAATTATTGCTTTAATTTGTAAATGACAAGACAAAATGGATAAATTAATAACCTGTCTATTAGACGAAAAGCAAGCAAAGCGAAAAGGCGGTTTGTATCACAAAACGCAGGTAAGCCTTGCTTATAATTCCAATCGGATAGAAGGTAGCCGTTTAACAGAGGAACAAACCCGTTACATTTTTGAAACACGCACCATTGGTTTCAAAGACGAAGAAGCAGTGCCTGTGGATGATATTATTGAAACATCCAACCATTTTATTGCTTTCGATTATTTGCTTGATACAATTAACAAACCATTTTCAAACGAGATTATTAAAGAGTTTCACCATATTTTAAAAACAGGAACCTCTGATGCCTCAAAAGCATGGTTTGCCCTTGGTGACTGGAAAAAACTTGCCAACGAAGTGGGCAATATTCAGACTACTTTACCACAAGATGTAGAATCAGAAATGAATAAACTCATTGATTGGTACAACTCTTTGTCGAAAATTGTATTTGAAGATATTGTAGAGTATCATTTCCGTTTCGAGAAAATACACCCGTTTCAAGATGGCAACGGCAGGGTTGGTCGCCTGATTATGTTCCGCGAATGTTTAAGAAACAACATTACCCCATTTATTATTGATAATGACCATAAGCAGTTTTATATTCGTGGATTACGTGAATTTGAGAATGTAAGAGGGTATCTTATGGATACTTGCCTTTCTTCGCAAGATACATATAACGAATGGATTAAATATTTTTACGGAGAACTTTTATATCAAAATAATAAATTGTAAATAGTTATATATGAAATATTCCGACATTATATCGTTACAGGATTACTTCCACCCCGTTTTCAATTTGCAAAATGAGGCAATAGGTTATTGGAAACAGTTTATTCCGACAACGCAGTTCAATAACTTGTTGAGTAAAACAATTGATGCTGTTTCTTCTAATCAATCCTCTAACCGTAAAAGCATTTGGGTTAAAGGCACTTTTGGAACAGGTAAAAGCCACGCAGGGGCGGTCGTTAAACATTTGCTTTGCAATGATTTGGATGAAATTGCAGATTACATAGAAGACCGTATTTTACTTGCCGAACTCAAACATCGCTTGTTGAATCTCAGAAAAAACAAGCGTCTCTTTCCTATTGTACTGAAAGGTACGGAAAATGGTAAAATCTACGATATGCGGTCTTTCCGTCTATCTTTGGAACGTATCATCAAAGATAGTTTACGAAAAGCAGGACACACCATAGCCGTACAATCTGATTACGAAAAAGCGATAGATTATTTGGAATCTACACCTATTGATATAAATGCCATTATTGCCAACGAACCCGAATTACGCAGTTACGCCAAAACGAAGGAAGACATTATCAAAAAGTTGCGTACTTCCGATACCGATGTTTATTTAGCTTTGGAAGAGGCATTGGCTCAACCTCAATACAGCGTTCATTTCACTTCAAGCAATATTAGGGAATGGCTTTCCGAAATAGAAAAAGAGATTGTTGAAAATAACGTTGCAGATGGTTTGCTTATTATTTGGGATGAGTTCACTTCGGTAATGGACACTATTACAAGCGGTATGACCGATATGGTACAAGGACTTGCCGAGCTTACCGAAAAACAAAATATTTACTTGTATTTGATAAGTCATAGAAATGCAAACGCATACAATAATAGTGATATAGAAAGAATGGAAGGGCGTTTTCATATTTTGCAATACAATATGGAATCGCTTACCACTTATAGAATTATGGCAGCAAGTATACGAAAATTGGACGAAACGCAATACAATTTGCACCGCAGCGACAGAATGGATAAACATACGCAACTGATTTCGTATTTGACAGACAACGACAGCCAACAATCGGCACGAGATATTAAAGATCTTTATCCCTTCCACCCTTACTCTGCGTTTCTGAGTTCGGCAATTGCCAATCAACTCGGCTCGGCAAACCGTACCGTAATGCAATTTATGTATGATACCGAAAACGGATTTTCTGCATTTTTGAAAGACAGCAATTCGTGCGACAACAAACTCTTACTCACAGCCGACAAACTTTGGGATTACTTTTTAGACGAATTTACCGATGACACTATAAAATTCGGAATTGTTACGCAAACTTATTTTGATAGAAATAAAACTGTTTTAGAACTCGATTTATCTTATCAAAAAGTTTTCAAAGGAATATTGTTGCTCAACGCAATGCGTTTGATTGTTGAAAATGCTGAAAAAATTATGCCTTCAACCAAAAATATCAAATATCTTTTTGAAGGAGAAGATTTTGAAAATCAACTTGATGAAATTCTGAACTATTTTGACGAAAATCAAATCATTCAACGCGACCCGCAGAATAATTTTTTGATTGCTTTTGCTTCGCTGCCTCAAAATGAAATAAATGAAGCAATTAAAAGAGCCGAATCAAATTTTTCTGACATTATTAAAATTGTTGGTTACGATAAAACAACAAACGAAAATTCAATAAAAAACATATTTGTAGATTCGTTGGTTCGACAACCTGCATTTGCGTTCTTGTCGTGTAATTACGATAATTATTTACTCCGCAGTTACATAAAAACCTCTTTCAAAGAAACTTACACACTCAATATTGCAATGTTTTTTGCTTTGGATATTGCCGAAAAACAAAAAATGCAGGAAACAATCAAAGAGTTGGCAAACACCGAAGATTATAAAAATGTTGTATTTGTTCTTTTTGATGAAGTTTTTGAGAATAATGGACGGCAAAAAAGCCGGTTTTACTACTATGTAGCAACTGCTAATGTAGCACTTAATCATAACGCACGCGAACCGCAACAAGTAAATGATAAAAATGCAAAAGACATTATAAACCAATGGATTGCAGGGTTAAAGCAAGGAACTGTGACAATCTATTACAAAGACGAACAACAAACAAAAAACGCTAGTAATCTTGCAAAATACATCAATGAAAATATTGACAATAATATATTTAGCGCTGCGGTTGATGCGATGCTGTCAATGCGACAACGCCCGATGACTTTTTGGAAAACTCAAAATTCTAAAAATTCGGCGGAGGTAATGCTTGTTTCCACAAATCGAGCTGAAGCGGAACGTAAATTTTCGGGACAATACGCGCCTGCAAAATTCCTATTCAAAGATGACAACGATAATTATATTGTTGATACCGACCTGTCTTTAAAAGACACAGCCCCCGCCAACCACCCGCTTGTACTGACACAGAAAAAAGTTGATGAAATTTTCGATAAACTAAAGAAAGACAATCGCTCAACTTTCAATCTCGGAAACGAACTAATGCCACTTACAAAACCGCCTTTCGGACTATATAGCAACATTCCGAATATGGCTGTTTTATCATTTGCAATGAGAAAATATGTCAATGAACTCAACGGCGTTGATTTGGGTACACCTATTGATGCACCAAATATGCGAGATAAAATTGTTGATGTTTTCGCCGCGTGGGCAAAAAGAACTTCAAACACTAAATTGAGTGTTCGTTTCGGCTCTAAAGAAGAAAAAGACCTGAAAGACTTGCTAATTGGCATTTTTGATATGCAACATTTATCGGATGTCCCTGAACTTACAAGTTTAAAAAATGTGCGTTGGGGTGTTGTGGCTTACTGTAAACAGAAATCAAAACTGCCTTTGTGGTGTTTAAAATATTCCTCTGCTGCTACAACAGACGATTTCAAGTCTTTAACAGACCAACTTGTTGAACTTATCCAAAAAGACGAATTAAAAGAAGATGTAGTTAAAAAAGTTTTGAAAGCAATAGAACAACACAAATTTGAACTTTCAAGAATTTTGCTGAATACAACTGCTTTTGAAGAAGGATTTAAAACATTCGTACAAGGCATTAAAGATGTAATCATAAAAGATGAATGGTGGGATGAATTAAAAACCTACCTAAATCAACAAATGCAAGGCGAAATCGGTTTTTGGAAAGAAAGTGATGTAGAGACTGCCATTTTGCGTTTTTCGATTAAGAAAAATGAAAAAGACGAGGTAAAAAGCATAACAGTTACACCAAACAACACAACTGTAGAAAAAGGCAAAATATTATCGTTTTACGCCAATATAGAAATCACAGGCAATGCTACAAAAGAAATTGCTTGGACAATTGAAGGCGGAAGAGCAAGCAGTATTGACAATTTCGGAGTTTTGAAAATTGGTACAAGTGAAACTTCTGCAAACTTAACTGTAAAAGCAATTTCTAAATTTGACTATACAAAAATTGGATTTGCTACGGTAGCAATTACTTCCGCCGTTTCCGATGTAAAACTTCAGAAAGCGAAAGACAAAGTTTTAAAAGCAAGTAATACTGATTCGATAAAATTGAAATTCGTATTGCAGCAGATACTTGAAAAATTCCCGCAAGTTGCTTATATTATTGACGAAAATTTAGACGAATAGTTATGACAGCCGCACAAAAAATAAAATCTTTTGCTTCGGTGGCGCAACTGATCGAAGAAATTCGCAAAGACAATCAATCAACAGCCATCTTAAATCGGCGTTATGCTGTCCGCTTTATTATGCTCGACAACTTCAATCTATATCAGGATTTTATCAAAGAAATGACAAAATCCGATATTCAGATTTTCAATTTAGAGCAATTGATTGATACAGAATACAAAGACAGTTGGATAACTACAGATATGCTTGTAAATACAATCAAAAATTTGAAAGGACAAATCGTTGTTTCGCCGTTTTCTGAAATTGTTCGTTTTTATAAAGACGACAAATTTAAAGCATTGTTTGAAGGAATGTCGCTAATGGAACTTGACATATCTACACGAATTTACATTCCACTGATTGGATTAAAACACCGATTTGAAAACTTTTTAAGCGCCTTTTCAAGGATAGAAGAATCACAACCTGTTTGGGCTGTATATAGCGCAGAATCTCAGCCTGTTGAAATTGATTTAATTCCGAATAATTTTCCGTGTCCTGATTCAATAAATTGTCTGAAAACAGTTTATGAATGGCTTGTTTTTTGGAAAACTCACGCTCCAACAGAACGCATACTCTGCTCGTCAGACACTATCAATACCTACTCAAAATATTCGCAACCCGACAATATTTTTGATATTAAGAAAATCGAAACGGCACATTCATTTATTTCACAATTCATAAACGCCAAAATAGATATTGATTATAAACCCACAGAAGAAAAATTTTGGCAAGAACTTTTACCAAACATAAAAGACTATTCATTTTCATTCAAAATATTTGTAAATAAGCAGTTTAATGTTTTTGAATTAACAACCAAAGACCTACTCAACAAATGGACTGCAAACGAAACCAGCGAATTTCAGCGTTGGTTACTCAAACATTACTATTTGCAAAATATTTCTGACAATCAATATCTTACAGATATAATTTCAGATTGCACAAATTATTTGTCTGCATATCTGCTCCACAAAATTGCTTTTTCAATTTTTGATAATCCAAACGAAAAATCGTATTGCGAGCAACGAAATAGTTTGATGCAAATGTTTAATAAGCAATATAACCTGTCGGACAACGATTTATCAACACTTGAAAATAAAGTACAAGATATTAAAAAAGACAACATCGAAACAGCAATAAAACTCTGTTCAGGCAGATTCTCTTTTGAAAAAGAGTTATTTATTGATTGGTACAAAAACGGCAAACTCAAACACAGTGATTTAGAAAAACTTTATCCTGATTTTGCAGCATATTTATCTGATTACAAGTTTGATAATTTGGAAAACAATTACATTCAACAATACAAAATTGCCAAAATTCACGATAAATACACAGACGAAATCAAGAATTTCATTGCCGAAAAGAACGCTAATGAAAAATCATTTTGGAAATGGTACCACGGTTTTGAGTTATCCAACGAACTTTTGGCAAAAGAAAAAGTTGATACGGTTTATTGGTTAGACGGCATTGGCATTGAATGGTCATCGCTTATTGTTAAGCAAATTCAAAATTCAAAATTTCAGATTGAAAAATGTGTGATTGCCCGCACAGACATTCCGTCAAGTACGGAACATAATAGTTTTGCCAATGTTCCCAAGTTAGACGATTTAGATAAATTCATTCACAGCGAGCAATATAAATATCCGACTTCAATTTGCAAAGAAATTGATATTGTAAAAAATATGCTTGCTGGAATTCTAAATCAATCTTCCGAAACCACCATTGCAATCGTTTCCGACCACGGTTTGACCGCACTTTCTCGTTTAGTTGATTCCAAAAAATACGCTGCAAAAGCAAGCCACGAAGGACGGTATATTAAACTTGACAGCGAGGAAACTATCGAAGATACAGATTATATTCGCCATAAAAACGGAGCAGACAATTTCAAAGTGGCGCTAACTCACGCCTCTTTGAATACAAAACCTGTTCGCGAAGTTCACGGTGGTTGCACTCCCGAAGAAATTCTTGTGCCATTCATTGTTATTTCAAATAAGAACAATGGAAATGCCGTTAAATCTGGTATAAAAGATAATAATACATCGAAAGAAAATGCAGAACAAACTAAGAAACAGGGCTTTGAAGAGGAAGAATTATTTTAAAAATAAACATGATGGACAAAGAGCAATTATTTAAATACTTACAGGATATTGAATGGGACAATTTTGAGGTTAAAAAGGCAGAAAACGCTTTACCGAAAAATTGTTGGGATACCGTCAGCGCTTTTGCTAATACATCCGGTGGGTGGCTTGTTCTCGGCGTATCGCAACACGGTAAAAAATTTGAGATTACCGGCGTTTCCGATATGGAAAAATTGGAACAGGATTTAGGTAGCACACTACGTTCCCGTTCAAAATTCAATGTTATTATCCATCCGACTTTTAGTAAATTCGATATTGAAGGTAAAAAAGTGTTGGCTTGTTTCATTCCTTCTTCCGATGTTAAACCTGTGTATTACAACAGTTTAGTTAACACTTTTATCCGCACGGGTAGTGGCGACCAGCGAGCAAGTGAATTTGAAATCAACGCCTTATATCGTAACCAATCTTTTGGCACAATGTCGGCAAAAACGGTTGAAGGAACTTCTGTAAAATCACTGAACAAAGCCTCTTACAATCGTTTCAGAGATTATTTAATAAGAATGGTACCCGAATTGCACTACAACAAGTTGAAAAATGATGAATTTAACTACAAATTGCAAATAATAAAAGACGATAAATTGACTTATGGCGGGTTGTTATTCTTAGGTAAAAACGAGGAAATCAACTATCATTTGTCGGATTTCAGAGTTGATTATTTAGAAATTCCGGGTATAAGTTATTCTGATGCAAAAGTACGTTATACATACAGAATTGAGGAACAGGAAAATCTTTGGGAATACTATTTTGTACTGTTTCAACGATTGAAAATTTACGCTAATAATCCGTTGACTATTGGCGAAATGGGTATCGGACATGAAGACACGAAAGAATTGTATGCTTTGCGTGAAGCACTCGTAAATCTGCTCATTCACACAGACTATTTCAGTCCGATGAAACCGCGAATCAGAGTTTTTACAAACCGTATTGAGTTTGAAAACCCAGGAAGCTTGCCTCGCCCTGTCGAAGAACTTTTGAAAGCAGACGAATCACTGCCAAGGAATCCTGTTTTGGCGAAATTTTTCCGTATAGCAAAACTTTGTGAAAGTGCAGGTTACGGTTTCGACAGAATGCTTGAATGGAAAAATCAAACAGGTAATGATGTTTTATTTGAAACGACTATTGATAAAACAAAATTTACTTTTATGATTGACACTACAAAAACAATTAGAGAAAACAACATAGAAAACAACATAGAAAACAACATAGAAAACAACATAGAAAACAACATAGAAAACAACATAGAAAAACTTACAAACAACCAGAAAAAAATAATCGAAAATATAAACAACAATCCATTTATCACGTCGAAAGAATTGTCGAATATAATTGGTATAACGTCAGATAATATTTTGGTAAATATTTCAAAATTAAAAAATAAAGGCATTATCCGTCGTGAAGGTGCAGACAAGGGCGGGAAATGGATAATTTTAAAAACCGAATGATTATGAGTTCTATAGGACAGAAAATAAAGCAGGTTTTTCCTGACATAGCAATTCTAAAAGACCAAGACAACTACAGTGTTTTTAACGGCAGGAATTTGCCCTCATTTGTCAAGGATTTTCTTATTAGAAAACACATTGATTCGGACGGCAACCTGAGCAAAGAGGCAATTTTTGCATTCCTCGACAAACACATTCCTGACGATAATAATGTTGTAAAAAACAGATTATTAAGACAGGAACAAGTACAACTTTTAACTCGTTTTATTATCACAACCGACATAAAAGGCGGAAAAGTTCGTTTTGCGATACCTGATGCTGGGATAAAGTCAAACGAAGCAGTAATCCCCGATTATATCATAAGTCAGCACCGCGAAGACCTGATTGATGGCGAAAAATGGGGCGTAATTAAACTGATTTACATTCCGCCAGTCGGAAAAGAAAAAGGATATATTGAACTTGCCGATTATAAGCCATTTCGCCCCTATAAAGTGGATTTGCAATATTTTCGTGAATGCAGAAAACAATTTACAACAGAGGAATGGATTGATGTACTTTTGGCTGCAATGGAATACAATCCAGACAGTTTCAGCGGTACAATGCAAAAATTGGAGTTTTTGACACGACTTCTGATTTTTGTTGAACCACGACTGAATATGATTGAACTTGCACCAAAAGGAACAGGAAAATCGTATGTTTTCGGCAATTTAAGCAAATACGGTTGGTTGATTAGTGGGGGGAAAGTTTCGCGAGCAAAACTTTTCTACGATAAGAGTCGCCAACAGCCCGGAATAATGAAAAACTATGATTTTGTTACTTTCGATGAAATCCAAACAATCATTTTTCAAGACCCGCCCGAAATGCAAGCAATCCTAAAATCGTATTTAGAAGCGGGAAATGCAACTGTTGATAATTACAAATTTCTGTCGGAATGTAGCACTATGCTAATGGGAAACATTGAACTGACAAGTGCAAACCTGCCTCGACACAACAAATATTTCACTCAATTACCCGAAAGTTTTAGAGAGTCGGCTTTGCTTGACCGGTTTCACGGCTTTATAGAAGGTTGGTATCTGCCAAGAATGAACAAAAGTATGATACTCAAAGATTGGACTTTGAATGTCGAGTATTTTTCGGAAGTACTGCACCTTTTACGAACCGCTCCCGAATATTCAATGCTTGTAAATGAAATAGTTTATTCGGAAGAAAAGAGCGATTTGCGCGACCTGAAAGCCGTACAACGCATTGCCACAGCATATTCCAAATTGCTATTCCCGCATATTACAAGCACTGAAGAATTAGATAAAAACGAATTCAAACTTTACTGTCTTGCCCCTTCCATTCGCAGGCGTGGTATTATCAAAGAGCAATGCCATAAGATTGACGAAGAGTTCAAAGAGTATATGCCTGAAATAAGGACAAAGTAATTTATCGTGTTTTACCCGAATAAAAACGAAATAATATGACAGATAAGTAGTCCGCATTAAATAATCGCCGCAAATTACTATTTTTGCGGCATGAGATACATTGAATTAGACGCAGTAGCCCGGCAAGAGTTAGAGAAAACATATCATACTCACGCCAAATCGCACGTTCGGCAACGTGCTCAATGTCTGTTATTAAGCGATCATGGTTATTCGGTTCCGACGTTAGCAGACATTTACTCCACACGCACACACACCATTCGCGAATGGTTTAATCGCTGGGAGTCAGAAGGTATTCAAGGTCTGGAAATCCGTCCCGGTCGAGGTCTGAAACCGGTTATAAATGCGGAAAACATCTCTCTTGTAGCCCATATCAGAGAAGAAGTAAGTCTTAATCCGCACAGTTTGCGTGATGTTGTAGAGCGGATAAATGCACGCTGGGGTACCACTTTGAGTATAGGACAGTTGAAGTCCTTCTTAAAAAAAAACTGAAGTACAAATGGCGTCGCTTTCGCGAGTGTATCAAAGCATGTCAGGATCCGTACATTTATGAATACATGGTCAGCCAGTTATGCTTTTATATGCTTATGGAAGAAGCGGGGAAACTGAAGATTTATTATGGAGATGAAAGCGGCTTTTCGCTTGAACCCTGTATTCCTTATGGCTGGCAACCTCCGGGAGAATATGTCAGAATCACTCCCGTGGGTGGACACCGCTTGAATGTATTCGGTTTATTGTCGCGGGATAATGATCTGCACGCTTTTTCAACACATGGAACTGTTGATACGGATATGGTGATTGCCTGTATGGATGAATTTGTCAAAACTGTAACCGTGAAAACCGTTGTAGTTCTGGATAATGCTTCCATTCACAGAAGTGAGAAGTTCAATGCAAAACTGTTGGAATGGAGCCAAAAGGGATTGCGTATTTTCCATTTACCACCTTACTCACCACATTTGAATATCATTGAAACTTTATGGCGAAAGATAAAGTACGACTGGCTAAAGCCGGGGGATTATGCTGCTTGGGAAACGCTTCAGAAAGCTTTGGATAATATATGGACAGCGGTAGGAAAAGACTTGAAGATTAACTTTGCCGGACTGAAACATTTTTCGGAGTACAAAACACAAAAAGCGGCGATTAATTAGGGATGACTACTTATTAAGGAGTTTACTGAAAAGGCTGCATAAGACCATTTAACATGCACCCAATTCAGCAAACCGGCCGATACAGACTATCCCGTTCTACTGGCTGATACCCGGATGCGCCAATCATTTCCATCATTTCTGCGGTGGTCATGACAGGCTTTTGGTCGGTAGCGCCTGCCATCGAATAGATTTTTGTGGTATCATCAATTGTACCGTCCATATCGTCGGCTCCGAATGAGAGCGCCATTTGCGTCATATCCTTACCGATCATTGGCCAGTATACTTTTATATGCGGTATATTGTCCAGGAAAATCCTCGATACTGCATAATTTTTCATATCTTCAACAGCAGTGACCTCTCCCAGATGCGACATGGAATTATTGGCCATCCGAAATTTTAACGGGACGAAAGCGTTGAATCCATGAGTTTCGTCCTGGAGGTTACGCAGACGTATCAGGTGATCTATGCGGTGTTCATACTGTTCCACATGTCCGTAAAGCATGGTTGCGTTTGAAAAAACACCTGCTTGATGCGCCGCGCGATGAATATCCAGCCAGCGTTGCGAACCTGTTTTTTCCGGACATATTTTTTTCCGGATAGTTTCATCGAATATTTCGGCGCCACCTCCCGGTATCGACTGTAATCCTGCCTGTTTCAATATATCAAATCCTTCGTTGTCAGTTATGTTTGCTTTAGCGAACATGTAATCAATCTCCACCGCACTGAACGCCTTGATATGAATCCTGGGCAAAACCGACCGGACGCCTTGCAGCATGGCGGCGTAATAATGCACGTCCCTGCCGGGATGAACGCCGCCAACAATATGCACTTCAGTAACATTCGACTGCTGATAACGTTTTGCGGTTTTTATTATTTCATTTATTGCTGACTCCCACGAATTATCGTCTGCCGTATTGCAGGAAAAGGAACAAAAACGGCAATGATGAAAACAGATATTGGTGGGTTCAATATGGAAATTTTTATTGAAATAAACTTCGTTTCCGCTTTTTTCCCGTTTTACATGACAAGCCAGCGCTCCCAACCATCCTAAATCGCGGCTTTGGTAAAGCGCCAAACCTTCTTCAGCGGATAAACGCCTGCCTTCGGTTACTTTCCGGTAAATGGTTTCCGGTTTCAAGTCAGAGATTTCTTGTTTATCTAATTTTCATAAAGAATACCATGTCCCGAAATATTAAGGTAAAGTTGATTCGTTGCATGATGTTGAAAAAACTCCAATAAAGGTTCAAGATTGAAAGAAACCTCTTTAGTAATTACAGCATGACAAATTTCTTTGTTGTCTAAAGAAAGTCTCAATGTAGTTTGCGGGGGATATGATTTATCATAATCTCCCCAACCAATCAATTTTACGTTCCAACTACTTCCACTGCATCCGCTTGCGCTGAATTGTATCTTCAGGCAATTGCCATTGATTTTCATATCAATGATTTCAATGTATTCATCAGGCGCATTCCGGTACCCGGTCTGACTAATGATAACGTCTTTATCACAATTTGATTCACTTTCCTTTTCGAGATCGTATTCATAATGGCCAACATCATTTTTGAATGCAGAAAACTTCAGCCTCTTTCCGTCAAACGTGTATTCGTATTCCCCGTTAAGAATCAAATTCCAGTCAAAATCGGCAGTCCGGGAATTCACATCTTCAAATATTATTTTTTTATTTTTTACAGAGTAATTTCCTGAACCACCAGCCGGAATTCTGTCAGGATTTCCGGCACATGTGAATTTACCGTTTTTTAGCTCAAGAGTGGTTTTCCCGCTTTCAGAACCCCAGAACCACCACTCAGGAACATCTGAAGCATATCTGACAGTAAATGTTCCGGCGTACATTCCTTCCAAATCTCCATATTCATCTTCATTTCCGGCATCATTATGACAATAAACCTGTACGCCATTGATGAAAATTACATTTACTTCGTTTTGCGAAATTCCGTTTATTGTACAGGATACATCGGTATAACATATACACCTTGCCTGATTGGGCGAGCCTTGCTGCGTAATGTTCAAAACTCCGTTTACGAAAGTGTGCGTTACATTTACGATAGTAAAATCGCATGTAACCTCAAAATGATCATACGTAATCTGTACGTCTCCGTTAGTAAATTTCACATCAACATTCCCCAAAAGTCCGGAACTCTTCACTTTAGTTGGTTCACATGGAGTAAATTTTACATTTGAAACCTGAAATTTCTCGCCATTCTCTTCGTCAACATGAACGGTTTCACTGCATCCGGCTGTAAAGCCTGCCAATACTAACAAAATGATTACGCATTCTGCTGATTCTAAAATACTCTTCCGCATCGCATATAATGCGGGAACCATCATTAAAACCAATCTTTTCATCATTTTTATATTATTAAATGACTCAGCCTCAAACCCCGATTCATTTCAATCC